>Ga0265797_10005532_pt1 | contig 18403 bp, 15 predicted proteins | sample P2T30metagenome_FD_192433 | JGI IMG/M metagenome (GOLD analysis project Ga0265797, IMG submission 192433) | Plant litter microbial communities from East Loma Ridge, Irvine, California - P2 T30 | ecosystem: Environmental > Terrestrial > Plant litter > Unclassified | place: USA: California... | reverse complement strand
TCTCATCAACTGAGTCACCAGTTTCGTTGTCGGTGAGCCAGGATCCATAAGTACCACAACCTGCAGTATAATCTTCCACCCCCCACCTACCATCCTCTCCTCCTCACTTCTTTCCGCTCCCACCCCGCCCCTTCCCTACCACTACCACCATCATGAGCCGAACCGCAGGTCAATTCTGCGGCCGTGAGCAAACCTACAGCCTCCAAGCCGACTCACCACCGCCTGTACCCAGCACGCCGATGGAGCCGCACAAGTCAGCGAATGGCGAGGCCATGACATGGCAGCAAGAGCAAGATTTCGGAACAGCTGTGGTGAGTGAACGTACCCTGATTGGACCCGGATCCACTTCCCGCGCACAATGGCACTCCGCTTTGGGATAGCTTCGACAAAGACGCGTCTTCACCTCGCTGTTGCTTCTACCTCCAACCTTATACCTTCTTCCTCCCTTCCTATTGTGCTCTGCTTGTCCACGATTATCGTGACTGATAGAACATAGCGCAAGATCAAGGACAAGGCTGTGCGCTTCTCGAAAGTCGACCTTGACGCTGTTGACGACGCGCACATTGCTTTGGAGATATGCACCGGCGATCCTGACTTCGCGCGGCAAGCAGACGTACCGAGTACGAAGCCTTTTCGCCAACCTCGAGGCAAGGCATCCGTTCCTCCAATTCGTCCTGCAATCACTACTTCGTCAACCGGGCCTCCAGTGGAAGGCACCGGGGCTAAGATCGAAATAACTTCAGAACAACCCAAAAAGCAGACCAGGCGCCCACGTCGCAAGCCATCTTCGGTCACGAACGGCACGAAGGACAAGAAGAGTGCAGGAATGGCCAGCACATCCCCACAATTGCACAACAAGGCGGCTGCGTTGATACCTCCTCATCTTCGCAACAAGCCCACGCCGGCTCCTGTTGCCGCCGCTACACAGCAGAAAGTCGACTCGTGCGCCACTAATGGATCTTCCACTACGTCGGATAAGTCCAAATCATTACAACCTGCAGAGCCTGAGTCGGTACCGTAGGTCTTCGCACCCTTCCTCTGAAGTACCTCGCGTTCATGACCAAATGCTGATAGACTGTAGTCATCGACCAGCCCAACCATTGACCCCGCCCTCGTCACTCCCAGCGACGCTGAAGGAGCTCGACTTGAAGGAAGCCGAAGCAGAAAAAGCACCCGAGGTCCAAGCTCCCGTGCAGCAAGGCTCTCCAGAGCCCACGCAGTCCGAAGGGCTGATCCTACGTGGCTGGGACGAGCCAAAGCCAGAACCACCCCGAGCTGCTCCGAGAAAGAGCAACAAACCGCGATGGCCGCGGGCAGAGCCAGCACCAAAGAAGCATTTTTGGCCGAAGAACTCAGAAATGAGGGCACGGAGCGTCAGCTCAAGTGATGGCGGTATCTCCTTCAAGTCGAACAGTGACAACGACCCGAACTACGACGTCAACAAGTTGATGAGCTGGAATGGAGACTGGTTGCCGCCGCCGGAAGACTGGACGGCGAGGAAGGGTCATACCCACCGTCACTTTGGTTCCTTTGTGGAGAAGTGGATCGAAGGGCACGATGCTCGATGCAAAGACGAGATCATCTACAACAAGTCGACTTTCCACCAAGACGAAACATGTAAAGAGCTGGTGCCTGATTACTGGCTCTACGACACGATCGAGTCAAAGGCGATAGACGATTTCTGGAAAGAGATGGCGACACGCACACCAGCAGCGCTGAACGATGTCGACATGTTCGCGGACCTTCCGTTCTGGGAGCGCCTCGAAGATGAGGTGTTCGACGGTAAGCCTAGTCGCTTCATCAACGGCTTAACAGTACCTGAAGCTCGCGTGAATTCAGAAGACCCCGACAATCACGACCCGCGAGGTGACATTCTTGCGTCAGCTGACTACAGGATGAACTTGATTCAGCAATCTAAGGTACGCAACCAGCGAAGAACGATCCAGAGGCAGACACGCCCGCTCAAGGAGTCGAAGTCAACGGGACCGCCTGTGGAAGATCGCCGGATTCGCCCAAAGTCGAATGTCTACTTCCGCCCTGTTCAGCCAACCGACGTGGAAGGCATCGCAGTGAGTTTGTCGAGTAATATATCCTGATGCACTGGCTAACCACTACGCAGGCCATCTACAACCACTACATCGAGACTACCATCTTCGCAAACGAGTTTGAGGAGCGCGACGTCGGCCATATGAGCACTCGCATTAACAATATTATCGAAAATGGACTCCCGTACCTTGTAGCTGTCGCGCGAGGCAACCAACCGCGAGGCCCACAAGGCTACGTCAGCGAGAAGATTGTGGGCTTCACTTACCTTGACGACTTCTGCGACAGGTCAAGTATGTATCGCTACACATACGAACTCACTCTGTATGTGCATCCTGGTTACCTCTGCCAGAACATCGGCAGCTGTCTGCTTGACCGCTTGCTCCTCATTGCCAACACCGGCTACAACGCCTGCGGCGGCTACGAGTATCGAAACGACTTCAACTACCTTAAGACTGGCACTGCTCGGGTCATCAAGACCATTCTCCTCAACGTCAACACGGAAAGCGGAGAGGACTCTGAAAAGACCAATGCGTTCCTGAAGAAGTTCAAGTTCCGCTGTGTAGGCCACGTCAAGGAGATTGGTCACAAGCTCGGGAAGATCGTCGATGAATATAGGTATCAGCATACCACGACTGAAGCCATTGATGCAAAAGGCTTGCCTAGCATGCCGCTTGAGCGTGTTGGAGTTTGAGTTTGTGAGTCGACCAACAGCACATTTAGTCCCCAAGATGTACTGACTTTATCAGGCTTTTTGCCTCACACCAGCCTGGAAGAAGGGTTCTCGAAATCGCCGCTGAACTGGAGTCAGGAGTTCTACTGGTGCAGACTGCGATTGTCTTGTGTTTCTTTCCCTCAAAAGTGTATTCAGCCCTCATCTCCCCTTGTTTTCAACTGCGAGCGTTACTTCACATACGGATCTTGCGAGATCATTTTGTCAGAACACGATCTGCTCATCACATGCGGTACCGGACGGGCGTTCGGAAGACAGGCACTACGGAAAGGTATACCAAAACTATCGGGAACAGAGTGATTGCGCTCACTCCCTTTGAACTTATCTGCACAGAAAGCTGAGCACTAGCGACACAAATTGAACGAAGTCCTTAATCCCTACTTCCTGTCTTGTTCTCGCGATGAAGTTTGAAATGTCAAACCCCTGTCACCTGCCATCCAACGTCCCACTAACCCTGGTGACCCCACCTCAGCCCTGACGTCACTCCCCTTTCCAAAAGCTTGAAACGCGACACTTTCCCATGCACTGACGCGTTGCGCTACCAGCAAACTACATATAACGTCCCGCTGCGCTAAAGTAATAGCTCCTGCATACGCTTTAACTCTCTACCTAGACTGCTTCTTCTCAACTCTCTACCTAGACTGCTTTTTCTCAACTCCATTGAAACAAGGTGTCCAGCAACAAGGAAAAGTAAAAGGGAAACAAAGAGGACAGCGCAATCATGCCAGACAAGAAAGAAGAACAACAGGAGCATATCCCCACATCATCAAAAGTCGACAAGAAAGAAGATGAGAATACAGGCACGGGTGGATTGTTGAGTAGTATCGGAGACCCAGCTGGTTCGTATTCGTCTTCGTTTTCTATTTCTCCCTTCCTCCCTTTCTGAACTACCCAACTCTCCATTACATCTACCTTCATCTCACCCTTCCTTCCTTCACCATTCACCGTGCCCATTGAACCCATATGCTGACATAATCACGTAATAATACAGGCAAAGTCCTCAACACCGCCCTCCGCCCCCTCGGCGCCCCGCTCGAAAAAGGCGTGACTGGTCCCCTCGGCAACGCAGTCGGTGGATCTACGCGTGGCGTACTTGGGCCGTTGATGGGGGATGAGCAGGAAAAGAGTGAGGTTTTGGGGGGGAAGAGTATGTCCTACATACCCCAATTCATAACCCTAGCCCAATTCCAAAGCATGATCGTCCCGTTGGAGTTGATGGTTTGGAGAATTCTGGGGGTTTGCTAATGTGTTTGTAAATGACAGATAAAGATTCCTACGAGGGTAATCCGAGTATCGCGGGGAAAGAACAAACGGGGGGAAATCCGCTGGGATTGGATCAAACTGGTAGATGGGGGTTTGAGGGGGAGGGGGATGGGAAATTGAAGGGTGATGGGGTTGAGAAGAAGGAATCGAGTGCTGGGAATCCATTGGGTTTGTGAGAGTACGAGGGCGGTGGGAGATAGGCATGGATTGGAGCTGGAGCTGGAGGCATTGGATGGTAAGAAGATGATCAGACGTGCATTTATTTGTTCCAAATGAGCTCGATGTTCGTCTTACATGTGGGGTATCGTATCGTTAGTTGATCCAAGCACCAACGATATTCACCTCCCCTGCCCACGCCCCAGCAACACACATTAACAATTATCAAACACCATCCCCATACCCCCTTAGAACATTTCTTCAACACCACTATCTCCCAAACCCCCTCTTCCTCCCCCTCTTCCCATCTTCCCGCGAAACGTATCCTCCAAACCACCCTCATCCCCAATTTCCTCCCCTTGCTCATCCGCTTCTTCGTACTCCACATCCTTTAGTCTCGGCACCGGTGTCCGCCCAGTCAAGATGTCGAATAAACTATCCTCACTCCTATCCCCCCCTTCTCCTTCATCTTCTTCGAAACGAAATATCGCGTCCTTGCCATGCGGCCAGACGAATATATAAGCTGTGTTGTGCGCTAAGAGGAAGAGTGATTTCTTGCTTGCGGGCGCGGAACAGAGGTATTGGAGTCTATATTTCGCTGCGGGAGCGGGGGAGATGTGTGTTGAGAGGTCGAGTATCCTCGGCGCCTGCGCACGTATCGACATATCTCCATCCGCATCATACGAATACAAATACACAACCGGCCCCTCCAGCGCCGTCTGAACAAGCAAGAGGCCACCTGCACACCACTGCAACGTCTTAACACTCTTGCAATGAATCAGCACCGCCACAGTTTTCAATTTCCGGAGGTCCCAGATCCAAATCGTGCTGGGTGTACTGTCTTCGCGCGTCGCAGCTAGCGTGGAATCGGCGTTGAAAGACATGAGTCCGATACCAGTCTTCATGAAACTCGATTCGTTCTTGTCTAAGACCGCTTTGGGTGGTGTAGCGGGCTGAGGCGTGGGTTGGTAGCTCCTAGTTCCCTGAGCATCGACATGTTCGCCCCAGACGTGCGCACCAGGAACGTTTATTTCATCCGCGTGATCCAGAAATACAAGCGGCGCAAACGTGCGCGTCGAGAGAATACGTATGCGTCGGTCCCAGCCTCCAATTGCGAGCTTTTCGTTTCCGGGGAGCCATGACACAGTTTTGATGCCTAGACCTTGTATACCGGTACCCTCGTCGCACGCTTCTCGCGCAATGCTGCGATATAAATGCCCGTCTGCTGTGTAGATGTGCAGATTGTACCCCGCGGACGGCGACTCCCAGACCGCGATCCAGCGCCCGTCGGGACTCCATGCGATATTCGTCGCGTCGGTGGTTGGGAGTTCGATTCTTTGAAGGACTTGATACGTTTTCGCGGCTAGCAGTAATAAGATGTCGATGCCCGATGCGCGACACAGGAGCGCTAGGACGTCCCTTTTCCCCAGCCGAAAGCCCCAGCCCCGCCCATCTTTCCCACTGAACTTCGGATCCCGGATCTCGACTGCGCGCCCGGTGGTCAGACACCATGCTTTCACGCACGCTGCGAAGTCGCTCCAGACAAGTACTTCGTCCTCGCTTGCGCCGAAGTCGACGTGTGTGTTCTTGCCCATGCCGCCGGAGCCGTTGCTTATGAGTGCGTTCCACGCCGAGTCGCGGAGGTCGTAGACGTGTGTTGTGGAGTCGGAGGAGAGGAGGACGCGGTTTGATTGCGGGTGTTGTGAGTTTCGGGAAGGACAAGTGGTTGGCGGGGACCATGCGATTCTGGAACTGCGTGCATCGTGAGTACCGGGTATTTTGATGCTGCGCTCGATTTCGAATGTGGTGAGGCTTCGTATTTGTAGGCATGCGCCGGCGAGGTACGCGATGTGGGAAGCGGTTGGGGATGGGACGGCGAGGGAGGAAGCTGTGGATTATTAGTAGGTTCTAGTGGGCAGGGACAAGTTTGCTTGCATTTATATTGCGGTGATATATCAGCAGTGTCCATGTTGTGTTAGTAAGGAGCTCGAAGTCGTTGCGGGCATTTGCGACTGGTGCTGCGAAGAGTAAACAAAGCGGGAGTGCGCAGAGTTGACCAATGAGGTGCGATGCAGGCCGCAAACCGAACACCATGAGCAGATGGATGATTCACTTTGAAGTCACTTCACTCATAACACTCGGATTTGTACAGATATCCAGCTTCAATCCATCTCATCAATCATCTAACCGTAATCAAGCGAGGGTATCGGTGTGCACAACAAACGCTCCAAAATAGACCTATCTTTCACCTCATCCATGGTGTATCCAACGGTATATCCACCCAGAAGTGTACAAGGAGATCCGTCCGCTCATATCCAATCGTAGATTCCAACCATCATATCCTCTTCATGTGCTGTACACAGGCGCCTTGATCAAAATACTCTTCCCGCGGATCTGCACCGCAACACCAACTGCCATGCGCACCCTCGCACTCACCTCATCCTTCGGCCCACTCGAGCTGCCAGGCGGATGTTGCGTGAGACTCTGTTGGCTACCACCAGCACCAAGTGTAGACTCTCGCTTTCCAAGTGACGCAGGCGCAGTCGTAGGTTTCTTCGATCCGCCGCCAAACCCAAATACACTCCTCTTCTTCTCTTCTTTCGGAACCCCATCCTCAGCAATAGAACTATTGTCGATGTCTTTCGACGCTGCGCTGCGTATAGATGCGCGGTCCGCCTCGTCGTGTTCCAGTATAGGTGCTGTAAGTGCCGGAATCCCAGATTCAAGCTTCATGAAAGCCTCTACGATGCCGTGGCCGGGCGGGAAGTACTCGATGTGGACTTCTCTGCTTTCAAGCGGTAGATGTTGAGCGATGCTGATAGCCAGCTCGATGATCATTGGTACGCCGCCGTTGAGATCCGGCGGCGCCGGATCGTTCATGTGCATCTGCAAGCTCGCGATGAGTTTCTCGTTCAGCGTTTCGGTGAGCTCTTGGCGGTGCTTCGCGGCTTGTGGTGCACGTAAGGTGTCTGCGAGTCCTTCTAGTGTGGCGAGCCGCCAGTTGATGATTTTAGCTGCGAGGCTGTCTTCATCTTCAGGGCTGTGACATGGTGGTGAGAATTTTCGAATCTTCATTGCGATGGACTGGAGTTGTGTTGAGAAGCCGGGTTCGAGATCGGGGTGGAAGTACTTCTCGAAAATGTTCTCGACGAGCCAGTAGGAGATGAATGCGCGACCGACGGCGGTCATTTCTTGCTTGCCGGTCTCGACGGCGGTCTTGTTGACGACGGCGTGGAGAAATTGCGGGATGGCCTTCCAGTCTTTCCGGATCGAGAAAGACAGTTGCGCAATTAGGCCGTCTAGTCGGTTGAAGCGTGTTGCGTATTCGCTGTCGTCCCATGATGTGCGCGACAGAGACATGCGCTGGTTCGCGAGTGTGTTCTGCAGCTGATGTACTTGTGTCTGCTGCTCAAAGAAGTACCGCTTAACCTTTTGGTATTTCTCGCCTGGTCGTTGTCAGTCGAGTCCATGTGCCGCCAAAATATGTGACTCACGCAGAACGTCGTACTCCTTCTGCATCTTCTCAACATCCTCTTCAGACGTCTCAGTGTTTCTAGAAGTTGGTGGCGGCGTTGCCCGTCCCATTTCCGCAGCCTGTGCCTGCTGGCCCTTCTCGCCTCGATATGGCTGACCCTGAGAAGCTGTTGGGACGACGTTAGTGTCGAATGTTGCGATGCCCGGTGAGACGGGCGGGTGTCCGGGATGCTGACCTTGGCCCGAGGGCTGCTGGAGGAGAGACGCCTCGCGAGACGGCGCCCCCGGCTGCTGGCCATCGACGACCTTGCGCAGCGTGTTCCTGCCGCTGTTCTGGGCGCTCGACGGCATTGTGTCTTGTGTGGGTTGGGGCGGCGTCGTATTCGCCAGATGTGTGTCGGACGTGTGCGGTTGTGGAGGGTGACTGGTCTGCGCGTCGTAAGCCTTGTATGGTTGGGGCTGAAGCGGTGATGGTGGGGCAAGCTGGTGCGAGGATGGAGGTCGGAGCTGTTGCAACTGCTGCGGGTCAATCTGCTGTGGTGGCACAATCTGAGGCAGTTGGCGCGTTGCTTGGGGATGTTGAAGCTCAGGTGGCTGCTGGGCCAATGCGCGTCCGGCCTGGTGCTGTGGGGAGCCTTGGTGCGGCTGGGGCTGAGACTGGGGTGGAAGAGGGTGAGGGTGTTGTTGCTGCTGATACTGGACGTTCTGGGGAAGACGGTCCTGCGGTGAATGTGCCTGGTTCTGGTGGAGAGGCTGCTCGGGCGGCGGCTGGTAGTACGTCTGGGGTTGTTGTGTTGCAGTGTTTGGCGGCTGAGCGTGCAGCTGAGCAGTGTTGAGCAGAGGGCTTGGCGCACCCTGGGGTGGTTGGAAGGCCTGGTACTCGCCCGAGTTCTGTGAGGGTTGAGCAGAGGGTTGGTAACTCTGGTACTGGTGGTGATCTGGGCTGTACTGCGATACCCCGCCTTGCGTCTGGTAGCTCCCCTCAGTGCTTACCCTGCCAAGTGGGGGCCGATTGTACTGCTGCTGCTGCTGCTGCTGCTGCTGCTGGGGAAAGTCCTTGGGCGGCACCTGGGGCTGGTCGTGCCCGTCGCGCTGCAGAAACGGGTCGACGTTGTCCTCGTCCTGCTCCGCCGACGTGGGCAGATGCGAGCTGGAGCCTTGCGGGTGCCACTGCTGCTGCTGCTGCTGCTGCGAGGCCTGGAGACGGCGGTCGTCCTGCAATTGCTGCTCTGCAAGGCGGGGGTCACTCTTCCGGACCGACTGGCGTCTCCCTACGCCGTTCTTGCCGGCCTGCTTCGAGGCGTCTTCGTCCTTGTGCCCCGCAAGCCCGGCCGCGTTCGCAAGGCGGCTGCGGAGAGACTTCTTGGGCTCGTGGACGGCGGGGGGCGGCGACTGCGGCGATAGAGGCTGCTGCGAGCCGCGGCGGTTCTGCTGGTCGAAGGCGGGCGACAGCTGGGGGTTGCCCGGCTGGAAGTTCTGGTTGTCGAGAAGGTGCGCGCTCAGGCGGTTGGTGCTCGTCGTCCGCGTGGGATATTGCTGCTGGCGATACTGGCCTTCAGGCGCCTGTTGTTGCTGTTGCTGCTGTTGCTGCTGGCCTTGTGGTACCGCGTGCTGTCCCTCTATATTGTGGTATCGCTGGGCGGCCTCGTTATTTACTGCCAGCGCTTGTCTGTCAGCCTCACACACCGACGCATCATTGGAGCGGCAGGCGCTGTACCTGAGGGATTGGGCGACGTGTGCGCTGAATTGTCTACCGACGGCTGCGAGATCCTCGATTTCTTGCCAAATAGCGACGGCATCGCAGAGTGCAGAGAGTTTGGCGGGCGGTTGGGCGCTGTACCGGTACGGCAGAGACAGCGGTGGTCTCAGCTCTAAGAATAACTAAAGATGAGATCGCCAGCGGGCCCTGGGCTCGCGGTACTGTACACCGTGCAAATCAATTCAAATGGCGCGTCTACCCGAGTGAGACAGCATTGCTGCGCTGCGTCGGACACGCCTGCTCAAGTAAGACGCCGCGGATGCCTTCGCGTACACGTGCAGGGAGCTGAGGCAGTGCAATCATGGGCCACATGTACGTCTGCATTCTATTCATTCTGCCCCCCACCGGTACCTCTCAGGCAAACAGCTGTTCGATTTTGAACTACCACTAGCGTACCTCGATATGTAGCCTTGTATTGACTGCGGGTCTCCAACGTATTGAGGATGCCCAGCTTTGAGGCTCATAGGTAAGCTACACCATAGATACGCCGAGCTGGCTCCACTTTGTACGAGTGTATTCTACGCGGTACCTGAGGTGTGCCCATGGAGCTACGTTGCACTACTGCTTCCTTTCAATCGATTGGCCTACCTCTCGCTGCCCATTTCATTCCAGGAGCACATCTAGATTCTCGTAAATGCAAATGCTGACTTTCAGCTGGTGTATATGCACATGTTGCTATTTCTGGCATCGCCGAGACTAACGCTCTTTGGCCTAATCTGCATGAACGTAGTCCTCGGTAAACGTCGAGTACCTCTTGCAACACACCTCTTCTGAATTGAGAATTTGAGTCTACTTGTCTAGGCCATGTTCGACTCTCGCGAGACGGTGTTGCAATACCGTCATCACTGCTTGTTGTATATGCTTAGTAATGAAGAGTCAACGTCGACATCGCAGCCGAGGCGAGGCGAGCTCATCGTTTCCTCATCAACCAATTCGGAGTGACACATCACTTAGGACTCCTACAATTTTGACACGAGTTCATGATCACAGGTTCCTAATCGCATAGAATAAGCAATGACGCCCGATGCAGACCTCCAGGACAAAGCTATCTCAGCAGCACACGCAACCGCATCGTCCATCGCAGCCCTCTTGCTTCTACGCTACTCGTCATGGCAAATACCACAGCCACTTAGTTTCGAGTCTGATGGCACGAAGCATGATGAGCGATACTTGGATGACTCCGGAAATCCCACAATCCATGGTCGAAACACATGGGCCAACGCGTTGACTGCATGGGAGACAGCCTATCTACTGTACGACACTTACGCCCTGGTCAAGGCTACGCAGCGGAAGAGGAATGGTCGCGGCACTGGCGCTGCATTCCATCAGGCTATCAAGGACTCGCCAGTCGGTATGGCTCATCACGTGCTGCTTTCATCAGCGCTCTTGGTGTTGCAGTCGTACATCGTAAATGGCAAAGAAAAGGGAATGTGGATCATCACAGCATTCATCTTGATGAACGGCAGTACTCCAATAATGCATGCACGGTGGTGGAGACGGCAGCAGACTGGCAAACCAAGCACGGTTCTCGACCTAGCTTTCGTGGTCTCTTTTGCGGCAGCACGATTTGGCGTTCCGGTCTGGATCATGCGCGAGTACAGTCAATACCATGGCATTGGTGCATGGCAGGCGTACAGGTCGCTGAGAAAGACGTGTCAAGTAGGGACTGGGCTCTTGGTGGGCATGAACGGGTTGTGGTGGATGGTTTTGACTTTCAACATACTCAAGAGGAAGTTACGCAGATGATGTGACGAAGTGGGTTCATTTCGAGTTACGGGATACACGAACCATGACTGGTTCGGATGGTCTCTGCGTGGGCAATTGCTTCATATCGCGAGCCCAGTCTTCCGGCGATACCGCATCATTACGCTCCCAGCCAAGCCAGCCTCGCACACCTCGCGCTGCAACATCTCCCTCCATACGGATTCTCAACTCAAAGCACGTCTCTGCCACAGCGACACCGATACTATGGACCCATTCCCGACCCAAACACGTCTTAGGGCCAGCACCGAATGCTACACCCTGCGGCGTTTCACTATCGAGATACCGCGCTCCATCAAAAACATCCCAGGTCGACCCGAAGGATGCAGGATCTCGCCCGGCGCCCACAAAATACAGCCAGCAATCCCATCCTTTGGGTATGAGTACATCAGCTTGCTCGCCCGGCGAAGAGATGATATTGTCTTTCACGGACCGCCTCATCACACCTACAATCGGCGGGCTAAGTCTCTCCGTTTCCCTCAGAATAGAGCGCAAACGCTGCGAGTGCTTTGCTGGGTCGCTCTCAAGAGCCAAGCCATCCGCTAATGTGCGTCCTTGTTTGTCGACTTGCAAGTACATATTGCACAGCAACGCAGTCAATAGCGACGCCAGTCCCTTCACCGCCAGGCTACACGTCATAAGGACTGCATGGTTTGCAATATCCTCTTGCGCACCATCGTTCGACGCAGCGAACGGGCACGCAGACGGCGCATCTCTGAGACGCTCAGACATCAATGCTTGCAGCTTCTTGTTCGCGTCCTTTCCCTTTTTGCGCGGAGAGTGCCAGAACCCCGTGTTCAGCGTGACAGGAAACAGCGAGAACTGGCCCCGCAACAAGTCCTCCTGCAACCGTTCCACTTTGTCAAACAGCACGTCTTCCGGACCCAAGCCGAGGAAAGCTCCGAGCAGAATCTTCCATGACAATGTTTTCATAGATTCGTAGAGATCGATGGGTGAGGATGAGGGTTCAGAGAAGTGTTTCTCCGTCAGTGCGTGAACCAGCGGAATCAATCTCTCTTCCAACCCGCCCATCCTCGCATCCCACCTCTCTCTTAACTCTCCATGCGCATCCCCGTCCATCAACAGCAAATTAGGAGCCGGAAAGAACGGCGCCATTAATTCCGCGTACGCGGGACTCGCTTCATAGCCGCCCGCATCTTCCAGTACTTGTCGCACTTGCGCGTAGGAGGATACAACGGCGACATTGCGGTTCAGCACTTTTGCTCTGACTACGGATCGGTTTTCGAGTAGTTCGGGATTTTGCGCGCTGAAGGAGATGATGCGCGATGATATGAATGATTCGGGCGAGCTGTGGAACGCGAATGTTTCGGAGAGGCCGGCGAGGGTGGAGGATGTGCCGAGGGGGAGTTGGGGAGGTGGTTTAGGCATTTTATGTGCTGGTGTGGTCGTGTTGGTAGTTGACTAGGACGTGGACGCGGCGAAGGACCCGGATTCAAACCAAGTGTGGGATCGGTCAGCAATTCGTTCGAACTTCAAACCATCCATTCACATGGCCATCCACCTCCAAAATACTCAACAAGGCCAAGACCGTACATCGCGTTACTGGCCAAGACTCCTCGTTCAACCAGTGGGGGCGGGGTAACGTCCTGATGTCATCGGCGTCTAGCCAAGTCTTGAGCGTTGCGATGGGACTGATAGGTACGAGTTTGACAACATTGACTGCGTACAGTCTTGCGAAAGATACTTTAGCGACGAGGGGCGTATACCAGCACAAGGGTAGCTAGTCGGGCTTACCAACGTATTACACGTACTAAGCCGCATTCGCAGCGTCGCATGACATGCCGCTAAGCCTGAGCATCTAAGACACCATACACATCCTTCTCAAGCAAGCATCATCAATCCTCTATCTTCCAACCCAAAAATCATGAACGACATCAAAGATGCCCATCTCGTTTCCGACAGCACAAACCCACAATCAATCACACCACCACCATCCACCCAACCCTCCACCCAATCGACACCGAAAAAGATACATGCCTACATCAGTATCCTCCTCCTCCTAACCAACTATTTCCTCGCCCAATATGATAAATTCATCCTCTCCTACTTCCAATCCTCCGTCCTCGCAGACCTCTCCTTAAACTCAACCCAATACGGCCTTCTATCCGGCTACGCAACCGGCATCGTCTACGCCCTGCTCGCACTCCCCACCGCCTTCCTCGCAGACTACACCTCCGCTCGCGTCTGGGTGCTCAGCGTAACGGCGGCATGGTGGTCCCTGTGCGTTGTTTTTCAATCCCTGGCACGCACCTTCGGCCAGTTATTCTGCGCGAGACTGGGCATGGGCATCGGTCAAGCTAGTGTTGAGGCGCTGAGTATTAGTCTTATTAGCGACTTGGTCAGTTGGCGAAACGTCTTCATCGGCGAGAGCGTCTTGTATGTAGGCGTATACATCGGCGAAGCCATCAGCGGGCAAATCGCCACTGCCTTCACTTACTCCGGAACAAGCTGGCGCGTCGCACTGCGCGCTATCGGTATCACGGGTATCATCATCGCACTCCTCCTGCGCCTCGTTCTCCGCGAACCAGCACGTCGGAAAGGCCTCATGTGCCACATAGGACCCGAGCTCCCCAGCCGTCCACACAGATCATCCACCCTCGCCGCCGCGAAATCGAACCTCAACAATACGGTCTCGCATATCCTACGCATGCATTCTTTCCCCATCCTCGTCCTCTCCGCCAGCTTCCGCCAACTCTCAGGCAACGTATTCGGATACTACATGCCCTCGTACCTCGGCGCAACGTATCCTTCGCACCCAGAGCTCTTCTCGCGCTACGGCATCATCGTGGGCGTCGTTGGATCTGTAGCGGTGCTGAGCGGCGGGTTACTCACGTCTGTGCTCTGGTCGCGGACTAAGTTGACGCCGTTGTATTTGACTGGTGTGGGGGGTATGGTGAGTAGTTTGTTCGTCGTGCTGATGATATTTTCGAGGGATGTAGCGGGCGGTGAGGAAGATGCTGGTATTGGGATTTTGTACGGCGTTATGAGCGCCGCTTATTTGACTGCGGAACTCTGGCTTGGTTGTTTATTCGCGCTCGTCGCCTTATTATTACCGCCGCGGAACAAGACCTTTGGGCTGGCGATTTGGGTTTCGGTGCAGGTCTTGATTTACTCTTCGGGGCCGCAGATTATTGGCCTGGCGTTGAGGAGGGAGGATCCACAGGGGGAGAAGTATAGGAGGGTGACGAGGGTTTGTCTTGCGGTGATTATTCCGGTGGGGTATTGGGTTGCGGGGGTGGGGTTTTTGGTGGCGGTGCCGCTGGTTAAGAGGGATTTGAAGGGGGAGGGTGCTGGTGCTGGGGTTTTGGGGAGGGGGAGGAGGATTGGGCTTGGGGTTTTTGGGGGGGTGTTGGGTGTTGTGGTTGTTACGCTGTTTGTTACTAGTCTTGTGTACGCGACGTGATGGTATATTATATTCATGGGAGAAAGTTCGAATCGTTTTCATTCTGCATATCTCTCCCTATACTCCCCAACCAACCCCCGCAAATCCCCCGCCAAACACGGCTTCACCCACTCCCCCATCCCGCACCACCCTTTCCCACCCCGATGCCCCCCCAACCCAATCTCCCCCACCAACTCATCCGTGTACCCCACCATATCAAACCAAAACCAATTCCCCGCCTGCCCTTTCCCCAAATATCTCCTCCGACACCACTCCACCGTCTGCGCAACATCAACTCGCATCAGTTCGTTCGCCGGTAACTTTAACGTGCCGTCGAATACAGCTAACGCCCAGAGCGCTTGGACCTCCGCGGCTCTAAAGTGGTTCCCGAGTGTGACTTTGCCGAGGAAAATGATGGAGGGGTCGGCGATGGGGAGCATGGATTTGTAGAGGCGGAAGGGGGAGAGGGGGGTTCGGGTGGTGTGGTGCGGGGGTGGGTGTGTTAGGATGGGGAAGCGTGCGAGGATGCGTGTTGATGCGTGGGAATCGAGTGGTGCCCATATCGTGGTGTAGTCTTGGGTGAGTGAGGATTTGGGTATGGGGAGGCCGAGTGTTGATGCTGTGGCTTCGTCGATATGCGCGAATGAGTTCTGGGTATTCCATCCTGTTGCGAGGAGGATGACGTCTGCGGGGAGACGGGTGGAGTGTTGGTCTGCTAAGTAGACTACGTTGTGTTTTACGCGGTCGATATCTGCGCGGTATACGGCGACTTTGTCTGCGATTGTTGAGAAGAAGTCGGGGCGTTGGTTGATGCCGCTGCTGTCGTTTTGCCAAAAGATGCTGGTGTCAGGCTGGAGGTGGTGGAAGCCTGTACCTCTCGGGTCGTTCTTGTCGCTGCTCGTTTCGTTTGCGATACTCAGTTGGCGGGTTGTGTAGCCAGCTTCTTTCCACGCACGCGCAGTGATACGCTCCCAAATCCATCCGAAGATCGCAATTCCGATGCTTGTCCGGTAAAGCATCCACTCGACACACCCAGCGAATGAGCGTCCAGAACGTGAGGTGTCAGTAAATATGCTGGCGAGGAACAGCGCTGTGAGACGCGTATAGACTGACTCGTTCGAGTTCTTGTACGGTCCGGAACCTCGTGCTGACGCGAAGGATGCAGGGCCACTGCCGTTCTTGCGGATCACCCAGAACACATGCTTGCCGGCTTTCGCGGATGCGTAGGCTAAATCTGCGGCTGACTTTGCGCCCCCTATGACGACGACGTGGTGCTCTTTATCGTTTGCGAGGATGTCTGACTGCGCGACGTCCATTTGATGCACTTTCTTCCCAGCGAATTCGTCTAAGCCTGGTATCGAGGGAATATTTGGACTCGATGTTAGACCTGTCGCGTCTATTATTCTTGGAGCGGTGACTTCGTGTTGCTTTCCCGTGTGCTCGCAGATATGAACGTGCCACTGTTCATCGTTCGGGTCTTTATTGAGCTTCATGACGCGGCTTTTCGTACGAATGCGCGAAGACAGCGTCGTACCAGCATAGACGTGCGATTCTATGTATGACTCCAGATACTCAGCGACGTATCGAGCCGGGAAAAAGCCATAATACTGGTCGACCTCTGGGATGGGTGGAAGTGGCTGGTCCGAGAACTCGGCCATGCCGACAGGGGTTTGCGTCCAGAAGTCATCGTACACTCGATCTGTGAAGAGTGTCAGACGGTAGAATGGCGAGAAGGCAAATGCTGGGACCGACCCCGACTCCATACGCCGCCAATGCTTGGGCCGCCTTCGAAGACGACAATATTGGACTTAGGGTGTACTTCTAGGTACGTTCGTGCAGCTTGTATGCCGTAAAGACCTTGGTGACTTAGTCATTATTCGTACATGTGGTATTGACATCCCACCAGCGCCAAGAATGATCAGATCGAACTCCTCGGATGGCTTGTCCATATTCGTATGCTGCTCGATGAAGGCCAGCAGCAGACTGAGAAAAGCGCCCTCGAAGACCGTTCACGTTTCGTAGCCTATACGATGAACTGCGCGCTTATCGGAAGTAAAAACCATCGTATAGTTGGCCAAGTGTGGCCATGCATACGCTCCATGTGATCCAGGGTCCATGCGCGGGGTCGATGACGGAGTACTTAACTGGATGCAGATAGCTGGCAGCCATACCTACTGCCAGCAACACCAATATGTCGGTCTCCACATTGTACGTTCTATACAATGCCGATGCATCGGTGTTGGGCAAACTCAAGTATGGCTACCGCAAGATATGCCACTCGTCCGAGGACAATCCTGCATGCGCAGCGTGTAAGTAGACGATTAAAGCTCTTGCCGCTCATCTGATCGAATTGACAGGCGACATAACCCACGGCGGTCTTTCTCTGAGTGAAACCCCTGCCTGGAAAGACGCGAAGAAGCAGATCGAGACGGAATCTGGATGCAAGGTTGTGCAGTGGCATACGGACGAGCTGTCGCCTGAAGTAAGCGGACCTTTCCACGAGGCTGCGATTCAGGAACTAGCGCTAAAGCCCGCAGATGAAGGAATACGTCAAATCGAATAACGTTCGATACCCAGCGGTGGTGGCTAGCAAAGACGGTGGTGCCTTCGAAGTAGTGATGAGCAGCGCCGACCTCGCAACTTTCAAAGGTGATGCCGCGAGAATGGTAGAGGGTCTGAGGAAGAAAGGGTACATGCGTGAAGAACGAGCTTCGCTATAGTTGCTTGCTTGGATTCTCTAGAAGCCTCTTGAAAGTGCTTTCTCGAGCCAAATAGTCCTTTGCACAATGCCAATGGTGACCAGAACGGACATGCACCAGGAAAGCTGGGCGAGATACCCTGGAAATGCAAGCATCGCTGTGAAGAAGATAGCGCTCTCCATCCCTTCGATAAGTGCTGGTTTCATAGCCAGACTGGTCAGTTCCTTGCTCTTGTGCTCCTGACCAGCAGCCTTGCTCTTCTCGATGATGGCAGCCACGTAAAACAAGACGAAATTGTTGACGTGGAAGGAAGCTTCGAGCACCGCAACGGGGAACCAAAGGCTACGGCCAGAATCTGGCGATGGAAGTGCACATGCGATAGGAATGGCGGAGTAGACGATGAAGTCGCATAGCAGGTCGAAGAAGCCGCCGAAGTCAGAAGCCTGGTTGCGATTTCGAGCGAGCGCGCCATCAAGACAGTCGAAAAACCTGTTGAGGACCCAGAATGATATGCTCCATACACCTCCGCCTCTGGCGGCGCAGTAGCAAGCCTGGGTACCGAAGAGACAGCCGACCAGGGTGACATTTATTGGAGAAATGGATAGCGGGACGAAGGGCGTGATGGAATCGAAGATGCGGTCCTTCAGCGGCCGCAGCTGGATGTCCAGCATGTTTTGCTCAATGCAGAAGCCCGAAGTTGTCGCAAGATGCTCGTATATGGACTTTTACAATGTCAGCACTAGGGGTGTGCGACTTCTTCGTTAAAGTGGCCCGAATTGGCCACTTAGGAAGGCAATGACGTAATCATCTCGAGCGTTACCGGTGCTACCACGAACAAATGTTGAAGTCGTCTCAGCTTCACGACACCATCATGGACGACAACACGAAATCGAAGACGGCACATCGCGACGATTATACATATGTAGCGAGGTTGCGGCTTGTCTTGGGATGTGTCTTCGTGTCGGCCATACTGGTTCCTACGCTCTACCAACCACTTCTGAACAGTTTATGGTCCTGGCTGCAGTCAAATGCGATTTATCGGCTATCCACATTCGAGACATTATGGACAGTGTCTTTGTACGCTTTCATCGAACCCTTCATCATAGTAGTTT
>Ga0265797_10005531_pt1 | contig 18403 bp, 30 predicted proteins | sample P2T30metagenome_FD_192433 | JGI IMG/M metagenome (GOLD analysis project Ga0265797, IMG submission 192433) | Plant litter microbial communities from East Loma Ridge, Irvine, California - P2 T30 | ecosystem: Environmental > Terrestrial > Plant litter > Unclassified | place: USA: California... | reverse complement strand
GGAGACGTCAAGTATGTTGATGCGGGAACTTCCGAAAGTGGAAGCAGGCTACTCCCCAAGGGCGGGGGAATGGTACAGCAGCAATGGCTTTGAGGCAAGAACGAGTACCCCGTCGTGACGGCGTATTGACCTGAGCATTCACCGTACGGCATGTACTCGACAATCAAAAGCCGCTAACGGATCAGCGGCATGTTCAGAAAGGGGTTGGTGGCGGTGGCTGGTGCCTACTGTCCATCAGTTTGCGCTCACCTCGGCGAACTGGCGCATAGCCGCATGTCACGCGGTGCTCCTGCCAGTGCCTCGCCATCCAGACCCTTCAGGTCTTCATCCTGAATGCGCGCAAACGCGGACCAGTCCGCCTCGTCGATCAGGACGACCCCTCTGCTGCCGAAGCAGATAGCGTCGACAGTAGGTAGTTGCTCATCACAGCGTGCAAAGCTGAATGCACAGCGTTCCCATGCCTTTATCTGAACTTTGATCCGGGTTCCAGAAAGCGTCGCTTCCACCGGTTTTGTCGCGATCACCATACTGCTGAAATCAGGATTTGGCAGTTCGAACTGCCACGCACTCTTCCAATACCGGTGGTGCAAACCGTAACCATAGGCAGCGGATGCCAACATGAGCGTGGTGACCGATAGAAGCGCGGCAATGCCGATCGCCTGTTTGCATCCATTTCCTATCTTCCTGAACAAGAATGCACCAACCATGGGGAAGATGATCAGCAGTGCAAGCCCCCACTGCATTCCATTCGCTAGCCGCTCCGAAGAACAATCCTCTCCGCAATTTGGAACGAAAGCGGTGTTGATGAGCCCAACCGCCGCTCCGCAGATGAAGCCGGCCAAGGCCAGGAAGAAAAACGAAGCCGACCGCTTCATTTGATCTCCCAGAACAGAATCTTGGTGCTGCCTCCCAAATCACTGAAATTGAATCCATCCAGTGGCCAGGGCAGCCATCGGACACGCCGCAATCCTAGGCGGCGAATGTTGTTGACGGCATTGGCTGTCAGTCTCGAGTTGTTCCAGAGATCGATGTGGTCACCTGTTGCGGTTGTTGTTTCGCCAGAGCGGTGCCAGTAATTCTCAAAATAGACGATGCCAGTCCTGCCTTCGATTAAGTTTGCCCAAGATTTACCGGTGATGTCCTCCGGCTCCGTGGGTAAGCCGCAAAATGGCTGCTGCTTGAGCCAGGCAGCAAGCTGAGTAGCAACGATGGCTGTTTTAAGGCCATTCATCGTTATCGCCGCACCGCCGAACGACTTCATCTCGATGCCCGCGCCGTGTATGGCAATACTCACCTTGATTGCGCACTGGTTCTCGTAGCCTTTGGGTGGCTTCCCCGTCTTGGCATCGATGTAGGGATAACTCTCAGGGTAGGATTTCCACACTGTCGCGAACGTGACCGGATCGACACTGACGCTGCAAACCGAATCCTTGGTCGTGTTCGTTTTTATTCGTGCTTTTTGCACCAGCGTCTTATCCATTCTATGACCTTCCATTCATCCTGGCGAGGGCTTCGTCACCCCACAGAACGGTGTATTCGTCCTCGCCGAAGGTGTTGACACGCGGCAGCCGACCATCCGGCCCGATACGGCCCGAGAGGCTGCGGCCGTCCATGGTTTCAATGTGATAGGGAATGCCCTGGGTGTGCTGGTGCGATAGCTGGGCCTGTTCATCATATCGACGTTCGTCGGCGTCCACGGCCACGCCGGTCCAGATCCCATTCGCATTGAGGAAGAAGCTGCTTGGCACAACGCCTCCACTGCCCACTCCATCCTGGTCATTCAGGGTCGACAGCAGTGGGCAACCACCGCTGGTCTTCATGCCATGGATGACCGAAGAGCGGCCGTTCATGAGCCTGCGGCCTGGGTATCCCTCGGCTATCGAACACGTCTTCTTGCAGGCGAGCTGTGCGCCTTCGAAAGCGTGAGGCCGGCCGTTGCTGTTGCATGACCTGTCGCCCTCGATAACCAAGCCACCGCAGGCGGCTTTGTCGCCCTCCCGAATCCAGCCGATGATTGCCATACGCGTCCTCATCACTTGGTTGAACATGAAGCTCAATCTAGTAGGGAGATAAGGTAAGGCGTTGATTTGACACAGGGAGCAGGGAGGGTCGTTTCCCTCGCAGGTGGTTACCCCGCGGGGGCCTTGACGGTCAGCGGATGCTAAGAGGCTACCTGGATAGGTTGTACGCCCGCATGCGAGCACGGCAGTGACACGGCCGATTCCGATGGGAAGCAAACACAGCGTCAATAAATAAAAAAGCCGCTGACGAATCAGCGGCTTTTTGGAATGCGGTTGGTGGAGGCGGCGTCTACCGAACTGCACTATGTCGGCTGCCATATTTCAACTAGAGTTACCCCCATTGTTACCCCCTGATGAGCTGGGCTTGGATTGTTCCGGCGGTTGTCAAAACGCCACGGCAGGACACGCCAGGGTTGTTTTTGAGGAGCGCTATGCAGTCGCGCAGTCATAGTTCATGGAGGACGGGGGAAGAGTCTGATCAGTGCTGATGGGTCTCCCTAGATAGACTATGAAGCTCCGATCAAGAGCCGGTGAGTGCCAGAGGTAGGATCGGCGAAGAAAAGCCCCGACTTGCGGGGCTAGATAGTGATCTTGATTAGTGTTCTACTTCGCCGGCTGGGTGGAAGCGCCGGCTGGCGTCGGAGGCGCGGACAGCACCGTACTCCCGGCCGGCACCGCGACCACGAGCGGCACTTGCTGTTGCGCGACAGGTTGAGCTACTACTCCAGGGGCGGTAGCCGGCTTCTCCGATACCCTAGCGAAAGCGAAGATGGCGCCAAGAATGGCAATGCCAAAGCCGACGACCCACCTCGTCACTTCCGTTGTCGCCTTATGCGAGTCAGCACGTACATTAGCCATTTCGGCACGCATCTCACCAGTCTGCTTCGCCATCTCGGCGCGCATTTCTGCAAACTCTGCGCGCAGGTCTGCAAACCCGGTCTTGATGCTCGTGTCGAAGTTCGCCAGACGCGCGTCGACTTCAGCCCTGTTCTGAGCAAGCTTAGCGTCAACTTCTTGGCGAGTTAGGTCGGTCATACTCTTATGATTAGGGCGGCTCAGTTGATTATCAACAGCTTCGCTTGTGATGCTGGGCTGCGGCCTTTGGAAACTGCTCCCGTTGATGCCTTTAACAAAATTTTCGGCGCCGGGATCGCGGCGATATTCCGACTCATTCCTCATCCACAAACTCCGGGCGGCCCGCTGCAACCCATTTTGAGATTGAAGTTAGGGCGTGCAGTCGTAAGAAAGCACATTTACGGCATTCTACGGATACAACAGGAATGCCGGCAGAGAGAGTGTAGAAGGTCGTTAGATTAACAGCAGGCAGCGACCAACTCATCTTCGTATTCCCATCAAATGCTGCAGTGACATCCCATTTCCCGTGACCGCACGCTGGGCAGGGAAGGTCCGCTCTTTGCTGCATAAAGGCGACTGCATCCTCAAACAGCACATTCGGCCCACCCCCAACGATTTTATATTCTTCACTCATCTTCTATCATTCGGCATGTTCAGGCATCATCCTGCGGCAGATCAACGATCTTCACTACAGCGGGGATCTTCTCGGGCAATCATACCCTTGCCGCTTCATAAAATACAGTCCAACATCGGCCAGCGAAGGATGATTACGTCCGCTGAGGCCGATAGTTAGTCACTGGGGTTGCGTGAAACCTGTGCTTCGCGCGAGCGCTCGAAAAAGTCTCCGTGGCGCTTACTTATGACGATGAGAGGGAAGGTGGGGCCCGCCCAAGCTGGACGGGTGTTCGCGTTGATCTTGTACGCGAGCCGCACTAGGTCAAGCGCAGCTGGTTGATCATCGCCGGCGCTCTGCCGTATAGATCGCTTGGCGCAGCGCCGAGCGGGACCAGTATCCAGCGCGCTTCTTCTGCTCAACGTCGCGGTTGGCGATCGCATCCTTGTCGGCCGGGTGCCAGACGCGCGCGAACCAGGCGATCTTCTCGTCGGCGGTGGGGGGGCGCCATAGGTTAGCGTTCGATCACGCCGGCCAGCACGATCAGCGCCGCCACCAGCAGCAGGCACGCGCGCGGGTGCCGGCCGAGCCAGTCGTCGGGGTTCAGGATCCAGTTCATATGTCACCGCCTTCGCGCAGCGGGTTGCACTCAGAACTCATCATCGCCCCGAGCGGCAAATCATAATGGTCCTCGGCACCCGCCAGCATCGAGGTGCGGCCCGGCTCCTGAAGCAAGTCGATAATGCGGAGGATTGGCTCGATACCGCATTCAAAGAGCTTGCCATCCGGACCCTTGATCCTGGCATAGTCGGTATTGTTTGGGCCCAGGCCAATATTCGTGCTGACGAGAATGTAGGGCGGCTGGGGGCCGACTTCAGGGCGGTACCAGTAGCGGCGGCTCATGCTCCGACCTTCCGATCATCTTCTACGACGATGTCGAACATGGTCTCGGTCTCTTCTGCCAGCTGTATCGCCATCCACATCAAGCTGCTCTGCGTACCTTGAGGAAGCGTGCGGAAGCGTTCGAGTCCTTCGCCGTACATCAGGGCGAGCATGCCGGCCAACTGCCTGCTGCGCATTTGCGCGTGGTCCAGGGCAACGCCCCGCTTGATGAAGTGGTCTCCGAATTGCGTTTCGATCCAGCCGATGTATTGCGGCGGGAGGACTTTTTTTGATCCAAGCGATGCCACATCGCCAATGTTTGTGTTAACCTTCGTTTCGTTGCACATGTGGGTTCCTTTAAAGCGCACTTGTCCACACCGCAGTTTCGAAGCTCTCATCCTTCGACACTGCAGCAGCCCCCGGTTCCGCCGGGCGCGGTTGTAAAGAAATTCCAAAGGGTCAGCCTCGCACGCTGGCCCTTTTTCATTTCGGCTTGGTCTATTTCACGACTTGTCCCTTCTTCTTGGCTGGCCCTCTCAGGCCGATTGCTTCTCTTCCATCTCGCGCGCTCGAATGAGCAGCGCCGTGATCTCGGCATTCACTGATCGCAGGTTGGCATCCGCTCGCGCCTTGATCCAATCCTTGAGCTCCTGGGGGAGTCTGACCGGGGTAGGAGGTTGCTGTTTGCTTGCCAGTTTGGGTGCCATTTTGGTCTCGAAAAGTGAATGCTGAGCTCGCATTAGAATCTAATAGAATCACAGAGTCAAGAAGACTCTTTGCGTCGTATCTAAAAGACTCTTATGCTGGCGTGCTATGTCCAGTCAGCCTGTTCCCTATCCGCTCCGAATGCCCGAAGAATTGCGTGATCGCCTCACAGAGCGCTCGCGGGCTAGCGGCCGCAGCCTGAACGCCGAGATCATCGGCATCCTGCAGGATGCGGTAGGGAATGCCCCTACCGCCACAGGCATGCTCCCAGTCGACGTCGACGCTCTGGCTGAGGCGATCGCCTCAAAGGTGGCGAAGAAATTAAACCAATCACACACGCAGGAGTAACCGGTATGCCAATGCTTCAGGTTTTAGCCAGCATCGCCACAAAGGGCACGATGCCCCGTGATGTCGCACTAGTGGTGCCCGTCACCGCCGAACAAGCGAGCCAGTACGTTCCGACGATGTCGCCAGGAGGCTCCGCGGGCTTCGCTTACTGGAACGATGTTGAGGAACTGGTGTGCACGGCCTTGGGAAGAAAGCTTTTCGCAGACGAAGGCCCACCGGTCAGGAGCGCGGACGACCTGCGGCGCTTGGGCATTTGGTTCTTGAAGGTGATTTTGCAAGACGAGCAAGGCGGCACGAACCAGCTAACCCTCATCAACGACCAAGGGAAAGCGCCAGAGTAAGATGCGCCCCAGCTCGCCGACAAGTACGTCCTACGCATGCCCGACGGTATGCGCGACAGGATCACCGAGCTGGCCACGGCCAACGGCCGCAGCATGAATGCCGAAATGGTGCTGATGCTGCAGCAGGCTATAGATGCGCGCGCTCAGCCGCTGGCGCTCGGGCTCGACACGCACGCTTTGGCGGCTGAGATTGCCGACCTGATCGCTGCCCGGCTCAAGGGATAGGCCAGTACAACCGGCTGAAATCTTAGCCCGTTGGCCTCCCAAATTGGGTTGGCTGAAATGTCAGCCGCCAGCCGACGCAAAATTGCGTAGTCAGATCCTGTCCCGTGCAACGGGCTCAAAATTGAGCTGGTTGAGCATCACATTGGCGGCCGCCGTCAATTAGTCTCTTGTCATGCTTGAGCGGTAGGTCGGCCGGCAGGCCGCCGGGGCACTGCCTTCGCGCTCACACACTGGGTGCCGGGCAATCCAGCACGTCGGCAAGCCTCACATCATTCCAGCAGCAGGACCCAGCAATAGGTCGGGCCGTAGACCAGCACCTTGGCGGATGAATTGCTGGTGACTGGGTAGCCGTAATGGCGGATCTTCTGGATCGGATGCAGTGTTGTGTAAGTCATATTGACCTCCTATAGATGCGAGGGCGAACGTGCCCCACGAATCTATTTATGCTTCCGCGCAGCTCATGCTTCGATAGTGTGCAAAAACGACCGTTTGTGAACAGGTCACGGCAGAGCTACCCCGAAATGTTCATAAAATAGCAGTTTGACTTTTGAACATGTTCATATGTAGAATGAACGTTATTGGACAGCATTAGACGCTGTCGGATAACGGGATGATACTAATATGGCAATTTTTGGCTATGGTCGCGTCAGCACCAAAGAGCAGACGACGGAGAATCAGCGCCGCGAGATCGAGGCGGCCGGCTATGTGGTCGACTACTGGTATGCCGACGAAGGTGTGTCCGGAAAGGTTTCGGCATCCCAGCGACCGCAGTTCGCCAAGATGCTCGGCCAGATTCGCGACGGCGAGACCCTGGTGGTGACGAAACTGGACCGTCTCGGGCGTGATGCCCAGGACATCGGCGCCACGATCAAGGCGCTGGCCGCGCGCCGCATCGAGGTCATCGTCCTGCAGCTCGGGAAGCTTGACCTGACGAGCGCCGCCGGCAAGCTGATGCTGACCATGCTGGCCGCCGTTGCCGAGATGGAGCGCGACCTACTGGTTGAGCGTACGCAGTCTGGCCTGGCCCGCGCGAAGGCGGAAGGCAAGACCCTAGGCCGCCCCACCAGGTCAACAGAAGAGCAGCGCGCGGCGATGATCAGCCGACACCAGGGCGGCAACGGGGAGTCGATCAGCGCCTTGGCGCGCGACTTCGGCATCTCCCGCGCCAGCGTAATGCGGATCGTGAAAGCCGCAACTCAAACAGCAGGATAGTTTCCTATACCTTTTTGGATAAGTATCGAAAAAGTATTTACAAAGTATAGATAGTTATCCTATACTTCGTCCATACCAACCCACCAAAAAAGGAGAAACTATCATGGCAAGTATCAAAAACACTAAGGCAGTTTGCGTTCTCACCGCTCGTGGAATCGAAAGGATCTTGTCTGAAGGCGGCTCGCAAGCATGGGTGTTGGATGCTAAGCGCGCCCGCGAATGTGAATATGTGATCTGTGTTCAAAACCATGGCTTTGAGGACGACTGGGGGAAAGTATCGGCCCCCCACCATACGGCGTTCTTGGTGGGTCGCCTCAACGGCGTGGTTCGCTCTCAAGAAGAAGATTGCGGGAATCGCTGGCTTCTGACTTTCAGTGAATACGCTGAGATCAATGTGTCCGACGCATGGCCAGGCAATCGTAACCCGGTGCTCTACACTGACCTGGAGCAGTTCGGGATCAACGTAGATGAGCTGGAGTTCCACGCAATGCCTGAACAACAGCCTGCTGCCGAGCCTAAGGCAAGTCCGCTTACGATCGCTCAAGCCAAAGCTGGTCTTGCTCAAACTTTTGGAGTTGATCCCTCTGCCATTGAAATTACTGTACGAGCCTAAGTTGACTCAGACAGACTAGCCGGGCCATCCCGGCTTTTTATTTGTATAGCTGCCTTCCTGGTAGGGTCTCGGGCCTTGCCTGATCTTACAGCAGTACAGTACGGCGCGCCGTACCTGTGAACCTTCCGAAACCCGCATGGATGGCCGATCTTTGCGCTTTCTTGTGTAAACACCAAGCCCGCGATTATTACTTAATATGTGCTAAGTAAGAATTTAATTCTGGTCGGCGCGCCGAGTTCAAAGCCGGCGCGCCGCCCCTGGAGATTGGCATGCTGCGGTACCTCACCATTCCTAAGTTCGCCGAGCTATCGGGCTATACCGCTGACGCCATCCGTTCGAAGATCCGGGATGGCATCTGGCGGGAAGGCCAGGAGTGGCGGCGCGCGCCGGACAGCCGCATTCCGATCGACGTCGACGGCTATTACCGGTGGGTGGAAGGCTCGTCAGTGCTGAAGGTGACCAAAAAGCCGGTGCTGCGCGGGTCATCACTGGTGCCGCTCCGATAAACACACTCACGCGCACGCGCGTACTGCTCCGCGGAACCGTGCCCGATTTCAGGTTTTTTCAGGTCCCAGACCTTAACAAACATTAACATCCGGCCTGCTCTCCCTAGCCGCCCTCACATGCGAGCGCACTGGTGCGGAACCCGGCACCGGTAAGCGATGTCAAGTTTTGACAAGTCCGGCGCCTTGAAGCATTTCGCCCTCGCGCACGCGCACGTACTGGTCCGAGATGGCGACCGCCTTGTGGCACAAAAGGCACCACTTCCCCTATCCTGCCATGGTTAATTCAGCCCCTGGCTGTTCAGCCGCTGAACGGGCAGCGGCACTAACATTTACTAACAGGCAAGGCCCTTTGAATGTGAGGTTTTGTGAGGTTCGCGGCGCCCATATTTGTCAGCTCAACCCTCGCGGAAACCTTGGGGTCGACGCGCCCCTGCTGACTATCAATTTCAAGTTTTTTCAAGTCCACACGCTTGTATTACAAATAATGGCGAAAGCCTATCCTGCGTTGCACACGTCTTCGGCCCAAGGCTTGGAAATACCAAGGCGCGTATACGATTGCCGCCAAGTCCCCTATCCTGCCTTCATTAATTTCTCTGGCAGGCTGTTCAGCCGCTGAACTGCGCGCCCGGTTTACGCTACCCTCCTGTTCCATGGACGTGATCTTAGACCGCGAGGAGCTTTACCGTGACGTCTGGTCGAAAGGCGCCGGCATGGTGGCGCGTAAGTATGATCTGACCGAGGGTGACATACGAAAGGCATGCTTTGCACTGGATGTGCCTAGGCCTGCCCGAGGGCACTGGTCCAAAGTTAAGGCGGGCAACGCGCCGCCAGCCCCTCCGCTACCACCGAGTGGCGCTTCGACGTACGTTTGCACGACGGTTAAGCGCAATCCCACGCCTGGCAAAGAGCCTGCTCCGAAGAAGCCAGCCAAGGAGAGGGAGTCGCTTGTCGAGTGGATCCTGAAAGATCGAGCGAAGATGCAGGCCCAGAAGTCGGCACCAGCGCCGGCACGATCAGCACCGGAGGGTTCCATGCATCTTCTCCCAGAGGACATGATCGGGCTGCCCCGCTTCATACCGCTCCATATTTGGATTGCTCTGCTCCTCGGTGAGCATGCGCCGCACCCCAACACCTACTTGCGCTGGGTCCACGACGGCCGCATCCAGCCGCAGCCAATCAAGGTCGGCAAGTCATGGAACGTCCGGAAGGACGCCGCATACGTGCCCGACTGATCACCTACAGGAAGCCTCTATGCCAAATTTGTTTCTCACCCAGGAAGAGCTTGTCGAGCTCACTGGCGTGAAAAGAAAGTCGAAGCAGATCGAAGTGCTGCGACGCATGGCCCTCCCTTTCTGGGTAAACGCGGACGGCAAACCAGTTGTTCCAGTGGCGGCGATTGAGGGACCAAAGGAGCCGGTAACGAAGTCGGCGCCCAAGTGGGAGCCGCCAAAGCCGGTGGCGCGCATCAAGTACGATTAGCGCCCTCACGCGCGCGGAACGTTCAGGATCGTCGGCCCCTACTGCTCGAGCCTCACAGACCACTCCTGGACGTATGCCGGCCCTTTGTCGCCCTGCGGCCGCTCCTCGCCCCTGAGCAGCATGCCGGCGCCGTGCATAGTGGTCAGACGCGCTTCGTGCAAGATGGGGATGAGCGGATCGCCCACCTGACGTTGCGGGTCGGTCAGGCTGGCTTGAATGGCGCCGCCCATGCCATAGACGCGCAGCTCACCCTCGACGGGCACCGCCGCGGCGATCTGGTGATCGGGCATGCGCTGGCCACGCTCCCGGAGGCGTTTGACTTTCGCTCGCATCGGGCGAGTGTAGCAGTGTTGAGCAGGATCAATGCCAGCGGCGACTGCAGTGATACCGTCGTTCGATGGAGAGACGAACTGATCGCTTGGCGGCCGTGCAGGTCGACCTCGCCATAAATATCGCCCTGGTCTTCGGCGCGGCCGCAGCGTGATGTCGCTGCTTGGCCAAGGCGTGCCGGTCTCCGTCCTGCAGCGCGTCCTTATTGAGGGCGGCTCGCGTCGCGGCGGGTGTCAAGACATGGATGACCGGCAGGGTACGGCATCAACTGCCGGTCCCGGATAACTGGTTGCCCAGCTCCCTTTTTTGGACACGGGTATTTCCACACTCGCGCGCGCCTATGCACGTGCGCGTCTGCGTGCGTACTGGTCTCTTATTTCCACACTCACGTGCATGCGCGCGCGCGCACACGCGGGTGATGGCTGCAATATTTCCACACTCATACGCGCACGCATGTGATGCGTAGGGAAACTCTTTGCTCACTCACGCGCGCACCCGCGATACCTGTCGCCTTGGCCCCTGCTTCTCATCCTCGGTCGAGCCATGCGGTTACGTCGGGCGCTTCGCTGCTTCGCCCAGCAGCAGGCGCTCAAGGGTGCGGCCTCCGCATTCTCCCTGGCGCCGCTCCCTCGCTAGCATCTCGGCCAGCTCGCCGGAAACCCACATCGATATGCGCCGGAAGCCGGCATTCTCCTTTCGGCGCTTGTGCAGGGCTAAGAGTTCGGCGCTTCTGGTCTTCGATTGTCGCTCTGTGGTGGACTCCATCAGCCGACCCTCCCTGCTTGGGCAATACGACCATCGACCCATTCGCGGGCCGCCCGTGTATCGAATGGCATGCTCCGAATGATTTGCTGCCCACGGCGCCCGATCTCTTCCCGAACCGGGTGCTTGATGAGAGCGAGTGCCACACGCACGATTTCGTCATAACCGCAGAACACGACCCCGTCCGCATAGGCCTTGGCCTCCTCCGCGTCCCAACCCGCTTCGGTGATAACGCATTCGGCGTTCGCCATAAGGTAGTTAAGCCGGACCACTTCGAGGGGATGTCCTTCATACCGGTGAACGTTGACGTGCACCTTAGCGCGCGCAACTAGGTCATCCAGCTCCTTGTCGTAGTACCCCAGCACGTAGCGCACATTGGCACCGGCCAGGATCAGCGCGTTGAGGATTTGCATGCGACGCGGCGACATCGAGCCCACCATCAGTACATCGATGTCCTTCTCGACCGGTTTGCAGCGCTCCATTGATGGGTGGTAGCCGAAGGGGAGGTGGAAGGCCTCGACACCGAGCGACGCGAGGTAATCGACGTTCGGCCGCTGGTAATCCAGCACATGACACCGGCGCAGCGTCTCCAGGTAGCCCACCTCGAAAGCGCGGCATCCGTCGTGCAGCGGCTCCATGTTGTAGACGATCGAGCCGTCCGGGATCGGCTCCTGGGTGAGACCGGCGAATGCGGCGCCCAGCAGAACGTCAGGGATGTCTAGGGCGTCGGCGACGTGCTCGAAAGCTCGGGCGAAAGGCAGGCGGTCGGTACCAATGATGCGCGGGCGGGGTTTGTGGTTATGAGAGTGAATAGTTTTCATTTCTTTATCCTTACGATTGGAAGTCGCGGGTAACGGAGAGATCGAACAAGACTCCACCCAGCGCTGCTTCGGCGCGGGCCAGCTCGATATCGAAGATGCTGGTGGGCCGGGGCTTGATGCCCAAGCGCCGGCAGATCAACTGCGGGTTGGCGTTCCGGATGTAGTGCCAGCGCAGCAGCTCGCGGTGCTTGGGTAGAAGCCTCTTCCAAGCACGCTCGACCAGCGCCGCATCCTCGCCGTCCAGTCGGTCCCCGCTGCTCCGTATGCACAAGGCCCCTTCGGCAGCGACGCGCATGCGGTCGCAGACATTCCCCGTTCCGGTCAGAGACCTACCGGAGGACACTGGGCCGCCGCCTCGCGCCCACCTTGCCCAGTTGGCGATTCGCTCCTTCGTGCTATTGCATTTCATCGTGTTCCTTGAATTTGAAAATCCCCTGCGGTGCCGGTCGCTTGGAGCTGCAGCCAACGCCCGAGCCGCATGTAGTCGTTCTCGCGGGTCTGCTGGTATCCCGCGCGGTGCGCCGCGGCGAGCTGAGTCCAGTACGATTGGAGCTCGGGATGCGTCCTGGTCTGCGCCTTGGCATCCTCGACGTCCTCGGCGTTCCAGCCGTACAGGTTGGCGATGTAGGCGAAGTCCCGTAGGAACTGCTTAGAGACCTTCATCGGCCCAGTCCTTCCCGACCTGGTCAGGTATGCGGATCTCGACGGCCAGCCCTTTCTGTACTAACCGGCGCGCTAACCCGAAGGCGGCGGCCTGGCCGGTGAAGCTGGCATCGTTGTCGCCGGCGATCATCACGCGCTCCACACCCTCAGGCGGTACCCATGCTTCTAAAAGCACGGCATTGGTTGCGGCCCAAACAGGTACACCGAAGCGCTGAGAGGCCGCCAGGGCCGTTTCTATGCCCTCAGCGACACCGAGAGTCATCCCGACCGCGCTGAGCCTCACAGCGCCCGTATTGAGCGGTTTGCCGGCCATGATCTTCTTAGCCTGCGGTACCGGTGCCTTGTGCCCGTCGTCCGTCAGGTAGGTGCGGTGGATCGATGCGCCGGCGCCGTCCGGGTACCTGATCCTGGCCACCATCGCCGGGAAGCGGCCCAGGTCGCGGCCGTCCTCGTCGGTATAGCGCAGCGCGGGATGCCGCCGCAGATCGGCGGGCACGATCTCCAGGCCCAGGCGCCGGTTCAGGTACAGCCAAACCGGATCGCCGCGCGTGACTGGCCGGCTTCCCTCCCACACATGGGTCAGCGCACGGATTTTGCTCGCGTCAGTACGCTCCGGTGCGATCGGGCCGGCCTGCACCGTACCGACAATCCGGTCGACCTGCTTGGCCGCCTCGCTGATCGACCACCCGAGCACTCCCTGCAGCAGTTTGAAGCCATCTCCCGACCCGCAGTGGGAGCAGATCCAGGTGCCGCGCCCTCCCTTGTCGTCGAACCGGTACCGGTCCTTCCCGGAGCAGATCGGGCAAGGGCCGTGCTTGTTGTTCAGGAAGGCCGGATCGACGCCCAAGGACTGGAGGATGCCTGGCCAGCGGCCGACCGCTTCGTCCGCGGTACGGGGCTTAAGCGCGTACATGCTTACCCCCTTTCGCTTTCGCATCGCGGATCTGTAGGTGCTTGAGGAAGCCGGTCACTTCCGGGCCCGCTGCATGCGCCATGACGTCCTGCATGCCGCGGGGCCAAACCCCGAAGTATTCGCGGTACTTGTTCGCCACCCAGCCCGGCTTGTAGTTCTTGCTTGAGGCGACGCATAGCAGCTGGGAGTAGAACTCCTGCTTGTCCATCTTCGGCGCCTTAGTCTTCTTCGTGATCGGCACAAGGTCGCCGGCGCGGGTCGGTACATCCGACCGACGTTCAGGCGCGAACCCGCACACCGGGCATTTGTGGACCGTCTTGACGTAACTGCATGACGGGCAGGCCTTTGGCAGCGGCTTCTCCCGCTCTTCCTGGCTACCCTTCGCGTCACGGGGCGAACCATCGTCGAGCTCGAGCGGAAACTCCTCCGTCGGAAACCCGAGGCGCGTCACCGAGCCGGAATGGTCCAGGATCAATGCCCGGTCCTTGCTGGCGTGCGGGCGCAGCACCCGCCCGGCCATCTGTATGTACCGGATCAGGGAGCGCGTCGGTCGCGCCAGGATCAGCGTGCGGCATGCCGGGAAGTCCCAGCCTTCCGCGAGGATGCCCACATTCGACAAGACCATGGTCTCGCCGGTCTCCATGCGGCGCAGGATGTCGCGCCGCTCCTCGGCGTCGGTGTAGCAGTCGATGTGCTCGGCGCTAACGCCGGCGCCCTGGAAGCGCTCGACGATGTGCTTACTGTGGGCGATGTTCGCCGCAAAACAGACAGTCGGCGTGCCCGCGGCAAGGCGCAGCCAGTGCGTCACGATGTCGCCCACCAGCTCCGGCTTGTCGGCGGCGCGGCCGACGTCGGCGTCGGTATAGTCCATGTCGCCGAACGCGTTGCGCGCCTGCCTGATGCCGGTCATGTCCGGCTCGCTCGGCGCGTACACGTCGCAGTCGACTAGGTAGCCGGCCTCGATCAGGTTTGGGATGGTCGCCGCTACCGTCATGTGCTGGAACAGCGGGCCGCCCAGCTCGTCGTAGTGCTTGCCCAAGCCGCGGGCGTACGGCGTGGCCGACAGGCCGATTACCGGCACGTCCTTGGCGGCGGCGATCACCGCGCGGTACTCCTTCGAGCCCGCCACCGTATGAGCTTCGTCGATGATGATCAGGTCGACCTCGGGCATGCCGCGGCGAACCACGGTCTGGATGCTGGCCACCAGCACGCTTTCGTAGACCCGGGCCGTGTTCTCGCCCTGGATGATGCCGTGCATGATCCCTGCCTTCGTGAACCGGCGCGCCGTCTGCTCGACCAGGTGCACGCGATTGCACAGGAAGATCACACGCTTATGCTTCGCTCGGGCGCCGCGCACCAGGGCCATTCCGATCTCCGTCTTGCCGCTCCCGGTCGGCGAACAGAGCATCTCCCGATTCACACCCCCAGCCAGGGCGCGGCGGAGGTTTTGGACCGCGAGTAATTGGTAAGGTCGGAGGGTGAGGGGGCCGGAATCGGCTCCTACCTGGCTGGGCGGGTCTTGGGGCTTATCTCTTCTCTTCTGAGTTGCATCCCAGTTGCTAGCGTACTCTTCTGAGGCACGCCCCAATGGGAAGCACGTTGCTAGCACGCCGCTAGCTACTTGCATATCTGTCATGGCCTAGTCTCCTGCTAGCGGTCTGCCGGCATGGCGTCAGTCAAGAACCCGGCCTCGATCAGTCGATCGAGATCCAGCCCGGTGACGAAGAGCTTCCGCTCAAGGAACGGGACGTCATAAGGCACCATGCCGTTGTTCTGACTGGCGAACAGCCACAGCAGAATCAGGTGCCCCTTCGAGACGTCCGGCAGGGAGCAGAATGCGTAGTCATCCAGAATGGCTCGGTGGAGCTTGATCCAAGGCGGGTTTCGCTTGGCATAGTGCTGGAACGTGTTCCAGTTCTTAATGGACAGTTGGCGGGGCGTCATTCGCCGCCCCCGGGCTGGGATGGCGCGGCCGGCGCCTTCTTCAAGTCGTGGCGCCGGCCGAGCAATACATAGCGCGCCACGCCCTTATGCAGCAGCCTATCAGGGCCGATAACGTCCTCCCTGAGCGTGTAGATATCCCAATGCTCTTTGAGATCGAAGATTCTCGTGGCGAAGCGGAGGTATCCAGCCGCGGTGCCCTCGTAGGTATTGAGACCGCGGCTACCCCGATATTCCAGTGCACGGAGGAGGGTTTCTAGTTGAGTGCGACCATCAGCTGCGCGCAGTTCAACACCGGCTGCGCGTAGCTCTCGGCACACGGCCGTGATATTCTCAGTTCCGCAGTCGACTACCTTTTGTGTGCACGGTGCAGGCCCCTCAGCCTGATTCGGATAAGCGCTCCCCTGGCCGGGAGCGTTTTCTTTTGAAGCGCGCGTCATCATCAAACACCGCGCTGGATGAAAGCTCGGATGTCCTCGACACGCCAGGCCGTCGTGCGCGGTCCGAGTTTGACCGGGGATGGAAAGCGGCCGGACTTTACGCCAGCCCACCAGGTCGACTTGCAGACCGGCACGACGGCCGGAACTGGTGGCTGTGCGCGGTTATCACCGATGATCTGGGGGAGCCGGAGAAAGCCGGTTTCGGGAAGTTGATGCATTTAGATTGCTCCTGTCTAGTAGGGTCCAAGCAGGACCGACAGGGCAATCTTGAATACTTTCGAGCGTGGTTAATAGACTGCCACCAAGGCGGCAGTACGGCCTGCTTGTACGATAGTCAGTCTGCAAGCAGGCTATACAGTGTCCTAGCAGACTGCATTTTTAAACTCCGAAACGTATCTGCTAAGGGTTCTAGGATTTAAAGGGAACTGGCGTATTAACAATGCTGCGGCGGCATCGTTGCTTATCGATGGCGATATGTTTTTCATCCAAAAGTCTTTTACCTCTGCTTTCATTGCGTGAGTTTCAACGTGTGCCGCGAGGCCTGCTTTTCGTGCCAGCTCAGATCGCACTTTGGCGCCCGACTCTTCCTCGGCAATCCGCGTTGCTTCCTTCCAGGCGTCATCCCATGTGCGGCCGCTCCAGTCTAGCGCCAGCGCGTGGTCGGCCTCATGTACCAGGTCGAGCACTGCCTCTGTGTTTCCAGCGCTCATTTCTGCTGATGCTTGGGTAAACCAATAAATCGACATGCATTTCAAAGCTGTCGGTGCATCCAAAATCTGATGACCGGTTAAATCAGCTATACATTCGACGCGCACTTGACTGGGCACGAGATCGGCAAAAGCATTTGAAAGGACACTCGCCCATCCTTCAAAATCAGCGTATCCATTTGGCGTCGCTAGCGCCTGTGTATAGTCATTGTCATTAAAATCTCCATCTTCAATCGACACTTGGACGAAGGCCGCGCTTGACCAGCAAGCGAACCAGTATTCATGCAATGCAACCGCTACTATTTTGGAAAGATTTTCGCCGTGCTCAACAATGAGTTCATCTCGATACTTTTTGTAGACCTTGCGTATTTTATTTCCGAGATTGGTTATTTCTTCTGGTGTATGGAGTTCTCGCGGAAGCCCCAATTTAGATATTCCAGAACGAGCCAATTTATCCGCGCGGCTTCTTTGTTCGTTATGTAACAACCTCAGTTCTTCGATTTCCATTGTCGTGCCTTTAAATATTTTTTAAATATTAATTAAGTAGTCTCGCCGTCGCGTAGCTTGTCGAGGTAATCCGCCCATCGCTGCATCATTTCCCGACGCGCTGGTAGATGCGCAGTGCGGTTGTAGGCTCGGCCGTTGGTGTCACGCACTGCGTGCGCCAACTGGTGCTCGATCAGGTCCGGCCGCACGCCCATGACCTCATCGAGAATCGTCCTGGCCATCGCCCGGAAGCCGTGGCCGCTCATTTCCTCTTTCGATATGTCCATGCGGCGCAGCGCCGCCAAAATGGCGTTGTCGCTCATCGGGCGGGCCGCCGTGCGGGCGCTGGGGAACACGTACCGGCCGGCGCCGGTCGACGGCTGGATCTCGTGGAGGATGGCTAGCGCCTGGGTCGACAACGGCACGATGTGATCGATACCCAGCTTCATGCGCGCGGCAGGGATACGCCACTCCGCGGCGGCCAGGTCGATTTCAGCCCATTCAGCGCCGCGAAGCTCTCCAGGTCGAACGAACACAAGCGGCGCCAGGCGAAGCGCACAGGACACGATGGCGGTGCCCTGATAGGAGTCGATCGCGCGCAGGATTTGAGCGACCTGGCCGGGCTCGGTGACGGCTGCGAAGTGCTCGCCCTTGACCGGGGGGAGGGCGCCGCGCAGATCGCCGGACGGATCGCGCACGGCGCGGCCTGTCGCCACCGCATATCGGAACACCTGACCGCAGTTGCCAAGCGCGCGGTGGGCCGTCTCAAGCGCACCGCGGTCCTCAATCTTGCGGATGACCTGCAGCAGCTCAGGCGCTGTGATGTCAGCAATTGGCCTAGCGCCGAGGTGCGGGAAGATGTCGCGCTCGAGGCGGCGGATGATCCTGGTGCCGTGCGCGTCGACCCAGTTGGGGGAGTGCTTCTCGTACCACTCACGGGAGACCAGCTCGAAACTGTTGGCGGCCTGCACCCGGCGCATCGACTTCTCCGCCTTGCGGCTGTGGCTGGGATCGATCCCGTCCGCCAGTTGCTTGCGCGCGCTGTCGCGCCGCTCACGGGCGTCTTTGAGGGTCACGTCGGGGTAAGTGCCGAGGGACAGCAATTTTTCTTTTCCCTCGAAGCGGTACTTCAAGCGCCACCACTTGCCCCCGGCTGGGGTAACAATTAGGAACAGGCCGCGCTCGTCAAACAGCTTGGCCGGCTTGGCGCCGGGCTTGGTCGTGCGGATGGTAGTGTCGGTCAGGGGCATGGATGGGGGTAAGTATTCTGGGGGGAGGGGAGTTACCCCGGTAGCTACCCCCGCAATCCGTTGGATGTCGTTGGATTATGTTACCCCTAAAAATACGATCCCCATAGGAAAAAACCCGCTCGGAGGCGGGTTTTTAAACGTGGATGAACCACGTTGGAGTGTTGGTTGGTGGAGGCGGCGGGAATCGAACCCGCGTCCGCAAGCACTCTACAGACAGTTCTACATACTTAGCACTATCATTTAATTTAGCCCGGACAACGCGGATGTGCACGCTTTGGACAGGCGAGTTA
>Ga0265797_10005530_pt1 | contig 18410 bp, 1 predicted proteins | sample P2T30metagenome_FD_192433 | JGI IMG/M metagenome (GOLD analysis project Ga0265797, IMG submission 192433) | Plant litter microbial communities from East Loma Ridge, Irvine, California - P2 T30 | ecosystem: Environmental > Terrestrial > Plant litter > Unclassified | place: USA: California... | reverse complement strand
ATTAAAGATAATATTTTAACTAAAATTTTATAGTTTAACTAAGTTAAAAATTTATAAAATCTAGAAAGTTATAGATATTAAGTTATTAGCTTTTTATAGCTAATAAATCTAAATACTTTATATAGTAATTAAGTAGTATAAAAAATTAATATTTAATTAGAAAAATAATAAAGGTTTTATTAAATAGAAAGATAAACTATTATAGTAGCGAATTAGAAGGTTATATTTAAATATCTTCTAGAGAGAAATATAAAAAAGCTTTAGTAAACTATTCTATATAGAGAAAAGAAAATTATATAATAGATTATATTAGAGACAAAGAGCTTAGGTAGAGCTAATAGTAAGATAGCGTATCTGTGTAAGAAATCTTTAACTTTAGCTAGACTATCTATTAGTAAGCTACTAACTCTATAGTTAAGAAATAAGCTTTAAATTAGAAAGATTTATCTCTTAGCTAATTTTTCTAGACTAAAATCTTCTTATTATTATAATTTATATTAACTATACAAAGCTTATTTCTTCTTAAAGCTTAAAAGAAAATGTATTATTATTATTATAGTGATATAGCTTACTTATTCTATTATATAATTTACGTTTAAGTATTCTAGAAAAGTTTCTATTAATTTTAACTTTTATTAAGTTTTTAGTATTATTATCTAAATACTATATTTAGACTAACTTAAAGGTTAAAGTAGAATTAATATATACTATTATATTAAAGTATTAATAAGCTATTTTCAAAATCTATTAATATTAGAGTTAGTTTATAGAGTTTCTAGACTATATTTTATAACTTAAATTTATATTAATATAATACTAAAATAGAAAGCTTTATTACTAGTATACTAAGGTAAATAAAACTAGAGGCTATTCTAGTATAGAGAAGTATACTATCTAAAAAGCCTAACTCTAATATTCTAGAAATACTACTTTATATATTAAACGTTTTTAAAAAATAAGCTAACTAAATAGCGTTTTTAGTGTAGACTATTGTAAATAGTAATTTTAATATAAATAGCTATAAACTACTAAATAGATATACTAATATTAGCCTCTAAGTAATATAAAAATTAAATTATAGATCTTATATCTAAGAAAGATATACTAGATTTAAGATACTAGTTCTAAATATATTTTAAACTAAATATATAAAGCTTACTTAAGAAAGCTTGTTTATACTATATTTTATTCTACTTAATTTAGTTAAGCTAGTAAAAGATCTAAGAATTAAATTTAATGTAAAATACCTAATAGTACTTATAATCTTTTAATTACTTAGATATACTTTTAAAATTATATTAACTAATACGTCTTTTGCTTTTAAAGAAGATAGAATAAATCTAGCTTAGAGTAGAATAGTTAAGAAAAGAATAGTAGAATAGAAAGAGATAACTTTATTAATATATTATAATACTTCTCTAGTATAGTTAAATATATATATAATATTCTATTTGTATTAAGAAATCTATATACTTTCTCTTTAATATAGTTTCTCTAATAATAGATCTATCTAGAATTATTACTAATAGAAATAGAGTCTATCTAAAATAATATAAGTTTTAGTGTAGCTTATAAGTATCTAGTTATTAGTAGATAAAACTAGAAGTAAAGTAGTAAATATAAATTCTTACATACTTACTAAATATTTTTTAATAAAGTATTATATTAAAAGAAGAGTTATTAAGTATTCTAGTGTATAAATAAGTCTTTCTTAAACCTAACTTTTCTATCTTTTTTATAGTAGCTACTATAATTTTATTTATTAAAGTAATTAGAGATAAATTAAAAATTAGTCTACTTAACAAGAAAACCTTTTAAGTCTTATATAGTTTCTATCTTATTATAAAAAGAAGAAGAAGATACTACTAAAAATTATTGTTATAAAAGGCTAGAAAAAGAAAAGAAATCTTAGAAAACTATAAGTATTAGAATAATAGAATAATTATTATAATAATACTTTTCACTTTAGCTTAGAGAGTTTATAATAATAGAAATATAAATAGTAAATTATTAATTAGTAAGATTGGAATGTTAAAACTTTTATCTTTTTACTTCTAGAGCTAAGAGAAAGGCTATATTACGCTATACTCTTACCTTTACTCTTTCTACTAAGATCTTTACTAGGTATCTTCTTTAAGAAAGCTTTAATATTAACTTAATTTTTTTTTCTACTATATTTCTAATTATATAGTATACTTTTTACTTTTTCTTAAATTACTAAAAAGATATATATAGTATTATAAATTTACCTAACAAGTATATATTTTTTTTTATTAAAAAACTAAAAATTAGAATATAAGATTTACTACTTCTATAATTATTAATAGAAAGTATAAGATTTTAAGTAAATATATTTACTTTTAGATTACTATATAGAGTTATTATCTACGTTTTACTACTCTACTTTATTCTAATACTTTACTATAAGAGGTAAGATTTGATAAAAAGGTATAGATACTAATTATAGTTTAAGATTTTCTATTAACTTCTATTATAGAACGTACCTTTATATACTTCTTAAGAGCACAGCACGTAAGTATACTAGTATAGATTAAGATAAGCTTTTAGAAGCTTTACTACTTAAAAAAGCTTTCTAAATAAGCTTATAATATAATAATTTATTTTCTATTTTATTTCTATACTTCTAGACGTAATAGTTATAAGCTTAGTACTTTAAGAAGATAATATAGTTTTATATTTATATACTTAAAATATAAGGCGTTCAATAGAGTATAGCTATACTAATTCTATTACTAAACTTTGCGCTTCTATAAAAGTACTTCTTTATTACTTATAATAAGTAACTCTATAATAATCTTTATAGAAGCTTTTATACTTATGAACTTAGTATATCAGCTTAAGTAGTTTATTAAGTTTAAATTCTATACTTTAAGTAAAGAAATTTAGACTAATATTAACTCTAATTTAGTAATAGCTACTTCTATCTAGATAAGTATTCTATAAGCTCTAGAGCTAGCAGCGCTTATAAAGAATACTTTAGTTAATAAGCTCTACGCTAATAAGTATAACTTATCTATTATAAAGTATAAAGTATAAGTAATAGAATAGTAGTTAAAGAGTACTTATATTAAGTATTTTTAGAACTAGATTAATTAGACTATTAGTTTAAAGCTTCTTACTTCTACTATACTTTCTATTTCTATAGAGATAAACGCTATATTATAAATACTTATTAAGTACTTTAAGTCTATACTTTCTCTAGAAAAGAACTATACTAAGAATCTTATATACTTATAGTATGGAGTATACTTCTAGAAAGCGTAATAAGAATATATTAATACTAAGCGCTAGTAATAGAAATATCTTTATATTCTAGCCTAAGCTAAAGCGTATAAACTTACTAAAGTTAATAATATACTTACTATCTAGAACTATTTAGAAGTAATTAGCGTTAGACTTACTCTAGAATAGAAGCGCTTTATATAATAGAACTTTATTAAAGCTCTTACTATTAGTAGAATCTAGATTACTTTTAAATAAGTATTAAAGATTTTTACTACGCTAATTTAAGAGTATACTACTTAGTCTACTAGTAGAAGTAGTATATTTAACATTATAAAAGCACTATAATAAGCTTTTAATAATAATAACTTATTCTAGAAGTCTAAGAAGAATTACTTATATAGATAGTACTATAAGTAGTCTACTACTATATATAAGCGTTTAGAAATAGCGCTTATAAATAAATCTCTAAAGCTTTCTAATAAAGCTAAAACTAAAATTACTACTAAGCTTAGAAACTTAAAGTATAATAGTCTATAAAGAGCTTTTAATAAGAAGAGATAAACTACTTTATAGTAAGTATAGATTAAAAGCCTAAGCTCTATCTATTTAGAGTTAATTTAAGTAATACTTATTAACTTTACTCTTATTATAAGTTAGCTAAGTATTAGTAGTATATACTCTACTATAGATTTTAATATCTACTTACATTTTATAAGTACTATTTTAGATAATAAAGTAGTAGTATATTTAATTAATAATATATCTCTACTTAAGCTAAAGACTTTTATAAGAGTATATAAATTCTATACTATAGAAGTAGAAAGCTTCTTCTTCTAAGTATTTAGATATAGTATATAAATAATTAGAAATACTTTAACTAGAAAAAGAAAACTTTATATAAAGAACTTTATTCTAATAAGTATAGCGCTTATAAAAAGTTTTTATATTAATATTATTTTAGAAGTAGCTCTTAATAAAGCTAAACTATAGTATCTAGAGTTAGACTTAACGCTACGTATAGAAACACTTACTAATAACTTTATACTAGTAAAGCTTAAAAGAGAGTATAAGCTTATATTTATTAAATATAATTCTTTAAAGTTTTACCTAACTATAATAAGTATAACTAATAACTAGCGCTTATAATAATTCTAAAGAAGCCTTTCTTAGTTTAATTTAAAGAAGCTTTAGTATATAAGAGTAGACTATCTAGGTCTAGAAGTGCTATAAGCTCTTATTGAGAATGCGTATAATATATATATTAAAAAAATAAGCTAAAGTAAGTATAAGTATTACACTATTACTTATATAAAATAGTATATCTTTAGGTAACTATATAAAAAAGCTCTAAGACTTTATTAAAGAATCTTATAGAATCTTTTTAACTTCTTTATTAGTTATAATAGAGAGCTTTAAATTATAGTACTTAAAAATAATTATAGTAGTAAGATCTATTAATATACTCTTTAAGCTAAAATACTTATTAAGATTATAAGAGTCTTTTATAACTTTATAAGCTTTTTTATAGCTTACTATAAGCTTAATATTTATATTATTATCTAAGATAATAATATTATAATACTACTTTAGAGAGGTAAGTTACGCTTTAAGATATAAGCTGAAAAGTAGAGTATTATTATAGAGCGTACTTTTATCTATACTTATAAGCTAAATAAAGAAGTAAAGAGAGTAGACTAGAAAATAATTACTAAGTTTATTAAAATAAGAATTAGTGTAAATCTCTCTAAAAACCTCTAGCTAGATATTATAAAAGTAGTAATCTAGCTATATAATATAAGTCTATTATATACTTATAATTTTTTAGTACCTAATACTATACTTAACATATAGTGTATAGAGTATAGTAAGAAGATTTATACTATTATAGCTAACTTTTATTTAGATTAAAGTACTATCTACGCCTATAGCTATAGAGCTTACTTACTAAATAGAGAGTAAGTAGCTAAATAAAATAAGTATAACTTTAAAGTTATACTAAAGAGCTATATTAGATACTTAGTAGAATATAAAGCGTTTAATATTTATAGAATATAGATTCTAAAGCTTAATTAAGTAATTATAATAAGAAATATAAGCTTTAATAAGAAGCTTTTCTATAAGAGTAGCACTAAAGATAGCTAGAAGTACTTAGTAGAAAAGCTTATATATATTATTAATCTTCTATATAAAGATAAGCTATATAATATAAAAGAAGCGTATAAAGATATCTTTAACTAACTCTACGCTATAGTAAATTAAATATAAAACTAGTATACTTCTAAAAACTCTATCTAGAAGCTAGAGAGTAGTATATTATAGCTTACTATTAAATAGGCTAGCTAGCCTAATTTATAAGTAGTATATAATATATTTTTTATATAGATAAAAAGCTTAGCTAGCTAACTACTAGAAATCTATATAAACCTTTAAAAGTATATAAATCTATTTACTTTAAAGTAAATACTAGAGCCTAGAGCGTACTAGACTATAAGGTTTAGTTAGAAGTATAATAGTAGTATCTAAAAAGTATACTAAACTAGAGAAGAGTACTTACTAGTACTAAGTAATAAATAGCTTTCTAATATAAAGAGCTTTTATTAAAATAAAGTATATAGTACTTATTAAAATAAAGTACCTTTAAGTATACTATATTTCTACGTACACTCTACGTTTAGAACTTCTCTAGAATAAAGTAAAATAAAACTACTATCTACTTCTAAACTAATATACTAAAGGCGTAATTATAAAAAACTAATATAATTAAGTACTAGAATTAAAAAGTAATATAAAGGCCTAAAAGTAGAAAAACTAGAAGTTTATATACTATATAATCTATAGAATAGTATATAAGATAATAATCTTCTAAATAGTCTTTTCTAATACTTATATAGAGTAGAAAAAGACTAAAAAGAGCTTATAACTATTTACTTAATTATAGTAGCTATAATCTTAGATAATATACTTCTATAGAAGTATAAGCTATCTAAATATATATACTATAATTAACTACTACTACTTTAAAAGAAGTATAAAGATCTTAGTAACTATTTATATAAAATGCTCTTCTATAAAGCTTATAATAAGAAGATTAATATACTCTATCAAGTAAGTACTTAAAAAAAAATTAAGCACTTCTTAGTATAAGAGCGTCTACTTATACTAAAGTAAGTATTTATATATAAAGTTAATTAGAATAGCTACTTTATTAAGTATAAAGCTTATATAGTAGTAAAAAAAGATCTATAAGTAATTAACTTTATATACTCTATATATATAGTAACACTTACTTTATACTCTTTTAGAATAGTAATTATAATAGTAACTAAGTTTAATCTTAAGATTCTTTAGTTTAATATTATAGAAGTATTTCTTTATATATACTAAAAGCACTAGCTAGTTATAGTATATAATATACTAAATAGCTTTAAGAAACTTAGTAAGTATATAAAGCTTAAGCGTACTCTTTATAAACTAAAGAACTTTCTACTACTCTAGTATAAAGAGCTCTTATATATAGTAAAGAAAGTAAATTTTATTACTTCTAAAGAAGAGCTTTATCTCTTCTTTAATAAATAAAGAAAAATTCTTCTACTCTTTTATATAAATAATATACTACTTTTATATTACTATACTACTTATTAAGAAGCTTTATAAGTTACTAATATAATAAAAGTAGTATATAATCTAAAGAAGAAAAGCCTAGTTAAATAGTTTCTAGAAGTAAAAGTATTATAAAATTATACTACTTATACTATAACGCTTATATATAATAAGTATTTAAATAAGCTTACTAAGAAGTTTAACTTAAAAGGTACTTTATTAAGTTTTACTATACTACGTCTAAGCTAAGAGCTTATAAAATTAATAAGTAAAGTAGATAGGAAAATAGTTAAAAACTACTAAGAGCGTATTAGATTACTACTCTATATAGCTATTATACTATAGTCTAATATAGTATATACTACTTTAAAGCTTTTACACTTTCTTATAAATCTAAGTAAAGAGTATATTAAAGTAGTTAGCTAAGTAATTATATACTTATATAAAACTTACTACTAAACTATCTACTATAGAGTGCACTCTAAAGTAGAACTTATAATTTATAGTAATACTTCTTTTATAGATAATTTAGAGACTAGGTACTTTTTATAGAGCTACTTTATTATTCTTTTTAGAGATACTATTATTTAGAAAGTAGTATAATAAGTAACTATAATAACTTTAACTATAAAAGTAAAGCTTTTAGCTTTTAAGTATATTAGTAAAAAAGTAATAGCTCTTAAGAAGCTGTTTTAGTATAGTTATTACTAAGTATAGGCTAAGTAAGTTTAACTTTATAAACTATTTTATAAAAGTTTACTAGTTTAAAAAGATAATACTTAAAGAATACTATTATACTAAGTTATTTTTTAGATTTTATATAGATAATATAGTATATTACTATATATCTAATATATTAAAGAGTATTAACATCTACTACTTAAGATCTATCTTTATTATACTAATAGGTAGTTTTATAAAGAAGTATACTAGAGTATAGTATATACGCTAGCTAAGTTTTATTACTACTAGTAAGAATTCTAGATAGACTAATTATTAGAAAGACTTTATAAACTATAAAGTGCTTATTTATTAATATAAAGATTAAATACTATATATTCTAACTATAGTAGAGAAGCTATTTAAGCTTTAAGCTAAGAGGTCTTTTACTTTCTTTACTATTATTCTATCTACTACTATACTCTAAACTATACTTATAGTAGCTTCTATATAGGCTAGTAATTATTAATAATAAAAATAACTATTAAATCTATAATTAGGCTAATAATGTAAGTAAGATAGATAATTTAGATAATAGAGTAAAACTAATAGCTTATTAATAAGCTTATAGTAGAATACGCAACTAGTCTAATAAACTATAGGTATATTTAAGATCTTTCTAGAGTATTTAGCTAGTGTATTAGACTATAGAAAATATACAGCTCTTTTATAGTACTATAAATATATTACTACTAATTCTAGAATTTTCTTAAGCTTTTAGGTAATTATAACTATAATAGAAGTAGTAGTAGTAGTAGTGCTTGCTTTTAAAAGAAACTACGTATAATATAGTAGTACTACTAAGTGTTATTTATATATTATTAGTAGTAATAAATAAGTTAATATAGAATTATAAGTCTTTATTATAAAAGTATAAGAAAAAGAAGTATAGATAAGTAGTAAGAGGCGTTTAAGTTCTAGCTTAGTTTTAATAGCTTAAAAGTTTATTTATTTATTATTTATAATAAAGTATAATGTTATAAGATATAACGTAGTAGGCTCTATCTCTAAGGCTTAGAGCGTATATTAGTAGTTTTAAACGCTTAGCTAATAGCTTAGAAGCTAAAGAAACTAGTTTATATAATAAATTTCTTATATAGCTCTACTATAAAATAATCTTAATAAAAATTAGAGATATATAGTAACTAAAATTACACAAACTATTATAATAGATAAAAATTATATAGATTTAAATACTAGTATATTATAATTATTAGCTAAAAGTGAAAAAATTAAGTCTATTAAAAGTAAAACCTTTAACTTTAATAATTATAAAAATAATTCTTTTAATTATTATTATTCTTCTAGTACTAATAATAGTAATAGAAGAAATTCTATTAAAAGTAGTAATAATAAAGATATAAAAATGTCTGTATCTACTACTAAGAGAAATAATAATAAGTCTAATAATAATATTAAGACTTGTAATTATAATAAAAAGAAAGATACTTAAAATCTACATATTTTAAAAAATATTCTATTTTATTAAGAGTAAATTTATTAATAATACTACTAAAGAAGAAACTATTTTAACTTCTTTTATATTTAATAGAGATAATTGTAATAATACTATAGACTTTATCTTAGATTCTAGCGCTACTATATATACTTACTATATTAAAGAATTTTTTATTAATATTAAATTTAGTATTACTACTGTTAAGTAGAGTAATACTAATTATAATATTAAAGTAAGTAGTGTAGTAGGTATTTTAGTTAAATTTACTAGTACTAATAAACTAATTAAATTAACTTATTTCTCTATGTACTGTTATTAGAAGTTAACTTATTAAGTTATAGTTTAATAACTAAAAATAATTACTCTTTATCTTTTAATAAAGATAATTACTTTATATATAACTTTAATAATAATACATTATATAAAGGCTATTATAAAGATAGAATTAGTACATTCTCTATAATAAGCTCTACTTCTAGTATTAGTTAAGATTATTTATTTTAAACTACTTTAAATATTATTAATAATAGTAATTTAGAAGAACTAGATATTTCTAATCTAGAAGAGAATCTCAAAATAGATAACACTATAGAATTATATAATATTCTGTACTTATATAATAATTCTAGCTTAGATATTATTTCTAATACTAATAAGAAATTAGTATTAGATAATTATTCTAAGAACTATTACATAATAGTTTAAAATATATTAATCTTTATACTATTAAAAAATTAAACAATAACGCTATAGGCGTAGATTTTAATTTAGAGAATATTACTACTACTAGAGTCAATTAAAATAACTATATTACTTATATTTAAGCTTTATTAACTAAAAATCATTATTTAGAAGTAAGTACTAGAATTAAAGTCTATTTAGAACTATTATATATAGATATAGATAGAACTATTAGGCCTAAAACCTTTAGAGATTGTAAATATTATATCTTTTTTAGAGATAGTTTTTACTAAGTTCTTATTAGTAGAAATCTAAATAACTAGATAGAGTATTATTAATATTATAGAAGATACTATAGTAGAATTAGAATAAGAAGCTACTAATAATAGCTCTACAATTAAATAATAAGCGTAAATCTATAGAACTAGATAGTTATTTAATTAGAAAGAGAACAAATAGTAAACATTCTAGTTTCTATACCTCTTAGTAAAATAGCGTAGTAGAAATAATTAATAAAGTTAAAGCTTAATTAATTTATAGTAATCTACCTAAGAATTAATAGAGAAAAACTATATTAACTACTACTTCTTTATCTAATAGATATTCTAATAATTCTATTTATTGTAAAACGCCTTATAAGTTAAAATATAAAGAACTACCTAGTATTAATAATATTAGAATTTTTAAATCTTTACCTTATTATAAAGAACCTACTAGTTTAATTAAGATATAAGATAGTAAAGCTAGTTCTTATTAATATATAGAGTTTAGTAGTTGTTAAAGTTAGAGAGTAGTTATAATTACGTAGTCTTAGACACGTAATTACTTAGCTCTTAAGTATATAGCTAAAGATCTTATTTCAACTTTCTGAAGAAGTATAATAATTATAATATACTTAAATATCTCTAATTATTAGTTATTTCTAGCTTTAATCGTTATAGGCTTAGCTACTTAATTATAGAACTCATTTTTACTACGTATTAAAGCTTACTAAAAGATAGATTAATCAATCTTATTCTACTTTACTCTCTTTATTTTCTTTTAATTAGAACTTCTTTATAATTATATTTACTTTTCTACTTATATCTATATCTATTTTAGTATAATTTTATATATTAATTAACTTAACTATACTTTAACTTTATAAATATAAGTAATTATAATATAGCTATTATAGCTATAGGTATACTTCTTAAAAAGTAATTTAACTAGAATACCTAGTTTACGCTTCTTAAGTAATACTATAATAAGAAGAGTATTTAAAAAGATATTAATTCTAATCTTCTAAATATTAAATATATAGATACTTAAAAGTCTAAGTTTTTTAATCTTCTAGTTCTAGAGTTTATAGCTCTAGCTTCTCTTTTTAAGAAACTATTTAAGAAACAATAAAATAAGTATAATAAAGCTACTTATAAGTATAATACTTTTTTATAAGATTATAACTATAGAACTAAAAATAGCGCTACTTTTATAGCTTACTAAAACTATAAGTCTATGTAGTAGCTAAGAAAATAGAAAAAGACTAATAATATTAAGAACTAGATTATATATACTATTATCTCTAAGTACGTATTACCTATAACTATAAGTAATAATAAAAGAATAGTTTAGTCTTTTATAAAGACTTATAAGACTATACTTATACTTACTAATTAAACTATATAGTATATAGTTTCTATAAAATATTATACTTATTTTAAAAAGATATAGAAAGCTTTAGCTAAAAAGTAGGTTACTGAAAAGTATAGATTTTTAAGCTTTTAAAAGTTAAAGAGCTTTTTATATTTACTAACTTTCTTACTATAATTAAGATGTTTAGCTTAGAGTAGACTTACTAGTAGTTATATAATTTATTATTTACTATAGCTTTTAAAAAGATTACGTCAGCCCTTAATAATCTTAGTAAAGAATTTAGTATTATTTTTTAAAAGATATTAATTACTTCTAAAAAAAGTAAAGCTAATATAATCTTTAATACTTTTATAGATTAACTTTTTACTTTTACTAACTTAAGTAAAAAGTAGTTAAACTTGCTACTATAATTCTACTTTTATAAGCTTAACGCAAAATATAAGTAAAAGCTAATTTTATACTTTTAATTACAAACTAAAATTACTAAATTTAGATTTGTAACTATTATACTTATAAAGCTTTTTATATAAGATAAGTAAAAGATTAAAAAACACTATTATAAAAAGAAGTAAAGTAGTATATATAAAAAGATTAAGTAATCTAGCTTAAAGATAAGCGCTTTAGCTTTTAAGTAATTTAGTAATATAGTCTTTATAATTATTTATTTTAAAAAGCTAATTACTAAGTTTAAGTCTTTTATTTCTTCTATAGACTATAAGCTTTACGCGCTTTTAGCTAGTATAATTCTTTATAGTAAAGCTATAGTCTACTTAGTTAATAATAGAGCTTTAATTAAGTTTAATCCTTTTATTTAAACTAATAAAAAAATAAAAGAAGCTAGTAGCTAAATTCTTAAAGTAATTAGTATTAGTAGCTATATACTTTATTTTATACTTAGTACTTATAAAATACCTAGTAAAGCTAATCTTATACTTACTAGGTTTAAGATTCTTTCTAGATTTAATACTAATACTATTCTAGGAAAGCTTTTTAGAAATAGTAGTAAATAATATATAAGCTATAATTATATAATTTAAATAAATACGCTAAAGGTATATATTATTCTTATAACTCTTAAGTATAGATTTAAGTTTTTATTTATTAAATGTAATACTTCTATCTATTTTTACTAATTTTACTATTAAATATACTATTATTTAATAATAAGTTCTATAATTATATACTAATAACACTTACCTTTAGTATTAAAAATAAGGCTATTTTATAAAAAAGCTCTTAAGACTTTTATTAAAGCTATCTAGAATATAAAAGTTATTAGTATAAGGCGTAGTAAGTATAATAATTATACTACTATTTATAGATTTTAGAAAATCTCTTATAAACTTCATAAGCTATTACTCTAACTTTTCTTTAAAGTATTATAAACTTTATTTAACTTTTTTATAAGCTATATACTTAATAAATAGACTTTAATTATTAAGAGAAATTATTTAGGTAAGCTATATAATTATAATCTAAAGAATAAGCTACTAGACTTTATAATAGAGATTATTATAAGCTTTATAGCTATAGTTAAGCGCTACTATTAATAGAAGATTATAAAAATTTATTAAAGTAATAATACTATAATACTACTTTAGAGAGAGTACTTAAAATATAAGAAATAAGCTAAAAAGAAAAAAATTATAATTATAATACCTCTACTATATACTTATAATCTTAATAGCTTAGTAGAGAGAGCTAGCTAAGAGCTTATTACTAAGGTAATTAAGATACGTATAAGCGCTGGTCTTTTAGCTAAACTCTAGCTAGTAATTATAAATATAGTAGCTTAACTTTATAAAAAAAGTTTATTATAGCTTTATAGCTACTAATCTTTTAATTAGATATTATATAAGTAGTTTAGAAAGTACTTCTAATATTATTAGCTACTTAAGATTAAGTACTAAGCTACTAATCTTTATCTAGATTAAAGTAGAATTTACACTTATATCTATTATATATATTTACTTAAAAGTAATTATATAGCTAGTAAATACTATTATTACTTTAAAGATAAGTTTTATAGCTATATAAAATATCTTATTAGCTATTAAGCTTTTAATCTATATTATATATAAGTACTAGTAATTAATAAAGTAATAATAACTTATAATATAACTTTTAATAAGTATAAGTTCTATTAAGGTAAGTGTAGAGAGAAGTAGACTAGAAATTAAGTAATTAAGTAGATTAAAATACTTAATAATAGTAAGCTTATTAATTTTATAGAGAAATTTAATATTCTATCTATTGATTAAATAGTAAGTATAGGTAAGCTATTAACTACTAGGTAGAATCTCAGAGATAAAGTAAACTATAATTGAAATAATAAAGTTAGTTTATTTATTAAAATTATATAAAGCTTTATTAATTTAATAGAGATAAAGTATAAAGCTAGTATTTTATTAGCAATTTCTAATAATTAATAGCTTTCTACTAGACTTACTACTCTAAAACTTATATCTAAGCTAAATATTTTAGATATAAGTAATTAAAGTAATTTTAAAGTTTTTAATAGTTAGAAAGTAGTATATACGCCTAAAAGAGCTAACTTATAAAAGTATAAAGTAAAGAGCCTTTTATATATAGATTATAAAATTTAACTCTATTTATTAAGTTTACTATAATAGACTTTAGTTTTATAAAAATTAATAAAAAATTTACTTAACTAAAGTAAGCGCTAAAAAGACTAAAAGGTAGACTCTTAAAATTAGTAGTTTTCTCTTTATAACTAATATAGCTATAAAATTAGCTAATAGCTAAATTCTCTAAAGCGCGCTCTAGTAAAAAAGTTATAAATAAAAAGTCTAAGCGCGCTCTTTTTATAAATATTTATTAACTATTAAAATACTCTAAAAGTAATAGTAAGAGTAAATAGCTTACTAAGTCTAGTAATTTACTAAAAAGTATTAGCGTAAGTAGCGTAAATATAGTAATTATAAGCTTAGTTAATAAGTAAGTCTAGATTAACTTTTATAAGACTTACCTTTTTAGTTTTTAAAAAGACTAAAATAATTAAGCTAGCTATAAAACTATAAACTCTATTATTATAGCTACTATACTTAGTAAGTATAAGCTAATAAGTACTTACTAATACTATAATAATCTCTAAAAGCTACCTAAGTTTTAAAAATAACTAATTTAGTATCTAATATATATACTCTTTAAAGATACTTTTAAGAGAAAGATTAATTAGCTAAGTAAAAAGTAAATTAGGATAGAAATCTATAAGTTATAAGTCTAAGATTAGCTACTCTTATTAAAATAAGTATAGACTTAAAAATAAAATCAGAATAGCTATCTTCTTAAACATAGAGCTTAAATTATAGTTTATAGTAATCTTTAAAAGAAGAACTTAATTAACTTTACTTATATAGTAATTCTTACTATAAAGTTTTTCTACACTATAATAGTAGTAACTACTTAAAGTAATTTAAACATTAAAGAGTTTAATATTATAGAAGTATTTCTTAATATAAAGATTATTATAGAGAACTTAGCAATTTATAAGATACTAGATAGCTTTAGAAAACTAGAGTTATATATATAGCTTAACTACGCGCTATATAGATTATAAAACTCTCTACTATTATAGTATAAAAAGTTCTTAGAAATACTATAATCTATTAGTATAATAGCTTTTTAAGAATAGCTATATTCTTCTTTAATAAAGAATATAAAATTTATGTTTTCTTCTATATTAATTATATTCTATTACTTTATTATAAAGATATAAAGTAATAACTAATAGCTATATAGTCTAAAGTCTTTAGTAAGTATAAGATCTAAGATTAAAGAGATATAGAGTAGTTTTTTAGTATTTATATAATTAGAGATTAATAGCTAAATATAATTATACTTCTTTATAATATATATATAGATAAAATACTTAGAAAGTTTAAGCTTAGAAATAATTTTTTTTTTAATATCTTTACTATTAAAAAAGCTAACTAAAAATACTAAAGAAGTACCTAAGCTTAAGATTGAAAGATACTAAGAAATAGTAAGCTTTATACTTTATATACTAATTATACTCTAACTATTTATAGTATATACTACTTTAAAGCTCTTATATTCTTTTATAAATCTAAGTAATAAGTATAAAAAAGCTATAAAGTTAGTAATTATAAATCTTTACTATACTTACTAGAATCTTATCTAGTATAGTAACTATAAAAACTCTAATCTAATTATTACTAAAAATACTTTCTTTACTAATAATCTAAAAACTTACTAATTATTTTATAAATATATTACTATATTATATAAAAGTATAAATTTTCTAGAAAGCTACTATAAAAAGTTTAGGTACTACTTTTACTATAAAAGCTAAGCTACTTACTTTTAAGTATACTACTAAAAAAGCTTTAGTACTTAGGTACTTTTTTAGAAAGTTAGTACTAGATTTAAAAAAAATTTATATAGTTTAGTATAATAATTACTAGACTATTAAGCTAGTTAATAAAAAAAATAAGTATATTAATACTTAGCTTAGATCTATTAATAACTAAATATATAGCTATAGTAGAATTATACTAAAGAATTATTTAAAGTTAAGTATTTAAAGACTTTAATTATACTTATAGATAGATTAACTATATTACTTATATAGAAATAGTTTAAGAAGTTTAAATAGCTACTTAACTTATAAAATTTAGAATGTCTAATTCTTAAGAAGTAGATAGAAAGCAAAGAGCTTTATTTAGACTACTACTATAAGAGTTAATTATTCTTAAGCTAGATCTAAGTTTCTCTAAATAGCGTCTAGTTTTAAAAATATAATTACTAATTATTACTATAAGTATAAAATAGTAAAATTACTAAACTTTATCTACTAGATAAACTTATATAGCTACTAACTTACTAACTACTATAGTTATAATTTCTTTAATTTTAACTCTTAAATTACTTTTATTATTTAAGCTCTTTTTATAGTTTTTTACTTAAGCTTATAAATAATTAGTCTTAGTAGTATAAGTCTATATATAAACTTTAAGCGCTTCTCTCTAGGCCTAAGAATTAGAGCCTATAGTGTACTTATTAAAATTAAGTAACTCTATAATAATATATTACTATATTAGACTCGAAAAGCAAACTTAAAGATACTCTAATATAAGCCTAGATTTATAACTTATAATACTTATACTTATACTACTACTAATATAATATTTACTATACGCGTAATTATAATATACTTTATATCTATTATATATTACTAATAGCTATCTAGACTATTAACTAGTACTAGTACTAGTTTTATAGAATTATATAATACTAAAAAGAAACTAAGTAATAGTAAGTCTATTACTAGTATAAAGCCTCTAAGATAATCTAAGATAATCTAAGATAATCTACAAATTCTATATAATACCTATATAATTACTAGAAATATATACTTTATATATAATTGCTTATAAGCCTAGCTATATTAGTAGCTATATTATATTATTCTTTAGTATACTAGCTATCTATTTTACTTATCATTGCGTATTTATTAGTATAGTCTAATACTTTACTATATATATACTACTTTCTATAGCTAGTAAAGTACTACTTCTCTTAAGCTATAAAAAATAGTACTTTTTATAAGCTTAATAAAGTTAAGCTTATTTTAAGTTACTAGCGAATTTACTTTTCTAGTAAGCTTTTTATCTAATATACTAAGTTAGTTAAGCTATTTCTTTATAATTACTAGAATATTAGAAGAAAAGTCTTTTTAGAAAAAATAGTATATACTTATACTATATAAAGCTATAAAGTATCTTTTATTACTAGAAATTATCTTTATTTACTTTATACTATTCTAATTAAAGCTTTTTTTTAGCTTTATTTTTATAGCTATGTTTTCTAAGTTTTTTACTAAGAACTTTCTAAAAAGAACTAGAAATTTAGATATACTACGTATATAACTAGTAAGAACTACTACTATAGTATATTTTATTATACTAAGCTTTATTATTATTATTATAAAAACTGAAGTCTTTATTATAAGTATAAAAAAGAAGTTTTATATAGAAAAATTTTTATATTTAGTAGATATATTAGAAGATTTTTTAAAAGAATATAAAGATCTTATAAAGAATATAATCTAAAAAGAAGTATACTTTATATATAAAGCTTTATATAATTCTTTTCTAGACTACTATTCTCTATACTATAGTTTACTTACGTAAATATTATGTATATTTTATAGTAGTATAGTACTATAATTTAATATTACTCTAGATCTAGAGTTTACTTACATAGCTACTTAGACTTTTACCTATCTACTTCTATAGCTAAGAGAAAAGCTATATTACGCTATATCTTAACTTTTACTTTTTTTACTAAGAGCTTCCTCTTAGAAAGCTTCTACGTTAAATTTTTAAAATATTTTTATATTTCTCTAGCTCTATAGCTTTATAGCTTACTCATAAGTACTTCTAAGCTTATCTCTAAGTCTACTTTTAAGTCTACTAAAAACACTTTTATTACTATTACCTTTTATAAGTATATTATTACTATCTATATCTATAGTAAATATTAGAGAAAGAGTTTTTCTAATTTCTATAGTTATATATAGTAAGTATAAGGCATTTAGAAAATATACTTATATTAAGATTACTATATAAAGTTACTAACAATATATTATTACTTTACTTTATATTAATACTTTACTATAATTATTACGCTATAAAGTTTACTTAAAAAAGACTAAAAGCTTAAATCTTACTCTTAAGATTATTCTTTACTAGTTAATTATCTTAATTTTTATAGCTATTAGCTTAATTTAAGACTATTATAAAGTAATTTCTAACTTAATATAGTTTATTTTTAGACTAAAAGGCTATATTAAAATAAATAAAATTTTACTACTATTAGTATTAAGTATAATAAAACACTTATTTAGACTATAATCTACTAATATACTTTAAACTATTAAGCTTAGACTTTACTAATGTATACTAATTATAGTAGATTAAATAGAATTAGTCTTAGTAGAGTAAATTAATACTTTTGCTAATTTAGAAAGTATATTAAAGTTTAAAAGTTATTATAATAATATAATTATAGATATATATTTCTT
>Ga0265797_10005529_pt1 | contig 18413 bp, 10 predicted proteins | sample P2T30metagenome_FD_192433 | JGI IMG/M metagenome (GOLD analysis project Ga0265797, IMG submission 192433) | Plant litter microbial communities from East Loma Ridge, Irvine, California - P2 T30 | ecosystem: Environmental > Terrestrial > Plant litter > Unclassified | place: USA: California... | reverse complement strand
CTGCGTGCCGCGCACACCCACTCGTTCTCGTTCGATTCCTCGTGGCTGCAGCTGTTCTGGATGCTGCTGGGCGAGGAGCTGCACGTGATCGACGACGAGATGCGCCGCGATGCGTGGGCGCTCGCCCGCCACATCGACAACGTTCAGATCGACGCGCTGGACCTGCCGCCGTCGTTCCTGGCGCAACTGCTGAACAACGGCCTGATGGCGGCCGGCACGCATGCGCCGGCCGTCATCCTGATCGGCGGCGAGGCGGCGCCGGAAGCGTTGTGGCGCCAGCTGCGCGCGTATCCGGCGCTGCAGGCGCACAACCTGTACGGGCCGACCGAGTACACCGTCGACACGCTGCGCGCGCCCATCCACGCCAGCGCCCGGCCGGTGGTGGGACGGCCGATCGGCAATACCCGCGTTTACGTGCTGGACGCGCGGCTGGACCCGGTGCCGCCCGGCGCGCTAGGGGAGCTTTACGTCTCCGGTGCTGGACTGGCGCTCGGCTACCTGGCGCGGGCCGACCTGAGTGCCGCGCGTTTTGTTGCCGATCCGTTCGCCGCCGACGGTGCGCGCATGTACCGCACGGGAGATCTGGTGCGCTGGAACCTGGCCGGCCAGCTTGAATTCATCGGCCGCTGCGACGACCAGGTCAAGGTGCGGGGCTACCGCGTCGAGCTGGGCGAAGTGGAAAACGCGCTGTCGCTGCTGCCTGGCGTGGAAAGCGTCATCGTGCTGGCGCAGCCCGTCAACGGCAGCCATCGGCTCGTCGCGTATTGCGCCGTGCCGGGCGTCGCCGAAGACCGCCGCGCGCAATCGAGCCGCGAACTGCTGGCGCAACTGGCGCAGGCGCTGCCGGACTACATGGTGCCCGCGTTGCTGCTGGTGCTGGACGCCTTCCCGCGCAACGTCAGCGGCAAGATCGACCGCAAACGGCTGCCGGCGCCCGAGTCCATCGTCATGACGACAGGCGGCGACGCACCGGCCGCCGGCACCGATGCGGCCCTGCTGTGCGAGACGATGGCGCGCACATTGAAGCTGGCGGGCGTGGGTGCGGACGACGATTTCTTCGCGCTGGGCGGCGACAGCATTGCCGCCATCGTCTTGTGCGGCGAACTGCGCAAGGAAGGCAGGCAGCTGCGGCCCTCGGCCGTATTTGCGCTGCGCACGCCGCGGGCGATGGCCGGGACGTTGACGGCTGTCGAAACCACAGCCGCCGGCTGGTCGCTGCCGCCCGCGCAGCATGCAACGCTGAGTGCGCGCCACGGGATATTTGCTGCCGCCGCACCCGTGCTGCCGCTGCAGCAGGGGATGCTGTTCCATACCCGCATGGGCAAGAGCTACAGCGCCTTTACGCGACTGCGCTTCGACGGCGCCGTCGATCCGGCACGGCTGCAACGGGCGCTGGATGCCCTCGTCGCACGCTATCCGCAGCTGGGTGGCCTGTTCGACACGGAGACGGTCGAACAACCGGTGTTCCTGCTGCCGCCGCCGGGAGCGGCGCGGTGGTTCTGGCGCGAGGATAACGTTACCGGCCTGGCCCCGCAGGCCCGCTTTGACCGCATCGCCGACATCGAAGCGGACCTGCTGGCGCGCTCGTGCCACACGGACCGCTTCGGCGGCATGCTGGCGGCCGGCCTGACACGGACCGGTGCGCGCGAATCCACGCTGCTGCTGGCGATCCACCACCTCGTCATCGACGGCTGGTCGACACCGCTGCTGCTGCGCGACCTGCTGGCGGCATACGAAAGCGACGCGGTGCTGCCGCCGCTGGCCGTCGGCTACGACAAGGTTGTGGGTGCGCTGGCGGTACGCGATCATGCCGCGTCCATCGCGCAGTGGCGCACGGCGCTGGACGGCGTGCAGCCGACGGTGCTGTTCGGCGAACCCGCCGCCAGCGTCACGGAAAGCCTGCTGGCGTTGACGCCGCAGGAAAGTACGCAACTGACGGAGCGCCTGCGTGCCGCCGGGATCACGCTGAACGTCATGATGCAGGCTGTCTGGGGCATCGTGATCGGCGCGCTGTCGGGCCGCGATGACGTGGTGTTCGGCACGCCGGTGGCGGGTCGCAGCGCACCGGTCGACGGCATCGGCGACCAGGTGGGCCTGTTCCTCAACACGGTGCCCGTGCGCGTACGCCTGGACGCCCATGCGCCGCTGTGGATGCAACTGCCGGCACTGCAGGCGCGGCATGCGGCGCTGCAGGAACACGACGGTCCCGGCCTGGCGGCGATTCAGCGCGCGGCCGGCGGCGCCACGCTGTTCGACACGTTGCTGGTGGTGGAAAACTATCCCGACAACAGTTACCTGGCGCAGGAGCTGGCCGGCGCGGACGGCGCGCCGCTGCGGGCGGGCGACGTGCAAAATCGCGGCTACAGCCACTATCCGCTGGCGCTGCTGGTGCTGCCGGGCGACGCGATCGCGTTCCTGGTGGAGAACCGCGGCGCCGTGGCGGATGCCGCCACGCTGGCCGAACGGGTCGTGGGGCTGCTGCGCACGGCGCTGGCCACACCCGACCTGCCGCTGGCGCGCTATCCGCTGGTGACGCCGGCCGAGACGGCGGCCATCGCGGCCGTCAACGCGACGGCGCATCCGCTGCCGCCGGCCACGTTGCGCAGCGCGCTGGCGATCCAGGCGGAGCGCACGCCGCGCGCGCCGGCACTGTGCGACACCGACCATGCGCTCGACTACGGCCAGTTGCGCCAGCAGGTGCGCGTGCTGGCCGGCCGGCTGGCGCAGGCGGGGGTCGGTCCAGGCGACATCGTGGCCGTGGCACTGCCGCGCTCCGTGCGGCTGACGATCGCGCTGCTGGCCGTCATCGAGGCGGGCGCCGCCTACCTGCCACTGGAGTTGGGCTATCCGGACGAACGGCTGCAGTACATGCTGGAGGACGCGGCGCCGCGCCTCCTGATCGCGCAGGAATCGGACCGTGCCCGCTTCGCCGCGACAGCCGTGCTGGCGTTCGACCGTCTGGCAGCGCCAGGCGAGTTCGGTGCCGAACTGGAACCGGCGCTGACACCGGACCATCCCGCCTATCTGATCTACACGTCGGGTACGACTGGGCGGCCGAAAGGCGCGCTGGTGTCGCACCGCGCCATCGTCAACCGCATCGCCTGGATGCAGCACCAGTACGCACTGGGGCCGCTGGACGTGGTGCTGCAGAAGACCCCGTGCGGCTTCGACGTCTCCGTCTGGGAGTTCTTCTGGCCCCTGATGACGGGCGCCAGCCTGGCAATGGCGGCACCCGACGCGCACAAGGACCCGGAAGCGCTGCTGGCAACGGTGGAGGCGTACGGTGCCACCTGCATGCACTTCGTGCCGTCGATGTTGGCGACGTTTACCGCGCATCTGGCCACGCTGGAGGATTCCCGCGCCGCCAGCCTGCGGCTGGTGTTCTGCAGCGGCGAGGCGCTGACAAAGGCGCAGGCGGCGGAATTCGCGCGGCACTCGCGTGCCCGGCTGCACAACCTGTACGGCCCCACCGAGGCGGCCGTGGACGTGACGTACATGCCGGCGGACGAGGTGTCGCCCACAGGCGGCAGCGGGGTGCCGATCGGCCGCCCCGTCTGGAACACGCAGTTGCGCGTCCTGGATCGCTGGCTGCGGCCCGTGCCGCCCGGCGCGGTCGGGGAACTGTATCTGTGCGGCGTGCAGCTCGCGCTGGGTTACGTCGGCAAGCCGGCGCTGACGGCTGGCCGCTTCGTGGCCGATCCGTTCGGCGACGGCGGCAGGATGTACCGTACGGGCGACGTCGTACGCTGGCTCGACGACGGCACGGTGGAATACCTGGGCCGGGCCGACGATCAGGTCAAGATCCGTGGCCAGCGCATCGAATTGGGCGAGATCGAAAGCGTGCTGACGGCGCTGCCGGCAGTGGCGCAGGCGGCCGTCAACGCTGTCGCGCTGGGGCAGGGCGGCGGCGGTGTCGACAACCGCCAGCTGGTCGCCTGGCTGGTGCCGGCAGCCGGTGAAACGCTGCCGGACGATGCGCTGCTGCGCCGGCAGTTGTCCGAACGGCTGCCCGCGCATATGGTGCCGGTGGCGTTCGTGCCACTGGACCGCCTGCCGTTGAGCGCGAACGGCAAACTGGATCGCAAATCTCTGCCGCTGCCGGCGCCGGACGACAGTGCACGGCGGGCACCTGCACGGGGTCTGGAAAGCCGGCTGGCGGAGGTGTTCGCGACCGTGCTGGGCGTGTCGGAAGTGTTCGCGGACGACGACTTCTTTGCCATCGGCGGCCACTCGCTGCTGGCGATGCGCCTCGCGAGCGAGATCCGACGCGTGCTGGAACGGCCCGTCTCCGTCGGCCAGATCATGACCGCACCCACGGTGGCGCGGCTGGCCGCGCGCCTGAACGAGGACGGCATGCGCAACGATTTCGGCGGCGACGGCTTCGAGCCCGTCATCCACCTGCGCGGCGGGAGCGGCACGCCGCTGTTCTGCTTCTACCCCGGCTCCGGCTTCGCCTGGCAATACAGCGTGCTGGCGCGCTACCTGCAGGACGGCGTGCCGATTGTCGGCCTGCAGTCGCCGCGTCCCGATGGCCTGATCGCCACCAGTCCGGATATGGAAACGCTGGTGACGCGCCAGCTGGAGATCGTGCGCGGCGTGCAGCCGGCGGGCCCGTACCGGTTGCTGGGGTACTCGCTGGGCGGCACCGTGGCCTATGCGGTGGCGGCGCGGCTGCGCGCGGCGGGAGAGCAGGTATCGTTCCTCGGCCTGCTCGACACGTATCCGGCCGAGGTGCACGACTGGAACGACCCGCAAGGGGCCGAAGCGGCGATGGGCGCGGAGCGCGAGCAGCAGCAATTGCTGGCCGACGCGTACGACGGCGACGATGGCGCGGCGGCGGCCGCACTGGCGGCGGAGCGGGAAGCGCTGCTGGCGCAGATCTTCGCCAACTACGGCGACGCCGTGCGCCTGCTGGCGCAAACGCGCACGCCCGATTACGACGGCAACCTGACGCTGTTCGTGGCCGAGCAGTCGCTGCCCGGATACATCGAGCCTGAGCGCGACTGGCGGCGTCACGTATCGTCGCTGCGCGTGCACCGGCTGGCGCAGGCATCGCACGAAAACATCATGTCGCCGCAATCGCTGGAAACGCTCGGGCCGCTGCTGCACGCGGCGCTGGCGGCATCGGAAGGAAAGAAATGAAGAAGAAACTGTTCGCCGATTTCGGCCTGCTGGCGCGCAACCGCGATTTTCGCAGCGTGTTCATTGCCCGTACCATCTCGCTGCTGGGCCTGGGCATGCTGTCCGTGGCCGTGCCGATGCAGATCCACGCACTGACGGGCGATCCGCTCAAGGTGGGCACGGCGATGGCGGTGGAAGGCGCCGGCATGTTCATCGGCCTGCTGTTGGGCGGCGTGCTGGCCGACCGGTGGGACCGGCGCCGGCTGATCCTGGCCGCGCGCTTCATCTGCGGCCTGGGCTTTCTGGGCCTGGCCGCCAACGCGTGGCTGCCGGCACCCTCACTGCTGGCGATCTACGTGCTGGCCGCGTGGGACGGCTTCTTCGGCGCATTGGGCGTCACGGCGCTGATGGCCTGCATGCCCGTCATCGTCGGGCGCGAGAACCTGATGCAGGCACGCGCCATCAGCATGGTGACGATGCGCCTTGCCACGGTAATCTCGCCCGCCATCGGCGGCGCGCTGATCGCGCTGGCGGGTGTCGGCTGGTGCTACCTGATCGCCGCCGTCGGCACGGGCCTGACCCTGCTGCCGCTGTTGCGCCTTCCCGCCATGCTGCCGCAGGGCGGCGACGACGAGCATCCGCTGCGCGCGCTGGCACAGGGCTTCCGCTTCCTTGTGACGAACGTCGTCGTCGCGGGTACGGCGGTGGCGGGGACCATCGTCACGCTGGCGACCGCGGTGCGGGTGCTGTTCCCCGCGTTGGCCGAAGCGCAGTCCGGCGTCTCGGCGGCCGTGGCGGCGGGGCTGATGTATTCGGCCGTGCCGCTCGGCGCGACATTGGGTGCGCTGGTCAGCGGCTGGACGGAACACCTGCGCCGGCCGGGCAGGGCGATGCTGCTGGCCGGCGTGGGCGCGTGCGCCTGCGTCATGCTGCTGGGCCTTGCGCCCGGGTTGGTGGCGTCGCTGGCGCTGCTGGTGGGGTTCGGCTATCTGGTCTCGGTGGCGTCGCTGCTGCAGTACGCGCTGGTGCAGGGGCATACGCCGGATCACTACCTGGGTCGTGTCAATGGGCTGTGGACGGCGCAGGAGGCGGGTGGCGATGCGCTGGGCTCCGTCGGCATCGGCGTCGTTGGCAAGTTCGCGTCCGCGTTGACGGGGGTGTTCCTGTTCGGTGCCACGGCTGCGGCGCTGGGGCTGGTCATGCTGGGGCTGTGCCGGCGCTTGCGCGAGGCGCCCTTGCATGCGCCGGAGCTGGTGGAACGCGCGGCGGCCTAGGGGTTCGGTGACAGACACCATTTTCAAAGAAAATGGTGTCTGTCACCGGTTTTTTTCTAGCGTTGCGGGCGGGGGCCGAGAGTCGTCAGATCCTGGCCCAGCCCAAGACGGGCCAGCAGGGCGCGCGCGTCGAACGGCGCGTGCACCTTGATGTCGTTGTCGAAGTAGCAGAAGATGTCGCGGCTGGCGCGCTTGGGCGGCGCCGCGGACGAGATCAGCTTCGAGTCGTCCGGCTGGCCGCCCTTGCTCCAGGCGGCGATCTTGCGCGCCCAGCGGTCCAGCGCCTCGTCCGTGTAGCCGCTGGCGTACAGTTCCTTTTCGCCGTGCAGCCGCAGGTACATGAAGTCCGCCGTCACGTCCTCGTAATCGGGCCACTTGCCGGCCGTGTCGGCGACGACGAGCGCCACCTTGTACTTGCGCAGCATCGTGATGAAGCGCTTGTCGTTGAAGCTCTCGTGCCGGATCTCCATCGCGTGGCGCACCTTGCGCTTGGCGTCGATCTCCAGCACGGCGCGGCCATTCATGCGCGGCTCGTGCCGGCGCGCCATCTCCAGGGCGGTCTCGGTATCGTGCGGCAGCAGGCTGAGAAAATGTTCGACCAGCTCCGCGTCGAACTGGAAGTTGGGCGGGAACTGCCACAGGAAGGGGCCCAGTTTTTCGCGCAGGTTGAAGACGCCGGACGCGAACACGTTGGCCAGTGGCTTGTCCGGCTCCCGCAACCGCTTCGTGTGGGTGATGAAGCGGTTGCCCTTGTGGCTGAAGACAAAGCCCGCGGGCGTGGCGTCGTACCACTCCTGGTAGCTTTTCGGCCGCTGCAGCGAGTAGAACGAACCGTTGATTTCGATGGTGGGCAGGGCGCGCGACGCGAATTCCAGTTCGCGCGCCTGCGTCAGATCGTCGGGATAGAACACGCCGCGCCACGGTTCGTAGCGCCAGCCGGAGATGCCGATGCGGATGTCGGATGCCATGGCGCCAGTATAGGCAAGCCCGGCCGTGGTGGGCGCACGGCAGGCGCGCACGAAAAAAGGGCAGGCACCTGACCGGTGCCTGCCCCGTGACGTTGCCAGCGTCAGTTACGTCACACGCGCAGCCGGCTGCGCCGCTCCTCCACGCCCTCCGGCAACGCCTGCCGCTGCACCGTCACCGTACGGGCATAGCGCTGCAACGCATCCTCCAGCGAAGGCAGCAGCGCGCCCCGTTCGGTGCCCAGCAATGCCGGCGACTGGTGGTTTGTCTCGCGCACTTCGCGCAGCCCGGATGCGTCGATGTCCAGCAGCGCGGCCGTCTGGCTGACCAGCGACGCGGCGTCGATCGTGCCCTTGCTGGTCAGGTGCCAGATGCCCCGTTCGCCGTCGATCGCCAGGTCGAGGCAGACGTTGACCAGGTCCGGCAGGTACGTCAACGTCAGCGCACGTTCGCCATCGAGTGCCACGGAACGTCCTTCGGCCAGGTCGTTCAGGCTGCGCGCCAGCAGGTGGCCTTCGTCCCACGGGCTGAAGAAACCGCTGCTGCGCACGATCAGCGCGCCGGGGTGGGCCAGCAGCACGCGCTGCTCCGCCTGCACCTTGTGGCGGCCGAACGACGTGCGTGGCGAGACCGTGTCGCTCTCGGTATAGGCCCGTTCCAGCTGGCCGTCGAACACCTCGGCGCTGGAGAACATCAGGTACTGGATATCGTGCTTCAGCGCGGCCAGTGCCAGCACAGTGGCACCCAGGCAGTTCTCGCGGTAGCACTGTTCCAGTTCCGTGTCGCCGTCCTCGGCGCCGCCCACGCGCGGCGGCGAGCCGGCGGCGTTGACGATGGCCCATGGCCGGTATTTGCGGATCGCCGCCTCCACGGCGGCGGGATCGGTCACGTCCATCTCGGCGCGGCTCGTCACGCGGCACGGGATATTGCGCGCCTCGCACAGCCGGGCAAACACCGTGCCCAGCGCGCCGCTGGCGCCGGCGATGAGGATCGGCTGGACCTGGCCTTCCACCGTGTCCCGGGCCTGCTGGCGTTCGGCCAGCGAGGCAGGAATGCTGCTGGTGGCGACGGGAGGGCACAGGAAGCGCCCCGGCCGGTGCCACCAGCCGGCACCCTGCAGCACCGGATGGGGCAGCGCTCCGCCGGTGGCCAGCGCCCGCATCATCTTCGCCACCGCGGTGGGGCGGGGCTCGCGACCGCGCACGTCGAACGGCCCCGGTTCGTAGTATCCGTTACAGGCCGTGACGAGGCAGTTCCAGTCGTACGAGCCAAGCAGGGCCCAGACGGTGACGGCCCGCACGTCTGCTCCATCGGCGCGTGCCGCCTGCGCCGCCTTCCAGACTTCCAGCAGCCAGCGCAACTGGTCTTCGCGGTTCGCGTCGATGTGCGCTTCGGTGATGGCGACGGGCAGGCGATAGCGCTCCCACACCTCCATCAGCAGCGGGCCGATGCCGGGGGTCGGGTTGGCCAGCACGCGCGCGGTCTCGATATCGGCATGGCGGATGCCGCGATAGGTGTGCACGCGGCTGTCCGGATAGCGCTCGACGCGGTGATCCAGCCAGCGCTCGCTGGTGATGTAGTAATTGACACCGATGACGTCCGGCGGGCACTGGTTATCGCGGAACCACATCAGCTCCTCGGGGCTGGCGCCGGAGTCGAGCAGGTAGTTCCACAGCGCGTGCGACGGGTCGACCTTGCCGCACAACAGATCCCACGACAGCCAGCGCCGTTCGTTGAAGAATTCCACGATCTCGCCCATCTCCGGCGTGCCGTAGGTGCGACTCAGGTCGTCGGTCTGCACCAGCTTCGCAGCCGGATTGACGGCGCGGATGGCGCGCATCGACAGCACCACGGCGCGGCACTGGTTGATCAGCGCACGTACGAACGTGCTTTCGTCGGAACCGTGCGGGTACCACACGCCGGCCAGGCCGGAGAAGCGCGCGGTCGTCAGCGGCTCGTTGACGGGGGTGTAATACGTCAGCCACGGATAGCGCCGCGCCACGGCGCCCGCATAAGCCGCCAGCTTCTCGGGGAAGTCGGCGGCGACAAGGCTCGTGTGCGCGGGGCCGCTGCCGTGGTGAATCAGGCCAGCGATCGGCTCGACGCCCAGTTCGCGCAGGCGCGGCAGGCGCGCGTCCGCCCAGCTCCAGTCGGCATCCTCAATGGCGTCCGGCGCCGTGCACTCCCACAGGACCGGATAGCGGATTGCCGTGATGCCCAGCGACGCAAAGCGGTCGATGTCCTCCAGGCGGTCGCGGTGGCCGTTGCGGTCCATCTGGCTGAAATAGGTGTCAGTCACCCGGTTGATCGTGCATTCGAGACCGCCCCACAGTTCCAGCGCGGTGCTGATGGTCTCGGATGCCTCGGTACGGTTCTGTTCTGTCATGCCAGTACTCCTGTAATGATCGCGGTTCAAGCTTAGCGGCCCGACCCGCTGTTCCGTATAGGTTTGGGCCTACATGGGTGTCGGACAAGTTGCCGTTCGCATGGCAGGCATGTCCTATCGGGCTTCATCCCGCTGCGTGACGGCTGGCGCGGAAGCCGCACCGTTGCCGGCTTTGCGTGCGGCGAGGGCCAGGCGCATGCGCCGGCGGCGGTCGCCAAGCACGCGCTGCAGCTCCGACACCGCGATGCCGCTCACATCCTGGATGCGCAGCAGCAGCGAGCCGCTGACAGGGAGTACGCGCTGGCGCAGGTGCGCGAGCAACGGCGGCGCGATCTGCAGCGCTTTGGCCAGCGCCTTGTCGCTGTGCAGTTGCAGGCGCTGGCGCACGGTATCGAACAGGCGCGCCGGGTCGTAAGTGGATGGGTCGATATCTGTCATCTGCAGGTGATGGATCGTGGCTGTCATCTGGATAGTTTGTCCTTGTCTTGAAGGGCAGAAGTTTGCCACCTGCTGAGCACAATCCGTGTAGGACTCCTTCCAATGTGCCGGTCGGAGCACGCCCGGCGGTGCCAAATGTGGCGCGCCGCACGGACGCCACGACGCGGTCCGGACAACATCCCCCCATGAACTCCAGACACCGCCATTTGCCAGGACACTGCTGCTCCCACCCGCGGCAGCCCCGGCGCGGCTTCGCGGGCGCATGACCGACGTCCTGATCGTCGGCGGCGGCGTCGCGGGCCTGGCCTGCGCGGTGGCGCTGGCCGATCGCGGCATGCGCCCCGTGGTGCTGGAGGGCGCGGCGCACCTGGGCGGACGGGCCGCCTGCTGGACCGACCGCACCACCGGCGACGTCGTCGATATCGGCCCACACATCTTTCATTCCGAGTACCGCAACATGCTGGCATTGCTGGAGCGCCTCGGCACGCGCGAACGCATTTGCTGGCAGCCGCGCAAGGTCATCGCGCTGGCCAGCGACCCCGCGCTGGCGTTGCGCCACGCCCCGTTGCCGCCGCCGCTGTCGCTGATGCCGGACATGCTGCGCGCGCCGGGCCTGACCTTGCGCGACTACCTGTCGATGATCCGGACCGGCTGGCGCGGCATGCAGCTCGGCGAGGAGGACGTGGCGGCGCTGGACGCCGTCGATGCGCTGACGTTCCTGCGCGGGCACGGTGTGACGGAGCGGCTGATCGACTGGTGGTGGCGCTTCGCGGCGATGGTGGTGACCAGCGTACCGCTGGAGCGCTGTTCGGCGGGGTCGCTGCTGCGCATCCATGCCCAGCTTTCCGGCTATCGCGGCCTGCATTTTGGCTTCGGCGCGGTCGGCCTGGGCGAACTGTATGCGCCGCAGGCGCAGCGCATCATCGAAGCGGCCGGCGGCCGGGTGCTGACGGGATGCGCCGTGCGCGAAGTGCTGGGGGCCGAACGGGTCGAGGGCGTAAGGCTGGCCGATGGCAGCACGCTGCACGCGCCGCACGTGGTCAGCGCCGTCCCCGCCCAGGCGGTGCGCGGCCTGCTGCCGGCCCGCTGGCGCGACGCGGCGCCGTTCGCCCGGCTCGATACCGTGGAGCCGAGCCCCTATATCAGCTGCTACCTGTGGTTCGACCGACCCATTGCCATCGAACGTTTCTGGTCGCATCTGTACTCGCCGGACCGCCTCAACTACGATTTCTACGACCTGACACAGATCCGCCAAGGCTGGTCCGGCCGACCGACCGTCATTGCCAGCAATATCATCTACAGCCACCGCGCGCATGCGCTGTCGGACGACGAGATCGTCCAGGCGACCGTGGGCGAGCTGGCCGAGTTCGCCCCGGCCGCGCAGGCAAAACTGGTGCATGCGCTGGTGCACCGCATCCCGCAGGCGATCCCGTGTCCGTTGCCGGGGTTCGAGGCGCTGCGGCCGGGAGCACGCACGCCGATTCCCGGCCTCGTGCTGGCCGGCGACTGGACCCGCACGGCGCTGCCGTGCACGATGGAGAGCGCCGCGCGCTCCGGTGCGCTGGCCGCCGAACAGGTGCTGGCGGAGCGGGGACGGGCGGCCCGCATTGCCATCGAAGCCCGTGCCTATGACGGCATTGCCGGCGTGGTGCGGGGCGCGACCGTGGCGTACCGGCAGGTCAGGGGGCGCCATCGTCCTCCAGGAGCGTAAGACCCAGACTAGGCGTTCGCACCACCGTCGCGGCGATCCAGCATGCCCTGCAAATGCTCGATCGCCAGCCGGATCGGCGCGTCCTGCAACGTCTCCGTCGACCAGCCGGCCGCCGTCAACGCGGGTACTTCCGCGTGCACGGTCACTTTCAGATGTGGGCCGAACTCGTAATTACCGTCGAGGATCACTGCGTCCTCGATGAATTTCGCCTGCACTTCCTTTCTGCTGCTCATGGCACTCCCTTGGCTGTTGTTCATATGCTCATATTGGCAGCGATCGGACCGCGGCGGCGCCCGCTACCGTCGGGTTGTCCCAACATGGAACCGGAGCGCGATAGACGGGAAGCAACATCGCATGTCATAATAAGAATGATTCGTATTATGAGTCGCATCATCATTACCGGCGATGCGGCTTTTTCCCGGCGGCCGGGTGCGGGACAGTTCCGCAAAGCGCCGCAGCCAGCCATTCGCCCTAAGGCGAATGCCAGCCCGAACAAGAATGGACCGAGAATGACCCACCCGTACATCAAGACCGTGAAACACCCGGCCGCGCTGGCACTCGCCACGCTGGCGATGCCGCTGGCACTGCATGCCCAGACCGCCGACGAGAAGCTGCCGGAAGTGCGCGTCGAAGGCCGCGCCACCAGCGACTTCCAGGTGCGCACTTCCGCTTCCGACAAGTTCACCGCGCCGTTGCTGGACACGCCCAAATCCGTGACCGTCATCCCGACCGCCGTCATCGCGCAGTCGGGCGCCACGTCGCTGACGGACGCGCTGCGCACGGTCCCGGGCATCACGATCGGGGCCGGCGAGGGCGGCAATCCGGTCGGCGACAACCTGTTCATCCGCGGCTACAACGCCCAGACGGACACGTATGTCGACGGCATCCGCGACACGGGTTCGGCCTCGCGCGAGATCTTCGCGCTGGAGCAGGTGGAAGTCGTCAAGGGCCCGAACTCCGCCTACGGTGGCCGTTCGTCCGCAGGCGGCGGCGTCAACCTGGTCAGCAAGACGGCCAAGGCGGAAAATTTCAGTAACGCCACGGTCGGTCTCGGCAGCGCCAAATACCGTCGCGTGACGGCCGACCTGAACCGCATGATCGGCGACAACGCCGCCGTGCGCCTGAACGTCATGGGCCACGACGCGCACGTCGCCGGCCGTAAAGAGATCAATGGCGACCGCTGGGGCATCGCACCGACCGTCACGTTCGGCCTGACCGGCCCGACCAAGGTGGCGCTCAGCTACTACCACATGGAATCGAGCGAGCTGCCGGATACGGGCATCCCGTTCAACAATCCGTTCAGCACGGGCCCGAACGTGGCGAAAAACGGCAACGGCACGCCGATCGACGTGGCCCGCGACACCTTCTACGGTCTGGTGAACCGCGATTTCCGCGACACGCAGACGGACATCGGCACCGTCGACGTCAAGCATGACTTCGGCAACGGGCTGACCTTCCGCAACGTGATGCGCTACGGTCGCAACACCAACGATTACGTGTGGACGCAGCCGGACGACTCGAAGGGCAACATCCTTCTGTACGGCACCGTCTGGCGCCGCGCCAACACCCGCGTGACGGAAACGGAATCGCTGGCCAACACGTCCAGCCTGACCGGCTCGCGCGAGTTCGGCGGCATCAAGCATTCGTTCACGGCCGGACTGGAGTTCGGCCGCGAGGAGACGGACCGCAGCAGCTACCTCTTCACGCCGGGCACCAACAACCCGCTGACAAAAACGTTCACGTGCCCGACTTTCGGCGTGGGGACGCTGTACAACTGCGCCCCGCTGGTCAACCCGAACGCCAACGACCCGTGGGCGTACACCCGTTCCGTGTCGCCAGCGCGCACCAACGTGCACACCAACACCCGTTCCGCCTACGTCTTCGACACCCTGGAGTTCACGCCGCAGTGGCTGCTGAACGTGGGCGTGCGCTGGGACGATTTCCGCTCCGTGCTGGACGTACCGGCGTACACGCTGAGCGGCGCTACGCCGACGCCGGCGCAGCATGCGGAAGTCAACAGCACGTTCACGAACTACCAGGCCGGCCTGGTCTACAAGCCGTCGACCAACAGCAGCGTGTACGTCTCGTACGGCACGTCGTCGACGCCGCCGGGCAATGATGGCGGCGACGGCTCCGACGGCCTGACGACGGTCATCCGCAACCTGAAACCGCAGGACAGCAAGAACTTCGAGCTGGGCACCAAGTGGGAAGTGCTGGCACGCCGCCTGTCCGTCAGCGCAGCGCTGTTCAAGAGCGAAATGAACAACGCCCGTGTGACGGCACCGGACGGCACGACGCAGAACGTCGGCAAGAAGTCCGTCAAGGGTGTCGAGCTGGGCGTGTCGGGCAACATCACGCCGGACTGGCTGGTCTTCGGCGGCTACACGTGGCTGGACGGACGCCTGGACGACAACGGCTACGTCAACACGGCCGCCAGCGGCGCACCGGCGAAATGGGAACCGTCGCCCTACAACGGCAACGTCTTCCCGACCACGCCGAAAAACAGCGCGTCGCTGTGGACGGCCTATACGGTGCTGCCGGGCGTGACCGTCGGCGGTGGCGTGAACTACGTGTCGAAGGTGTACGCGAATATCAACAACACGAAGTACGCACCGGGCTACACGCGTTTCGACGCGATGGCCAGCTACGAAGTCAACCAGAACGTCACGCTGCAGCTGAACGTGCAGAACCTGACGGACAAGCTGTACTTCGACAAGGTCAGCTCGCCGCACTACGCCGGCGTGGCCCCCGGCCGCAGCGCCATGCTGACCGCTTCGTTCAAGTTCTGACATTAAAAAGTTGGCTGTGAGTTGACGCCGCCTTCGGGCGGCGTTTTTTTTTGCCGGATTGCCGCAGACTGGCACGCCAGACCGCCGGCTGCGCAGCTGCTGGGGACAGGCACCTCTCGGGCCGAAGGGCCCGCGAGGTGCCTGTCCCCGACCTTTGCTCCGATGTCGATGGTGACGCTGCTTCTGACGTGATCACGTCGTCAACTCGCACGGACGGACGCCGGCTACAGCACGTCGGGGACAGGCACCGGTTACGTGGCGTTCGCCCCGCAACCGGAGCCAGTCCCCGGCACGCGGGCGCCGCCGGCTGCAGCGCCGCTGGGGACTGGCTCCTCTCGGGCCGAAGGGCCCGCGAGGTGCCTGTCCCCGACCTTTGCGCCGATGCGGATGGTGACGTTGATTCCGACGTCGCTCGCCGCGCCGGCCCGGCCGTGACCAACGCACTGGATGAACCCCATCAGCCACGTTCGGACATCCCAACGGCATGCATTCCGACAAAACGCCGGCTCGGATGCCGATGCAGCGCGCGCCGGCGAAGGAGTCCAATGGAAGCGGAGACCAGACATGGAAAACGAGACGCTGACGGGGACGGAGCCGCACTACACGCTTGGGCTGCGGAAGGTCGAGATCGACGCTGTGCTGGATGCGTGCGACCTCGTCGGCCGCGTGCTGCAGGCCGCCCCGGAAAATAATGCGCGCGCGGCGGCGCGGCTGTTGGCCGAAGCCTCGCGGGAAGAGCATCGCGAGGCGCCGCTGACGAGGTCCATCCTGGTCCAGGTGGCACGCGCGCTGCAACGACGCGCGCTGCAGTAGGTCCGCCTGCAGAACATCATATGGTGTGAACAAGGGGAGGAAGCGATGGACTACGAAGCGAACGACGAGGTGCAACAGGGTGGCACGGACGAACAGGGCGGCGACTACAGCCCCGGGCGGCTGCTGGACACGCTGGCGGCGAAACTGAATGCGCGCAATGATGCGGCGCTGGCGCGGGCCATCGAGGTCGCGCCCGCCATCGTCAGCAAGATCCGGCACGGCCGGCTGCCGGTGGGGGCGTCGATCCTGCTGCGCATGCACGAGGCGTCCGGTATCGGCATCCGCGAACTGCGCGACCTGATGGGCGACCGGCGCGGGCGTCACCGCATGAGCCCGACGGAGTTCCGCCCGGGTGCCGGCCAGCAGCCCGCGACCCAGGCCCATCAACCACGCCAGGCTTCCGGCACGTCCAGCGAAAGCTGACGGACCACGCCCGGCTGGACCGTCCCGCGCCTTTGGCGCAGGGGCGGTTTTGCACGTCCGGGGGCAGCGTCTGGCTGCCTGGTTACCGCAAGATCAGCCGCCGCAGCCGGCGTGGCGATCCTGTTGCGCCGACGGCAGCTGGTGCGGACGTCCGGTCGCGACGTACAGCGGCAGGCGCACGGTAAAGGTGGCGCCCTGGCCCGGTCCGGCGCTTGCGGCGCAGATGGCGCCGCCCTGCAGCTCCACCAGCTGGCGCGCGATCGACAGGCCCAGGCCCAGGCCGCCGTGCTGGCGCGTCGTCGACGCGTCGCTCTGGCGGAAGCGGTCGAACACGTGCGGCAGGAAGGCCGGATCGATGCCCACGCCCGTGTCGGCCACGCGGATGGCCACGCCCTCGGCCGTGCGGCTCAGCGTGACGACGACGTGACCGCCCGGCGGCGTGAACTTGATCGCATTTGCCAGCACATTGCCCATCACCTGCTGCATGCGCGCCGCATCGGCCCAGACGGGACCGGCGCTGCGGTCCAGCTGCGTCGTCAGTTCGACCTTGCCGGCCAGCGCCACGGGGCGGATCGCATCCACGGCCGCGGCGACGAATTCTCCCGGCCACGTACGGCCCGCCACGACCTGCACCTTGCCGGCGGCGATGGCGCTCATGTCCAGCAGCTCGTCGATCATGCGCGCCTGCGCCCGCGCATTGCGCTCGATGGCGGCCAGGCCGCGCTGCAGCGCGACGGCATCTTGCGGATTCTGCTGCTGCAGCAGCTGCGACCAGCCCAGCACGGAATTGAGCGGCGTGCGCAGCTCGTGCGACAGCGTCGCCAGGAACTGGTCCTTCTGTTCGTTCAGGATGGACAGCGCCAGGCGCGCCTCGTGTTCGTTGACGTATTGCGTGCGCCGTTCCTCCGCCGTGGCGATCGAGGCCGCCAGGATGTGCGTACGCGCTTCCAGCCGCGCGTCGTAGACCGACACGATCAGCGCGATCGTCAGGATGCCGGCCGTGGCCAGCGTGACGAACAAGGCCAGCGTCGTGTAATCGACGCCGGAAGCCTCGGCACGGCAGATGCTGCCGAGCGGGAAGTGCGCCGCGGCCATGCCCGTATAGTGCATGCCGGCGATCGCCAGGCCCATGACGACGGCGGCGGCACCCTGGATCAGGCTGGCGCGCGGCGTACGCTGGCGCAGCCGGTAGGCGATCCACAGTGCGCCCGCCGCGGCCGCAATGGCGATCAGCACGGAGGCGCCGAACGCCACCGGTTCGTAGTCGATGCCGGGCTCCATGCGCATCGCCGCCATCCCCGTGTAATGCATGCCGGCAATGCCCAGGCCCAGCAGCAGGGCGCTGACGGCCAGCCGGCCGGCGTCCACGGTGCGGTGGCGCAGCTGCCACAACGCCAGGCCGGACACGGCGACGGGCAGCAGCAGCGACAGCAGCGTGATGCCCACATCATAGGCCAGCGGAATCTCCAGGCGGAACGCCAGCATGCCGATGAAGTGCATGGCCCAGATGCCGGTGCCCATGGCCACGGCGCCGCCGGCCGTCCACATCAGGGCGGCGATGCCGTGCGTGCTGCGCACCCGGTCCGCCAGGCTGAGGCTGGTGTACGACGCAAAAATGGCGACGAGAATTGAGACAACGACAAGTATGGGATCGTAATAACCGCTGTGCATGATCTACCCTGGGCTTCGAGACAGGCAGTACCGACTATACCGGACTGTGCCGTGATACGGCGCAATCCGCTCACGGAAAAGTCACAAAAATGCGTAAAAGCAACACCACTTAAATCGGATGCAATGACCTGCCGCACCAGCGCAGCACGGTCGCGACCATCGCTTCCTCCTCGACGGGCTTGGCGATGAAGTCGTTCATGCCCGCCGCCGTGCACGCGGCACGTTCGCCCTCCGTCACGCCGGCCGTCATGGCGATGATCGGCACCGGCAGGCCCAGCGTTTCGCGCACGAGGCGCGCCGCCTGCAGGCCGTCCAGTTCCGGCATCTGCACGTCCATCAGCACGACGGCGTAGCGCTCCGGGTCGCGCCGCAGCGCGTCCACGGCGGCGCGGCCGTTGTCCGCGACCGTCACTTCGGCCCCAGCATAGCGCAGCATCGTTACGGCGACCGTCTGGTTGACGGGATGGTCCTCGGCCAGCAGCACGTGCATGCCGGCGAGCGGCATCGGCACTGCCGCCACGGCATCCGCCGGTGCCGCGTGGCCGCCCAGCTGGGCGATGGCATCGTGCAGCGTGGCGCGGGTCGCCGGCGCATGCACCAGCGCATAGGCAAACGCTTGCGCGGCGCCGGGCGGCGCGGCGGCGAAACCGGCGCTGACCTGGATGATGGCGAAGCCGGCCGGCAGCCGCGCCCGGCGCGGTGTCAGCAGGGCCAGCGGCGTCGTCCCCTGGCTGCCGGGGCCGACGAGCGCCAGCCGGTGCGGCAACGGGTCCGTGCCGCCCAGCGTGGTGCGGGCCTGGTCGAAGTCGTTGACGGGGTGC
>Ga0265797_10005528_pt1 | contig 18414 bp, 16 predicted proteins | sample P2T30metagenome_FD_192433 | JGI IMG/M metagenome (GOLD analysis project Ga0265797, IMG submission 192433) | Plant litter microbial communities from East Loma Ridge, Irvine, California - P2 T30 | ecosystem: Environmental > Terrestrial > Plant litter > Unclassified | place: USA: California... | reverse complement strand
CCTCACAAACGAGCGTCAACCTTTGACCGGCTGGAAAATCACACTGCTTGCCCTGCCAGCCATCTGCGATATCCTTGGAACGACTCTTATGAATGCCGGCCTTCTCTTTGTTGCGGCCAGTATCTACCAAATGACCCGTGGTGCTCTCGTGCTCTTCGTCGGTCTCTTCTCCGTCATCTTCCTCCACCGCCACCTCGGCGCCTGGAAATGGGGCTCCCTCTTCATCGTCGTAGCCGGTGTCGCCCTAGTTGGTCTAGCCGGCGTACTTGAGAAAGGCGCTCCATCCGTCCCAGGAGACGTCCGTCCAGGCCCCGACGTCCACGAGAACCTGATCCGCAACTACGCCCGCGCCGCCGTCGGCGCGCTCGAAACCCACACTCCTGCCGAAACAATCATCGGCATCACCATGATCGCCGGCGCGCAGATCTTCACCGCTTCGCAGTTCGTGCTGGAGGAATCGATTATGGAGCGTTACAGCATGGACCCGATCCAAGTTGTCGGCTGGGAAGGCGTCTTCGGCTTCCTAGTCACGCTCTTCGGAACCGGAGTCCTGCACTTGGCCATCGGCCGCACAGCACGCGGCCAGGGCGGCTATTTCGACGCGCGCGAAGGATTCCACCAGATGTTCACCAACCGCGCCATCGCCGTGACATCCGTGCTGATTATGATCTCCATCGGGTAAGCCTAAATCCCAGCTTTCCTCCCACAAACCCATCCCATTGCATCTCACTAACTTCTTTCTTTCACAGCGGTTTCAACTTCTTCGGCCTCTCCGTAACCCGGCAAATCAGCGCCACAGCACGCAGCACAATCGACACCTGCCGTACGCTCTTCATCTGGCTCGTCTCGCTGGGCCTGGGCTGGGAGTCGTTCAAGTGGCTACAAGTCGCAGGTTTCGCGCTCTTAGTCTGGGGCACTGCTCTGTTCAACGAGATCGTCAACCCGCCGACTGTGGCGTGGCTGAAGAGGAATCTGAGGAGGAGGCCTTGAATGAGAGGCTTTACATTGTCTGGCTGGATGCGGTAGCTGGCTAGTCGCTGGCACCTCCAAAGGTTCATTTTATCTATCTTGTTTTGGGTGCATAGGGGAGGAAGAGGCGTTATTTGGGATTTACTATCTGGGTTCTGGGTCAGCGGTAGCATCTTTGGCACGCGCGTCGTAGCGTAGGGATTGCATATATGGTATATATATGCACACGTATCCGCATTACAACAATTCGTCTAGAACACTTTGGGTCCGGAGATGCCCTAACATCTCAGCAAACACTACATGAATAGTGAAACATCACATTTCATCACACGACTGAGACGAGCAGCCAAGCTTTCCCGAAAAAGAAAGAACAATCGTTCTGCGTATACTGTACAAGCACCACCATTTACCAATACAAGAAAGCGATTCAGCGACTCCGAAGGAAACGCAACGCCAAAATAGAGAAACTCTCTTTGCCATCTATTCCTAAAGGTTTAAAGCAAACATTCACCAAGAACACCTCCCATCCCAAGATAAAACTATAGCAATCGTTTCTTTCGCGTAATTCTCCCCCAAAAATTCGTACAGTGCGTGATAACGTGAATTTTGTTTCCCCATCCAATGCAAAACGAACCAAAAAAGCAAAACGTCAAGAGTGCCCAACAAGCAAAGCAAGCAAGCAACGACTTCCCAAATTCGTACATCCTGGTGAGTTGCGTGGTACAAGCAGTTCTGTTAACGCTTCCAAATAACATTTCAAAGCAAGCGCGGCGTAAGAGGGCCGTGAGGCCGGTATTTTTCTAATTGTGTCGAGCGATGAGAGGGGCGATCGTGGCCTTAGCGGCTGAACGAGGGAGCTCTGGGAGCTGGGTTGACGCCGAGAGGGTGCGAGTTGCCCATGTTGTGCATGCCCATGGCGAGGTGGTTGTGTTGGTGGTATGAGCCGATTGGTTGGAAGCCCCTGTGATGTATGTTAGTGATTATGTTCACGCAGAAAAGTCTCTCTTGTGATCGAGTACTTACTTGGCGAGGTCGATTCCTTCGTCGTCGGAATCCTGCGCACCAGGGTTCATGCCAGGGTATGCGTTTTGATGCTGGAGATGAGCCTGATGTTGGTGAACAACTTGCACCGCAGGCGGCTCGGAATGGTAAGCGCTGCGCATGCCAGTAGGGATGTGGACACTCGATCCATTGGTTATCATCGGGCTGGGTCGCAATGATGGTGGAGCGGCCAATGGATGCGAGGTTGGCTGTCCATGCGAGAAGCTACCCGAAGCAGCAGTGTCAACAGCGCCAGAATCCGATGATCCTGACTGCTTCTCTGCTTCTTTACCGGCCTCGACAAGAAGGCTAAGGCCCTTGGAGCTAGCTGTACCCGGACGTGTGATAGATGGGCTCTCTGCGCCAATGAAGCGGCCCTCACTCGTGGCGCGGGGAGGCGAAGAAGACGGAATAATCGGGCTCTGACGGCGACTGGGCTTTTCTTCGATGGCCGACTTCACGCCACCTTCGGTAGAGTTGGGCGAGTTCTTGATTCCTTCAGTCTCACCGGCACTTCCAGCCTTCTCCTCATCTTCTTCGGCTTGGATCAGCTTCTTTTCATCCTCATCAGCACTCTCGATTTTCGGCTTCAACATCGGGAACGGAGTCTTAAGAGGACTCATGTCGTAAGGCTTGAAAGGTGTGCTACCGACCAAGCCTTCCATCTTCCAGAAGGGCGCGGGCGAGGAGAACTGGATGAAGTCGCTGGGTCGACGTAGGGTGCTAGGTGGCGCAAAGCGTGCTGTAGGTCTGAGAGGGAAGGGTGTATCCATGGGACCGATACGGCCCTCATCGTTGACGTACAGAGCAGGTGGCGAACCAGCTGCATTGGCAGCGGCGGTGAGACCGTTACGAGGCGTAGATCGGAGATAGTCGAGGTTGTACGCTGCTTCCTGGCCAGCAGCATCGATCGTGCTCTCATTGATGCCAAGTCCCATGTTGGGACCGTCCGTAGGTCTGCGCCTCGACCCGCGATCAGGCGTGAAGGCTTCCGTCGTTCTCGGGTAAGGCGGTTGGAACTGTGGCAGTGGTGGTGTAGTCTCGTCGTCCCTTCGCTTGATACCCATTGCACTACTCGGTGGGTTGCGCACGGAATGAAGAGGGCTAGAGGGTGAAGCAGCTGTGCTTTGAGTCCCGTTGATAGGGATTTGCACCGCAGGCCTACGGCATCCCTTCATGCCTTGCTGAACAAATGTGTCGAATTCAGTAGGCTCAATCATCCATTTCATACCCTTTCCAGGCTCGTCAGTCCGGCGCGCGATCTTGGTGAAAGCCTTGTTCAGACTCAAGTTGTGGCGAATGCTGTTCTGCCATCCGCCAGTGTTGTAACGATAGAAGGCGTAGTTTGCCATGATCCACTTGTAGATGTTGTTGAGCGTCATTTGCTGCTCATGCGTGGAGAGAATGGCCATGCCGATGAGCTGAGCATAAGAGTGCGGTGGCTTCAGATCCTTTGCGGTGTCGGCAGAGTAATCGATGCTTTCCGTAGATTCCATTGTGATGCCACGGGAGTAGTTGGCGGATGGCGACGACTTCCCCGTGGTCGCGGTGGTGGGACGAAGAGGGGTGCCGGGTGGACCAACAACCGAGCCGCTATGCAGACCCGCAGCACGCTGAGAGTGTGGGTGTGTACGGTTTTGCTGTTGCTGCTGTTGCTGGGGAGGATTGTACTGAGGCGGCTGGCGGCTTACGTCTTGCAGTTGCCCGCGATGTGAGGGATGCGCGTGTTGACGACCACCGTTGAACTTGGAATCCTCATAACCATCATCGTCCTCCTCTGACGATTTCTGGGCTTGTCTGATGATAGACGCATCCCACACAGGTCCATCACCGTCATCGTTTGGTGTTGTGATGAAGGCCATCTGGGTGCCGGCGATTTCGATGACACTACCATTCCTAAGAAAGGACTTGGCACCACGCTTGAGGAGATTGTTGTCGACACGCAGTCCATTCCTACCGTTGACCACGATGAACCAGTTGGAGGTGGCTCCATCATATGAGATGATCGCGTGCGACCTTGACACCTGACGATCGGGTCCCAAATCGATGTCGACGACAGTCTTGTGCGAAGGGGTGCCAGGCCGGCCAGCTGATTCTTCAACAGGCAGTCTCTCGTGCGCCTCTGGTCGGCCAATGTTGACTTCCACCTTCCTAATGATGAAAGCCCAATCCCGACCAGCGATCTTACCGTAGCCCGGCACGTTTTCCTGACCCTCGAGCAGGTCGTTGGCGAAGTCCTCGGTGGCATTCACCTGCCTGTCTGCGACTTTGAGGCTGGCGACAATCTCGAGTTCGCTCGGCAGGGCGGGTTCTGTGCCATCGTCGCTAAGGTCCTGGGCTTCGGTGCCCTCGGTGTCTTCTCTGTCTAGAGTTCTGGTATCCTTGGTTTTGCGGCGGGTGTTGCGGGCGGCGGCGGGAGCAGGGGCATCGTTGCCGCGAGCGCGCTTTCTCGAGACGCGTGAAGGTGTAGCAATGGCCTCGGGTGTGTCGATGTCTGAAGGCTCGTGGGGTTCGGCGGCATGGCCTCCGCGACGCGCACGGGTCTTACCCTTGCGGCCTGATGGCGGCATGTTGTTGGGAGGGCGTGTGAGTGTGTTAATGCTGTTGTGGGTGCAGAAGGTCTGCTTCGAAATATGGTGGTCGAGGGCTCGGCCGTCCGGACAGTGGTGGTGGTGAGCGCCAGCAGCGAGCGAATTGGGTCAGAGCCAGGAGTAGTGTTGCATATACGGTAGCGAGCGGTGGTGGAGCAAATATTTGTCGCGCGCAAATGAATATAGGCAGGCCTGGATGGTGGCCGTTGAGAGCAAATACAGAACAGCGCAGCGCAACAGCGAGCCACGCGGGTGGAGTTGTCAGTGCGCGGATGTCGCGTTTCAGAGCCGAGCGTGCGGGATCGCGGATTGCTGAGGCGAGAGGGTGTGGCGTCGATGTTTGTGCGGAGTGTAGAGTGCGTTGTGTGATATTTGGTTGGCTGGTTGATGGCAGGGAGGAGGAGGATGTGCAGTGTTGATACGCGCTCGGGTTGTACAGATGACAGCAGAGGCTGCACAAGGCAAGCACGCACGCACGGATTTAGGTTGGTAAACAGAGAAGGGACGATCTGAACGCGCGCCAAAGACCAACCGGACGAGCTGCGCACTGTGGACTCTAAGGCGAACGTTGTGCGCAACAGCTGGGGATCCCGGTAGCTCTTCCTGCCTTCCGCCAAGCCGCTAGCGTGTGAAAAGAGCGAGAGAATCGAGAAATGCTTGCACAGAAACCTTCCTGGAAAGAGATATCGCTGCCTGTTGCCGCCAATTAGACCTCGTGCTTTTCTTTGAATGCGATCAACCTGCCTGGTTGTCTCTGTTCTTACTAGTGCTGCCGTTGCTGACCTCACCCTCACCCGCTCGGCCCTCGCTCGCTTTTGATGTCGTCAACTTTGCAAACTCCGATCTACGCGCTCGTATCAACAGCGGTTCATGACGTAAGTAAACACTGGTCAGAGTGCAGATCTGGCCCGAGTAAAGCTACAATGTATGCCTGAACTTATGCCTGAATATCAAAACGGCCTGTGCTCCCCTTCTCACCCCGAGATCCAGCCTCCACCTCCTCACCCGCTCCCATCCGCTGTGGATGACTACGACTAGTCCGCCATATATCGTGCGTATATGTCACAATAAAGTATCGCATCCGCTTGAGCGCTCCACCCAGCCCCTTGTCATCCGAAAAGCTAGTCTCATTGTCGTCGTCTTGTCTCACATGGCCACGATGCGTTCGGCTGTGCAGCTGGAGATGCTATCCCTGCCAGGTGAATGGAACATGACACAAAAGCCACCTCACGCACGGAGAAATACACAAGGTAAAAGGTAAAAATATTGTTATCACAGGCTGAGGCTTGCCAGTTTCACGCTGGTTTCACATGGGAATATACTCGCGAAGCCGTGTATCCGCATCGGCAAACCCGCCGCGTCTGGCCTTGAAAACGGTTTCGTTCGCGGACTTATTGACGGCTTGCTAGTACATCTCCTTCTAAGGACGTCTCCGTCTCCTTCTTGACAGGAGCTGTATTGAGCCAAAGGGCATGTAGTACAGTATTGCAAGTCGCAAAATCAACGGTCGTAGTGCGACCATTGGAGTCCTGACACCACAACGACTCCATACATGCAATTCTGTCAAGTCCTTACGGGAATATGCCAGTCTGTCAGCTCAAGATATGTCTTTTTTCTTTACTTTCTCAAGTTCAGTCTAGTCCATACTCTTGACATCTCTCACAAGTTAAAGCAGAATGAAAGGTCACAAACTCACTTTTAAGGAAAAAGCCAATAGTCAAGAATAAGAACAATGCAATCGCGGTGTCCTGGGATTCGTGATGGCTGATATCTGCTAGAGTCTTCCAATTGATGTTTGCTAACCTCCAACACATGTGTCAATGCTAACATGCGATCATGCTCGTGATCTCGGCTTGCGTTCACTCGGATTCTTTCCAAATGCACTGCCTATGATAGCACACGAGTATGGCAAACATCTTGACCAGCGCTCACATGCCGTTACATGGTAGTGCGTGCTGGCATTTGATCATGTTGCTACACCTTGGATCGAGGCTCTCTCAAACTACTTAATCTTCCTTCTCCTCGCCGTGGTTGGTATCTTTCCCAAATAATCTGCACCTTACCTTACCACTACTACTTCGACATCCCTTCAACCACTACTGCCCACTGGCGAGCGACGATGGCGCCCTCGGCCTGCAGGCTCTCCATGCTACTATGGAATCTTGCACTACTGGTCTCCTTGCTCGTCGCCACAGCAGGCTCCACGACTGTCACAAAGACACACATCACGACCACCAAGATCACTGCCAACAAGCACCATGGCCTCCACGCCGCGGCATCGTCTCCAAAAGGCTTCGACCCGGTCGCCCAAGAAGCCGAACTGGATGATTCTTTCGAAGCAAAAAGAATGCTTGACCTCGGACTCAGCAAACGAATCGCACAAGACGCTGCCTCGACCTCCTCCAACCCCGGTATGCTCTACCTCGTCGGCACCCACCTCGTGACTTTCACAGCAGGTGAAGTTAAAGACATCGACGGCACGTCGTTCAGTCTTGATACACTGACCCGTACACTCTATGCGACGGGGAGTCCGTACTATGTGCCGGTCGGTTTGCCGTCTTCTACTTCTTCTCGTTTGGAGAACCCTACAGCTCCTGGAGCTTCGAGTAGCAGCGGGAGCTCGACGACTTCGACTGGTGGTGGAAACACGACTTTGGCGGCGGTACATGTTAATGGGACTATGAGTACCGTGACACTTTCGGGGAGTTTGGGACAGACAGCTGGGAGTATATCGGCTGGTTCAGGTTCTTTGAGCTCCTCGACTGGAGCTGCATCGAGCGGATCGCAATTAGGGAGCTCGAGTTCTAGTAGCAGTCTGGCCGCGACTGCCGCTGGAGTATCAAGCTCATCGACATCGACCACACTTGGCGCTGGAACTACGAAAGTTACGAACGGACAAGGCACGGTCAGCACAAGTGGCAACAGCTCTACCTCAAAGTCACAAGAGGTGAGCACGACCCAAAACAGTGTCTCCTCTTCAAGTACGCCGACCACGCCTGGGATCCAGACATCAAGCTCCAACAAAACAATCGCCGCATCGACTTCGAGCAGTACAACTCGAAAGACGATTGTGACAGGAACACAAATCACTGGCGGGAACAATTCGACAGCTTCGCCTTTGACAGTGTCTTCTGGAACAGCTTCCGGTACGCAAGTCACTACCTCGAATCCAACCCTGAACACATCCATCTCGATCTCGCCTACGGCATTGTCAATTTCGAACACAACTTTGACCGGTACTAGCAAGACAGCGTCAGCATCCTCCAATACTAGTTCATCATTTCCCATCACATCAAGTTCGCTAGGCCCACTGTCAGGTGTCTCGATCTCCAGCAATGGGAGTGAACAAATTCCACCGACCCTTACCTCTACGACCAACTCGAGTCAACCGCATGTGTCGACCTCGCCCTCCCTTTCCACCAGTGTCGGAGGGTCTTCCAGCAATAGCAGTTCTACCACCCCGATCACCAACACGGCTTCCAGTCATAGCAATACTACTGCCGGCGTGACTGCACCAGCTAGCAGCAGCGGAAGCAACCAGACGAGTTCGACTTCTTTCAAGTCTAGCAGTCGATCTAACAGCACCTCTACGACTACTATTTCAAGAACATCGAGCAGTAAGTCTAGTACGGAAGTTGTGACTACCTTTGTCAGCACCATCACTGCGATCAACACCTCGGACGCATCTGGGAGCCAGACAAGTACGAAGGTTCTGACTACGGTCGTGAGTACAATCTCTGGGCCCTCGGAGTCGACTTCGACCACAGACGATGGAGACGCCTCTTCTTCCACCTCATCAACCGGATCTGTAACTTCCACTGATGACTCGACGTCACTCTCATCTACCGACGAGGATTCCAGTCCACTTGTCACTCCTTTGCCACCATTATCTACTTCCAACGAACCTATCCAGGAAGTTACCCTCATGACTGGCCATTGGGACGAGGAGGTAATGGAGATGTCCTGCAAACCGCCATGTACAATGACTCTACCGCCTATCCCCCTCAACACCCCTGCCACCCTCAGATACCCTCCGGCCATAACCTCCGTTTGTACCACTGTCGGCGGCCAGATCTACCGCTATGCCACTACGGTCTCTGTAGATCCGATCACCATCACAGAGCTCGCGCTGCTGCCCGTTTCTGTCGGAGTAATGACCGGCCGCCAGCCTGCGGTGACTTCTGAAGCGGGTTTCTCGTTGCCACGGGGATCTTGCAGTATAGCTATGCCCTCCGGCGACGTCTGCGCAAAACGACCTGTGGACAGCACGAACGGCACATGTGGCCCTCAAGTCGGTCTAGGTTGCCCGGATATGGAATGCTGTGGTTCTTCGGGGACTTGGTAAGTTGAACGATATCTTTCCATGGCAGACGATGCTAACTCTAGACAGTGGCACAGGTAGCAGCGAGTGCGTAATCGCCAATGGTTGCGATCAAGATTATGGTGCTTGCTGGCTCCCCGGACAATCGAGCTTCCGCCCATTGTCAGAGGTCTTCGCGCCCGCCACAGATACCTCTGCCTGCCCGATTGCTCTCCTTCCCGGACCATCAGATGGGCCAGAAGTAGCACAACCCCCAGACACTACAGATCCCAGCACTCCGCTACCCATGCAGACCTCGACAGACGGCCGGGGTTCGCTGATTACGTTTACTGCATCCACCACGTCGTCAGGGCAGATCATACCAATTCCGATACCAGTACCTCTCCCGACTAAGCCTCCTGGTGGCCCTCCTGGTCCCGGTCCAGCCAAGCCACCAGGCCCCCCAAGACCGCGTCTGTGTCTCGTTTTCTGCGGCGGCGGATTCATGCTTCCCGGATGGACGCTCGATCTGAGCTGCAGAGGTCCACTCTGTAAGAGCGTCGGTCCACGAAGAGGTTGCCTGGGTATATGTGATCTGCTGAAGTGCGTGATCGGCTGTGAGAAAAAGGGAGGAGGAGTTATCGGCCCAGCTGATAAGCCTAAGCCTGATCCTGGTAAGTTAGATATGACATCTCAATTGAAGAAAGGCTGCTAACTGTGAGTAGATGATCCTCCGGGTCCTGACGATGAGCCGGAAGAGACTCCAAACCCAACAGAGACAGGACCGTCGACCTCACGCACGCAGAGCTCTTCCTCTTCGGAAGGTGAATGCGAGACAACTATGACCGCAACTCAGGTCACTGCCATGTGCAACATCTTCACAGAAGTCGTAGGCATCAACATGGGCAACGACACGACGATGTCTGCACCTCAGACAACGTGCACGTCGACCAAGAGACGCATCACTCAAGGGTGCGAAGTCACAGGAACTACAACAACGATGTTCGAAAGCTGTACGAGAAAACAGACTGCCACTGAGATCACGAAGTTCTGTACGGAATCTGTCTCGGCGGGTGTAACGTACACGCCGTGTACCAAAACCGCCAGCACAGTCTTCGAAGGCTGCTCCGTGACCGCAACCACAACTTCAGTCATCGACGACGTCTGCCAGGCGCAGGTTACACTTGCGCCGGATGACCCTCAGGGCGAGTTCGGAATGCTTCCAGCAAATTCTTCAAACGAGACATGCCCATACTTCCCAGGCGTTAACGTCACGGTGCTCGATGACCAAGGCGCCGACGGACAACAAAATGACACCTGCCCTATGCCAAACGGCACACGCACGAGCTTCGACGACGACCAAGGCGACGACGACCCAAAGTCCAGCTGCCAGCTGAACAACGGCACTGCTCCCGGTGGCGAGGCTCCTTCATGTCCACTGTCGAATGCAACCTTGATCCAAGGTCCCGATGGCGCCGAAGACGGCAACGTTACTGCTTCTTGCCCTCTCAACAGCACCATAGTCTACGAGCCAGACGGCGCTCTAGACAGCGACACAGCACCATCGTGCAACGCGACTTTCGGCTTCAACATGACCATGGAGCAGGAACTGGGCCAAGGAGAAGACGGCTTGAAATCGAATCAGTCGTGTCCTCTCGGCAACAGCACGCTTGAAGTCGACAACGAGCAGGGCGAGGACGGACCGTCGACGGAAGATGATTCGTGCCCGGTTATTCCTGACGGGATTATTTTGTCCCCGCTGGCGGATCTGGGCGATTATGCTGCTACTAATGAGTCTGAGTGCCCGGCTCTCGATGATAGATTCCCGATTTCGTGGCTTGATGAGCAGGGAGATGATTGGCAGCCCGAAATCAGTACGTTTCCCGTTCCGGGTGTTATCATTGAAAAGGCCTTACTGACAATCTTACAGATTCTACGAGCTCTACCAGTACCACGAAAAGCAAGACGTCCTCAACAACTACCTGTCCTCCTCCTACCAACACGGCATTCGGTTCATGCGCTCTGGTTATTCCAAAGGTCGCCCCAGGCACCACTGCAGATTCGTGGTCTTGCAGCTGTGCTTTCACGACTCGAGGGCAGGTCGTCTGGCCTACCATGGTGTGTGGCACTACTATGTGCCCGAATTGGCAGACGACGAGTACCAAACCCACTGAGATCGACACTGCGCCGTTGTTAACCTTCATCACCCCGACGTCGACACCTTGCCAGTGCCTGAAGCCCGCTTCGCGCGATTTTGGATCGTGTTCGTCCTGGACGCACCCAAGTGCCTCCGGTGCCAACCCGGATCCGAAACACTTGTCATGCGAGTGTGAAATCAACCCTCTGAATCCCGCAGCGAAAACCACGATATCACGCCGAGAGGTATGCGGCCAGATGGTATGCCCGAACGCAATCGAGACAGATGAGCTCAAGATTCCCGAACATTGCCCCAAGACCGCCTGCATGCCGCCCATCAACACGAACGTCGGCCTCTGCTGGCAACGAAGCTACGCTTTGAAATGGAAGGGCGAGGATCTGACCGGATGGGAATGTGTCTGCGAGGGCGATTCGGGCTCTCGGATCGCGCCCGTGACGGGCTGCAACAGCTCGCCGGTCTGTCCGAACCAGCAGGATCTCATCACCAACACGCCAAACGGCATGCAGCTCATCGACCACAAAGATCACCCCTGTCCGACGACGCTGCCAAGTCTTCCGTTCCTCAACTCCTGCGACCTTATTGAGGGCGCCTGGATGAGCTCGGTGTGCAAATGTGGTATTTCCGGCGACCCGAGTAATACACAGCTGTTCTCGGCCTTCGACACAAGTACCTACGCCAAGCATTGCTTCACGAGCGTTGGTCTGCTCTGTCCTAACTCGGTACACGATCGTATGGGCCGCAGAGCTCCTCAGGTCGCAGCGCCGGGCCAGTATGAGGTTGGTGAGTTCACTCCGAGAGTCTGGGTTGAGCCTATGGCGACGGCGACCGGTCCTGTGCTCGCAGTCACGACGGAGGCGACACCTGGATCTGCACCGACAACGGCGGCTGAGCCTACGATCTTGGTGGCTTAATGAAGCGGATGGCTGTGGATTTTTAATGGGACAGGGTTCGATGTTTTTGTTTCGGGCTACATGGATTACTGTTGTGTGATTTGTGTTTCTGCTCTCCGTAGCTATCTGACACCGGCCTTTATACAGGCGAAACTTAAATGGCGATTCAATTATTTATTTGACATGGAGATGAAGTCTGGAACATGCTTGACAAGGCTGTGCAGCAGCTTTAGTATTTATTTGTGTGTGATTGTGGATGACTAGTCTTCAATGATCAGACACACCTCTCGAAAACAACAACCAAGCGTGCTTCCTTCCTGGAACTCAACCCAATGGCAAGCAGAAGATGTCAAGATTCGGGATTGATGACACTACCAGACTCCTCTGTTTGTGTGTGAAATATGTCTATTTGAGCTGGATTAGCCCCAGACTGTCTCCGCTGCAAATACTGTAACGCCCGTGTGCACCAAGTCCCAGAAAATTCCTATGATAATCACGTTTGTCCTGCGTTCCATGATCCAGCATGCCGATTATCCAGCCGAAAGCAAAACAAAAAGTAGGGTCAAAACAAGAGAAAGGAGATGCCAGCCACTGTGTACGCGTGAGGGCCCAGTATAAAAGCCCCGTGTTTGTATGCACGCCCAAGAAACCCAAAGATGCCGAATGGAAAGAAAGTAAAGCTCATCTCGTCGTCAGACAATCAAATTGCCCCTGTATGCCACTTTCTCAGAAGAAGTGGTTCATGTGCCCTGGCACTTTCAGCCGGCACTTCTCGCAGTCTGGGCGATAGCCCATGCTTATGCCGCGTTTGTTGCCACTGGCATTGGAATCATCGTTGCTCATAGTAACCATGTTGCTTCCATCGAGACTTGCACCCCGCATAGGCGAGCCGTAGCCTGCAGCACTTAAAGCTCCGCTGCGTTGCCTTTGCTTCCTTACCATCATGGAGCCAGGACCGTTGGCGAAGGAAGAATTGGGCATTTGGCTGAGAGCATTTTCGGAATGTGAGACAGCGATCTGAGGTAGGTGCTCCGCCTCATCACTCCTTTCAACACCTTGCATCTCGACGTCGCTAACAGTGAGGAGCTCGAGTTGTGAGCCTGCGGCTTCTGCTGCTGAAGGTGGCGTGGGGACCTCGTCTTCGTCTATGGGTGAGGGCACGTCCAGGCGTTCGCCACCGAGAGTTTCTTGTGGATGGCGACGGCGGATATGTGTTTGGATTGGGCTAGTCTTGGGTCGAGGCGGCATCATGGGAGTTGGGATACGATTTCCGGGCCGATGACGGGATTTCCAAGACGTGTGAAGAGGGCTGGAAGAGTATCCTGGGCTACCTGCTCTGGGTTGGGAGTAAGCAGCGGAGTCGGAGTCTTCAGACATCATGTCGATGTCTTCCTCGTCAGCCGAGAGGACCTGCGGGCTGCCAGGCTCAGAGAGCATGGAGGACTGGTCATCGCTGTCGTACTTGTTCTGCTGAGAGTGAAAGGACCTGGACGGGCTGCTGTAGATATCATGAGGCTGCCATAAGTTGTCCGAGGCGGACGAAGATGGGCCTAAGGTGGGGCGTGCTTTCTGAGTTTTGGGGTCAGCATGTTTACCTCAGATCGCCGTTGTTTATCAGCAATATCATAACTTACCTTGTCGAGTGGCTGAACGTCCCGGCCGTGGCCATCGGCATCACTACTACGCCTGCGTTTCCTCATCGGTGCAACCTGCATCACGATGGATGGCCGTGGCAAGGCTGCGGTATGGTATGATGTGATAAGTGAGAACGGGAAGAAGAAGAGAAGATGACGAAACAGGGCGATACCGGCCGGCTTCACAAAGCCAGCAGTGATTTGGCAAACATGCGGGAAGCAGGTGACGGGCAGTGAAAGCAGCAGCGGGCGTCTCTCTCAATTCGCACTGTCGTTGCTGCAGGTGAAAGGGATATGCAGACGGCACACAGCGGATGTGTGAAGTCGGCGGGTGTGAAGTGGCCTGCAGCTGGCCGAGTTGGTTCGTCGGGGTGGGGCTGCTTCTCTGGCTGAGCCTCGAAGCCGGGCGTTCTTGGGGTTGTTCGTAAGTTTGTATTCTAAAGATGTCCACGCAGCACCAAAAGCGCAAATAAATATACGGAGCGTTTGATGCTGATCTATAGATGGACCGCGATGGACCCTTCCTGCAAGACCAGCCACAGCCACAGCCCTGCACTCGACCCCACCACGGCGGAGGATGCCAGCAAAAAAGTCTTAGCGGCATCGCTGTGCTCCCCAGTCACATTTATTGCATTATAGTACCGCACCTTGTCACGCTGCCTCACCACTGCCGAAACACACCTCACTCGTCGACAAAGACGTCTAGACCCAAACATCACCAGTTCACTCTTCGCCACGCACACAAACGCACAAAAGTCCTCATACAATGAGTGTCAACATCAACGAAGTCGTCGACGACGCGAGGGGTATGCGGCATGCACTCTCATCTCTCTACAACACTCAAGCAACTTCCAGCTAACCACCCTCTGTTTCTACAGTCCTCGGTCAAGACCCGCTCATCCAGCCCCAGCTCCTCACATCTGAGATCCCCGCTCCCGCAAACTCCATCCCTACTGTCCTCAAGGGCCGCAAAGAGGCCATTGAGATCATCAAGCAGCGCGATGACCGTCTCCTCGTCGTCTGCGGTCCTTGCTCCATGCACGACCCCGAGGCCGCCGTCGAGTACTGCTCGCGCCTCGTCAAGCTCGCTGAGAAGCTCCAGGGCGACCTCTGCATCATCATGCGCGCCTACCTTGAAAAGCCTCGCACAACTGTTGGCTGGAAGGGCCTGATCAACGACCCGGATATCGATGAGTCTTACAAGATCAACAAGGGTCTCCGTGTCTCCCGCCAGCTCTACTGCGACCTCACCGGCCAGGGCATGCCCATTGCCTCTGAGATGCTCGACACTATCTCTCCTCAGTTCCTCGCAGATCTCATTTCCCTTGGTGCCATTGGCGCTCGCACCACCGAGTCTCAGCTCCACCGTGAGTTGGCTTCCGGTCTCTCTTTCCCTATGGGCTTCAAGAACGGTACCGACGGTGGCCTCACTGTTGCTGTCGACGCCATTGGCTCTGCCGCTGCTAAGCACCACTTCATGGGTGTGACCAAGCAGGGCCTCGCCGCTATCACCAAGACCGCCGGCAACCCCGACTGCTTCATCATCCTCCGTGGCGGTACTAAGGGTACCAACTTCGACAAGGACAGCGTTGCCTCCACCCGCAAGGCTCTTGAGTCCAAGGGCCAGCGCCCCGTCATGATGATCGACTGCTCGCACGGCAACTCGAACAAGGACCACAACAACCAGCCAAAGGTCGCCCAGGTCGTCGGCGACCAGATCCGCGAGGGTCAGGACGGCATTGTCGGCGTCATGATTGAGAGCAACTTGGGCGCAGGCAACCAGAAGGTCCCTAAGGAGGGCCCGGCCGGCCTTAAGAGGGGTGTCTCCATCACCGACGCTTGCATTGACTGGGACACCACTGTGGATACCCTTGAGCAGCTCGCCGACGCCGTCAGGACAAGGAGACAGGCCAAGGCCAAGCAGACCAACGGCAACTAAGCGTTGTAGATGGGAAACTTGCGTTGTGTGGGATATGATAGCATGAGGCGTTGGATTTTATTGTTGGAATGATAAAAAGCGATGTCAGAGAAAAGCAGTGACAGTAAAAGCACGGCATGGTATGTTATGGCATTAGAATGGTATTTGGCAAGGTATAATGAAATGTCGCTTTGATCCAACATGCTTGAATGAGTGATTCACGCTATTATGAGGAATGATGGTGAGGTACAGCCAGTATGCTCTGGTGCATCAAGCGTACCTGGTCGTCACTTTGCCACCTTCACAACACACGATGTGGTCGCTCTCGCAAAGCGTACGACATCTCGCAATTACAGCACTAGTTCATGGGCTGTGTTAGGCGGTAGAATTTTGACCAACACATGTGATTGATTGCAGCGAACCTTTTTTCTTGCATTACTGTTGTGAAGATAATGGGCTGATCAAGATATTAATTGCGAACACCATAGCAGAATTAAACGAACATTCCATGATCAGAAGCGTGAATTGTGCGTTGGATACAAGTCCAACGGATCTCGACTCCGTCACATGGCGAGAAGTTGGCGGCTGGTTCCAGAACTCCAACGCGAGATCGGCGTTGCAGCGCCACATGTGACGAAGTCACCGCCACACTGCGTGACGTAGGGCTACGCTTTGAGCAAGGGCGCTTTTGGAGGGGAAGTTGGGAACACGACGCAGAAACCACGCATTCTAGGAGCTACTCAAAAAGGCGCTGCTCTCTCCTCACGAACCTTTCTTTTGAGACACACACACTTTATCAGCTTCATCCAACTCTCTCAATCAACCACTTACCTTTTGACCCACAACTAATTACCAATTTCATCAACCTTCAAACACACCGCAAACATGTCCAACACCGTCAACGTCAAGGGCATCAGCCACGAGACCACCGAGAAGGAGGTCAGGGACTTCTTCAGCTTCTGGTAAGCCATCAGATACTCATCCCTTACCTTCGCACACACTTACTAACCCTCAATCAGTGGCAAGATCTCCGACCTTACCGTCACCCCTAACTCCCAAGACGAGACCACCAAGTCGTACGCCGTGAGCTTCGAAAAAGAGACTGCCGCTAAGACCGCTCTCCTCCTCGACAACACACAGCTCGGCTCCAACCAGGTCAACGTCACCGCCGCGTCCGACTTCGAGAAGATCGCGCCTGGCAAGACTGCCGGTCACTCTGAGGGCGACTCTCCCGAAGATCTCGCACAAGAGGACAAGCCCAGAAGCCGCATCTTCGCAGAGTACCTTGCCCACGGCTACGTCCTCTCAGACAAGGCTATCGAGAAGGCTCTCGCCCTCGACCAGCAACACGGCGTTTCCAACCGCTTCACTCAGACTCTCCAGCAGTTCGACGCCAAGTACCAAGCGACACAGAAGGCGCAGGCCATCGACCAGCAGTACGGTCTCAGCCAGAAGGCCAACCAGGGCTGGAGGGGCCTGTCATCTTACTTCGAGAAGGCCGCTGAGACTCCCACCGGCCAGCGCATGCGTGCCTTCTACAACCAGGGTTCCAAGCAGGTTTTGGATGTGCATAACGAAGCCGTCCACCTCGCTGGCCTCAAGACCGGCAAGCAGAGCGGTAGTGGTGACCTGAACCTCCACAAGGTTGAGGGTACCGACCGCACTGCTTGCAACTGCAATGCCAAGGGCTCCGTGTGCCAGTGCGCTCCCGGCAAGTGCGACTGCAACTCCTGCCCCAAGAACTCAGACGTCAAGTCCAGCACCCAGACCGCCGAGCAGGCCGAGATGGAGCACGTCGAGGTCGACGGCCAGAAGAAGACCAAGTGCAACTGCGGTGGCACTGACGAGAAGTGTCCCTGCGAGCCTGGCAAGTGCGCTTGCTCCGGCTGCTCCAAGTCTTCTTAAGTGTGGCTGTGAACTTGTCTGCGAGGAAAGGTCAACTGCACTGATGATGACGTGAATGACTGGGGCGTGCGATGAAATTTTTTTACTGCGATTGTTCTTTGATACCAATGCACATTGTTTGAGAAATGGAAAGTCGGAAGAATAAAATGGAAGAAAGGAGGAAACGAGGGCGCGTCGTTTCTAGTACTAGAGGGATGGGTTGAGCAAGTTTCCAGGTACCTTGATGGCGTCTTATGACAATGACAAAACGAACATTTTCAATTATTTGGTTCATAATCTCACGTGACACTGCTGTGGCAATGTAAAGAACCAATATGACAGATTCGTTTCAATAGCTGAAGGTGATGATCATTTTACACATGTCCGTACCTCACGTACCAAAGATATGCTCATTCCCAAGCGGATCGAAGACACGGGTTATACACACATCGCCTAGCCTGTGCACAGCACACATGAAGCCTACACCCTCTCATGTCTGGAAGGATATATCTACATGCAAGCAGTAATCGACTTGCGGAAAGCTAAACTTTCGATTCATCAACACTATAATATCAAGCACACTTAAGTTCCCTCCTTCCAACTTCCTCGTGAACACAACAAGCAAGCCAAAGCACCCTGTTAATTCGCCTCGGCGATTTAGCTCTGTCATTCGCCGCAACACCCGATCGCTCAAACGGGCCGGTAATAATCTCGAGGCTCTTCATTGGACGATATTCTCGAATGTGGAGATAGAGCTTCGGGGTAAAGAGGGGCGAAGCATGCCAACCGCGGCCTTTGAAGATGAATCCCGGAGACTCGCGTGTAGGCTGTATGGGATCTCTATCTGCCGTAGAAGGATTGGCGGTCTTTTGTATTTGTGTTTCTCTCTTGGTTTGATGTAGACTGGCGTGCTGTTCTTCTTTCCACCTCTTGTATTTCTTCTAACGCTACGACAACTGTACCATCACATTAGAGGTACACTGGGACTACATACAGCACAGCGATAGAGCGTTGGAAGACGAGTATTTA
>Ga0265797_10005526_pt1 | contig 18419 bp, 18 predicted proteins | sample P2T30metagenome_FD_192433 | JGI IMG/M metagenome (GOLD analysis project Ga0265797, IMG submission 192433) | Plant litter microbial communities from East Loma Ridge, Irvine, California - P2 T30 | ecosystem: Environmental > Terrestrial > Plant litter > Unclassified | place: USA: California... | reverse complement strand
ACAGCTTGCGTAAAGCGAGCGCGTATATCGGTAACGCGGGAAGCTTTGGAATGGAGGCCAAAGTTGTACTGGGTATACGGCCGGTTCGTCTTCTCGTGCATCGTTTGCGCCATCATCAAGTTCTCGTCCTTGAGAGTGTATGGGGTACCGGTGAGCTCTTCAATTTCATCGGCCATGCCCAGCGTCAGCGGCGTATAAGTGCGTAGTGTCAGTTTCTCGAATTCCTTGGCTATGTCTTTTTCGACTTTCTGCCTGAGCCACTCGTCGCCGCCGACACGCTGGAGGCCGGCTATGCTCTTTGCTTGTCGGTATTTGGGGAAGTTGGGGTCTTCCTCAAGCACCTCTTCGTATTCGCCCTGGTCTTCGGGTGCTATTCGGACGGGTGATGTTGGGTCGTATGGGTCAACGTGTGCGCCAATGGGCTCCGAGTCGCCGAGCAGACGCTTCTGCCATCTCCGTACGAACTGCTGGTGCTTCTTCTTGTCTTGCTTGCCCGGTAGGAGGAACGACTGAGGTGTGGTTGTGGAGAAAGTGGCGGTTGCATTGCGGAGATGGGTGCAGGGCGACACGGCGGAGCGACAAGGCAATGGCGACAGTGTCTGCCGTATCGATGTGGACAGGAGATTTGAGGGATCAGTTGCCCGCGAGGGGCGCGGTATTCGGCGCATTGGGTTCGAGATGCGGGTGATGCCCGTGGACCGGAAATTCCTTCGACATATTGACCAGCATGCCAAGCCGCCGGACATGAGCCAATCACAGCCACAGCAGCCCCGAGCAGTGCAGCAGCTTCAGCTCAAATCGTCACACGACTGGAATTGATGAAGTACATCTACAAATGATGTCGCGATTGCTGCTTATTTTGAATTGCCTATCATGAGAACTTCTTTACTAGCCAGGTAGAGCCCCTCTCGTCGTACTCGGCCTTGGTGACCAGCAACTCCTTCAGCAACTCGGGTTGGCTAGCAACATTTGCTCCTCCTAGCCATGTATGCTTGATTGGGTCATCTGCCTGTACTACGTTCAGCGGATATTCTGCAGGCACCAGAGCCCTCAATTCTGTTCGCAGTCGTTCCATAAAGCCAGAAATCAGCGAGTTTCCGCCTACCACCACAACATTCGCTAGCAGACCTATCCTGAGAGCTTCGGGTAATGCACTCAGCGACTGCATGACGGCGCCAGGTATGCCTTCTTCCTGTATGCCAATATCAGAGGGATTGAAGAGCAGCTCTGGCACAGCGAAACGCTCGTTCCCTAATGGCAGTAAATCTTCCCTTGGTCCTTGTGGCGCTTGTAGCCCCCGACGCATGCGTGATTTTGCAGGATCGTGGGGTCGCGCGTGGCCATGTATCGCGTTCTCGTAGTCTGGCAGCACGTAGTCGACTACAATGCTCGAATCTAGCTCTCTTCTATCTCCCAGTCGTCCTTTCCATGTTCGCTCTAGGTCATTGGCAAAGTGCTGCGATGAAGGCACGACGTATGACACTGCTTCCTTGATCTCGTTGAGCAGGTATGTCTCCTCCATCATGTTGTAGTGTCGCAGCGAAGAAAGCTCCTTTAGGTAGTTTGTGAGCAGCTTCCCACCTACTGTGAGCCGCCGCACCGCCGATTGTATGAGTTTCCCATTGTAGAGAGGTAGGATGGTCGTGTCTGAGTAGGAGGTATCGATAATCAGGAGGCATTCTCGCGGTAGCGACAACAACGAGGACTCAGTGTGCGCCTGGGGGGTAGCATAGGCGTTCAGTGTCGCGCCCACGCATCGGTAGTACGCAGCAAATTCGAATTGCTCGAATATGATCTCGTCGCAGTTCTTCTGTAGTTCTTTTGGACAATTTGGCTTCTCCGTCAGAAGCAGGTTTGTATCTTTTGGGTCACACTATGCACCGTTAGCCAATGCGTCCGCCATAAGCTCGCGATTGTGCGTACCCACCCTCAGCCCCTCCCCCATGGCGTCTCCCATGAACTCGTGCTCCCATATCGCCTTCTCTGCCTCCCAGTTGACGATGAAGCCCTTCTCCACCGGACGGCGGAATGCCAACTCTCCGAAGTCTTTGCACGAGTTCAGTTCGGCGCCGACGTAGGTGCACTTATCGCGCGTGCTCCGCGCGATGCAGTTCGGAATCACGCGGCATTCGTCGTAGGTATATTCGACACCGCTGGGAACGAGACCGGCTTTGATCGAGTATGCGCCATTATCAAGAACGAGCGTCTTGTTCGGTGGCGCAGGCGCTGACTTTTTGGAGCCTTTGGGTGGCATCGCTGGCGTTGGTGATTGGGGCGGCGCTGACGGAGCGATTCGCGACTCCCGTTTTGCGACAGACGCCTGTTCACGTGAGCACTGCAGAGCACCTGCCAAGGTGGGCGATACCATGTAAACACCATCCTCTCATTTTCTGGCCTAAAGTGGCGGTATCAGCTCCCAACTAACTTAAGACTTGAGCTATAGCTACATGATCACGGTAAAGATTTCGACCCGTCCCGTAAGATATGATGTTGTCTTCCAACATGGCATTCTAGCTGGATTCCCATTGCACGAAACGATGGAATCTACCAGAGACACAAGAACAGTTAGCAAGTCTGTCGCGGAAGGCCACAGCTGATTGGCCTGATCACGAGCGTATGGCTTGCATCGTGGAAGAAACAATAATATAAACAGGCTGGAGGTGTGCCGCATGCCTACCCCGCGATGCACCTTCATTTCACTGGTCCTCGTGTCTGTAGCTCATCCACCCACTCTGATGGAACGAAAGAGCCAGGCTGACTGCATGCTTTGTCTAGTCGCCCACATTGTTCTTCTGCTAGTCTATGACGTCAACTCACTTTCGCAACGAGGCACGCGAGTTTAAGAAAACCATCAGAAGGAAGTGTGAATTCCCTACGTACCCCAATCATTCGCCATGGACGACTGGCAGGATGCCGCCTTCTCGTCGCGACATATGCACAACCGCAACGGTCGCGGTAGCAAGTCCAAACACACGGCCGCGTTCGATGTGCGCAAAACATTTGCAAGTTATTCAGTAAAATGTCCAGCATGGCAGAAAGCTTTAAGTGCCAACGGAGATGCTCCGCCAGAACAGGATGCATCGCTGGAGTTGTATCGTCTCACCGAAGGTGGCGAGGGTGTCGTTGGCCGACTGTCTTTGCCAGGAGTATTACAAGCGTCGGTCATCTTAGCCGGCAGTCGTGACAGTCTTAGGCGAACGATTGCAGAGGTGGAACCGGATGAATCGAACGAAGAGGAAGACGACGGGCACGATGACGAGGAAGAAGAGGAGAGCGATAATACCGAGCCTGAATCTCCCGAAAGAACACGCTTCGAGACATTCGAGAAGAACAGCTTTCGCTCTCCAAAGTTCTGGTTTCGATGGAGCGGCGAATCTATGGATGCTGCTCAAAGTGTACCCAGAAAGGCTGGCAGCCACGAAACAGAACTAGGATACATCGTCTTCGCTGGCAATGACTGTCGCAAGTTCAAAGGCACAATTAACTGTACGAATCTGAAGTGGAAGAATGTAGCCATCACGGGTCACAAGCTTGTAGCACGATCAACTTCTGATGCACAAGTTACTTGGGGAAAGGCGGGAGTTCCAATATAGGTTCTGCTATTCCAATACAGCTGTCTGTCGTATTCTCAACTAGACAACAGCGAATTCATCATGAAGCTCGTCGCAAACGCGTGAGCGAGGATAGTATGATAGCATTACTACCTCCCAATATGGACCCCAATCTCAACAAGCGTTCAATGGTGCTGTCTCAGGTCAGTGAACTGCCTCCACTCAAGGTCGAATACGGAATTAGCATACCATCCCAAGTCACGTACGTGCCCCCAGCCAATGCAACCCATCTTCCATTACCAACGCCACCAGAGACCTTGGCCCAGCCTCTTCATTCACGTTAGCTTGATCCGTTACCATACCTTTCGGATTGATGCTGTTACTTACTTGTCGCCATTCACCGTAGTCGTATCCGTCCTGGTAAAGCAGCTCAACTTGATCTTGGTACCTTTAGCGTACTGGCCCGGAGCTGTGCAGCTCGTCTTTGGACACGTTCGGTAACGTAGACCGTCTACGAGGACGGTTGCGCCGACGATGGCACGTTTCTCTATTCCGGCGAGAGGGTCGCGATAGACTGTAGGGTCTAGGGCGAAAGCAGTGGACGTGAGAAAAGCGAGGGCCGGGGCTGTGATCTTCATGATGTGCTTGTTTGACTGCAATGAGGTCTTGGTATGGCGACTGGTTCAGATAGTCGACTGGTAAGGGCTTCTTATATCTCAGACATGCGATCATGACTTCCTTGGCTGTATCAATTTATTCTCGCATTCTTCGTGTTCTTTGACCGCACAACGTGGAGATGGTGGTACTGTCGGCATCTCTTACTCACTCTCCATCTCAACCATTCTTAGCAAACACTTGCACATCAGATCTACCCAATAGGAGTGTCTTTGTATGTCAAGCTATATAATTTATGCTCGCATTTCTCGCATTCAGTTTTCTAAATATGCCAATGCGCGCTGTGTCCGGTTGCACAAACGTTCAGGTTTAATTTCGCTGCTCGTATCGCTTCAGCTTGGCTTGAAACGCAATATCCGAGAACAACGACATGCCTAGGCGGGCTTAGTCCTGTGAACATGATCATACTGGGGAAACACGTTCAAATGTATGGCAAACGCTCGTCAGGATAATATCCTATGAGCAATGGCATACCCTATGTGCCAACCTTACTTTGTCTTCATTTCCATCTCGACAGGATCTCGTACTACGAAGGATTTATAGACCAAATCTATCGAAACTCAATGGAGCAAGCTCAGTATAGTACTAACTAGTAGCTTCCTGGAGCCTAACAAGTAGACATCATAGCGCCCTTTTCTAAGTTCCGCAGCGGAAGGGCGCCAGAATGTCTCGTTTGAGCGGAATTTGCTGAAGGAGATGAGGTCTATGTGGTTCTTCCTTATCCAGTTTATGAACTGATCTTGTTAAGAAGGCTGCGCGTGTCATTTATAGCCCTCACTCACTCCACTCCATCATGGTCCTACAGAAGGTTGCTTGAAACATGCCTGTGTGCTATGCAGACAACCTGACCAATTAGAAAAACGACGCTATGACTCCACAGAACCGACCACAGATGTTCAATACAGCGGTAAGATGTCGATGTGGTAGCTTGCCCATAAGGGCGTTGTGACCCACATTCCTATTCGTTTATCGCCGCTGCCTAGTCACGTGTGTGTCTCAGCCTGGACTTGCACATCCTCTAGGTAATATAACCTCTCCCTTCTCTTTGTAAATCTTCTTCATCATTATCTCGGTTGAACAACAACTCTGCGATCTCAACCTCATACTATTCTTTCACGATCATGGCACATTACCAAGCTAATATGGTTCAGTCAAACTCCCTGCGTCGTCGGCTCCTTCAAGACATCGCAGAGACCAAGCAAGATCCATATCCTAATGTCAACCTCAAGTTCAATGACAACGACGTCACGAAGGCGTGCCTCGTCCTCACTCCGGATAGACAGGAGCCGCTCCACCTCACGATCAGCTTTCCAGACCGATATCCACTGATTGCGCCAGAAATCAAGATTCAAAGTCAAATCATTCATCCCAATGTCTTCGGTGACTACATTTGTGCTACGATGCTTAATACTAAAGAGGGTTGGACACCAGCGTATACCTTGAAGGGTATCGTCATTCAATTATTAAGCTTCTTCTGCAGCGACTCCCTCGAGCAGGACCATGGTAACAATACCATCAACTTGACTCAGTACCGGCAGCAAGTTACTCAGGCAGATGGGAGACTTACACATCAGTTCGTATGCTATTCTTGTGGATTCGGAATCAGCTCATCGTCGACACGGACTGATGAAATGGAGGTCGACTCAGCGCCCGTGCCCACTCTTGTATCTCTTCCACTACGACATCCAAATCCGCTCTCAAGGTTGTTCATGCTATCAGATGAGATCGTTCTCGCATTACTCACTGAGCTCGAGACTCGTGACATTCTGGCCTTTGCCGAGGCTATTCCTTCCATCAAGACCATGGTCAGCTCGTACGACTTTATTCGGATCCGCGAATTACAATGCTTTTGCCTTAAGCGATCATTCCTGAACAGCAAGCTCGGCATAGGCGTCTCCACCAAGAGCGGCAATCGGTCAGTCTTCCGATCCGAGTTCGATCTGTTGAGTTGGGAGGCATTCTCCGTATACGGTGTCCGAAACAGTGTTCAGGGTGTTTCTTTCGACAACTGGCTACCTATGCCGCTCAGCCGACGTCATTGGAATCAAGTCAAGACGGAGGTGAATGCATGCCTCCGGAACATTCACAACACCGCGACCATGCCCAGCCATGAGCCTTACCATGTGGACGTATTGTATCGCATGATGAACACGGTTGTCGTTCAGTTCTCATCCGATGCGGAAAAAGGTTATGCTGGTCCTGATGAACGTAGCACCCTAAGTCACGCATCGGAAAAAGCCGTTGACGCCTATTTCGGTCTCTTTCATCTGTTGCTATGCCTTGCAACCGAGCATGAGGAGATTGTCGTTAGTGCTAACAAGATCATCCAGCGTTTTATGGTCGGCCCGCGTACGAAGACGCAGTTCCCTGATCTTGGCCATGTACTGATAGCGACTCTCATCTGCGATGCGGGGTTGACCGAAGAACTGACGTACGAAGTCATCCGAGAAGCAATTTTACGCAACGTTGTATGGATGCTCGACGAGAAAGGTGCTGGTATGGCTGAGCTTGCATACCTGGAGCCTTCAGCGATCTCCAGATACCGTACCAAGATGACATACGCTGCCTCGCCCACCTCGTACCGCCTCATCATGTTCATGAAAATGTTCAGCTCAGCAGCTCGCCCGCCCAACAAGAATCTTATCGAGCTACGCGACTCCTTGTTCGACGCGCATGGGGCTCCTCCGCAAGGCACATCAACGCGCATGGCTGAGGACATCCGTGAGATCCACGAGTTCAACACCTTTCCGCAGTTCCTGGCTAAGATGGGTCTTAAGGAACTCCCGTCCCAGTCACAGTTCACAGCGTTCTTGCGTCGCACCATTACTGACAGTATCGCCGCTGGCTATTCCATCATGCCGTTGACCCAGAGTCAGCTTTTCCTCATGCGCCAGGCCAAGGAACCTGATGTAGACATCGCCGAGGGTGTGCTTGTCACGTACAATGACCGACGGTGGTTTCGTAACCGTAGTTGGCGAAAGCCGTCGTTCTTCCCAAACAGGGGTGGTCACGGTGGTGACAGGGGTAGTCGCGGGTCGCGCGGTGGTAGAGGCCGTCGTTAGGGATGATGTTAGGTTCTCTGGTCGATTGCAAATCGCACTGGTCTTCGCGCGATTCCTAGCTTCACTTGCAAGATGAATAGTACCTACCTTGAACAACAACTCAAATCGTCCCCAGCCTCCCACTTCTTCGTAATATTCCCTTGTGAGACCTTGCACAGATGTCCTGGAACGGCTAAACGGCCAGACTAACGCCCTGCAGCATCTAGATCCTAGCCTAGTAGCCAAGTGAGGGGGGAAAGACGCAACAACGTCATGTCGCATACCGTACCACAAGACAGGTACTGCAAGTCCGCATTCCAAAGTCTGACCACCTTCCCCTTCTCCTCTACAAACCAAAGCCTTCTCAGTAAACTCGACTCTACTTCGCCTTCTCTTCGTATACCAAAACATGTCTGGTACGCCTTCTGTGTTCGATGTCGTATGTTCTCATAGCTAATCCTCTTATAGACCAACTCGATGACAAGTTCATGAACAGCGGTAGTGGCGCACCAGCTCCTCAGACATCCAACGACAAGGGCGATGCATCGAAGAAAGACGCAGACAAAAAGGACAGCGGTAAGGGTCAGGAGAAGAAGGGTTAATATGATTGGGAATGAGGTGGTTGGCAGATGCGGGGTTAGGACCGTCGATCAGGAACACCTACACAGAACCACCTCATCGGGTCAGCGGGTGTTCGAGAACACATTAGCGAAACTTCTTGAACGCGAATAAATCGAAGTTGACAATCCTAAGCTTCTCCCTCATGTGCGGTGTGTGGAAATATGTTGATGCGAAGAAGGAGCCTTAGACCGAGTCGCGATCCATCATATTGACGTTTACAAAATCCCAGGTTTTGATGACATCTACACAATGCCTTTCAAAAGAGTATTCATATACTTAGAGGTGCCTTAGAAACCAAAGTTAAAGCATCATCTTGGAAAGTTCATGCAATAGTTACAGCCCACTGCTAGCAACCATGCCCGGTACATTCTCTCCCGCAGGGCTTCAATGCCACGAGTGCTTCTTCGCTGACACCCAGGTTTTCAGACCAAGTCAACGACCCCTCCCACCACAAGGACACATTTGGCGTTCAGAAGTCCGCCAAGACTCCCCAGAAAGCAGCGCGGGATCAAGAAGACTATGAAGCGCAAAAAGAACACTCAAAGAGTGGGAGTAACACGCACTCGGGAACAGGCATGGAGTACGTTGATCGAAAGAATATCAAGGGGGAAGAGAAGCAGAGAAGAGAGGGAAATTGAGAAGCATTTCAATCTTTACAACAAAGCCTGATCTCTTGTTCAAGCTTGTCGTATTAATTTGCTCGATTTCAAATAACCATCCCATAGTTTGAGCGACGAGATAATCGTTACATGTCACTGCGTTCTTGTACTTCCAAATTTTTGATGCGTGTTACGCTCTATTGACTGCACAAAGCAACCTTCCATCTACGTGCTCTATCACACTGACTCAGAAATGACGAAAACCTTAATCAAAACCCTTCCAACCACAGTTAAAACTGCGCTTCCAACCATTGGCCAAAGTCTCCCAATCGGCCGTATTAAGGTCATCGCACCATAAATCCGACAGGGCTTTCAAAGGACTAGATTTTCCTTGTTTTGAGCAAGACTTTTCGCAAGCATTGATCTCGAATGGCCGGCTCTCGGTGTAGTCCTCCGTCGTCATGTGAGGCGAACATTCCCCGCAGCCTTTGACCTCCTTCTTAATTTTAAAGGTGATTCTAGAGTGATCGTGGTCGTGGGCTGCAAAAGGTTAGCACAAGAAAGACAAAGTTGTATAGTTTTGCTTACGCTGTGAGACGGTCATGTCGACTCCAAAAGGCATGGAGTCACCGAAAGGACGATTCACCGACTGGATATATTCCTTCATCTCCTTGAGGCCATTTCCACGTGTCGTGTGCTTACCAGCCTCGAAGCCGTTGGGATCGTACAGCGTCCATCCCACTTCCGAATAGTCGTCCCACATCCATTGACCGATATTCACCTTCCAATGACCGTTCCTATCCATGGGCGTATGACTCGGTGCTGGCGCTGTTGAAGAGCTGCGGGGAGTCATACTAGAAGTGCCCTTGGAAGTCGAGCTTGCGAACATTGTGGTGTTGCTGGCAAATATGCTCGACGTTTCAAACAACGAATCGTCGGGATTGTTATTTCCCTCGTCATCATCTAGAGAAAGCGGCGCTCGAGTACATGCTGGAGCATCGGAGGTGAGCGTGTTTGTGCCGGTCTTCGTCGTAGTAGTATCGAATCCAAAGGCTGGCCCGCAGATGGTCTGAGTAGCATCGATTAACGGTACACATATTGATGAAATCATCGTAGACGATGTGCTACCAGTACCCCGAGAGGTAGAAGGCATAGCTGAAATATCAAACCCCTCTGTGCAAAATACAACCCGCTCTGTGATAACAGTGCGCTGCTTGTCCTCGCAACGATCCGGATCTGGTGCATCCGCAGGCTTAGTTGGCGCAGGACCAGGCTTCGGTCCACAACCTCCAGGAATCGTGCATCCTGGACGACTACAGAGCTCCGGTGGGCAGGATGAGCATCCTTCTCCTCGACAGTATCCGCCGTAGCCCAAGATGGCGTTGACGGGTTGCTTATCGCCCGGGCAACTACCAAAGAAGGTGCAGGGGGAACACCCAAAGAGACCACAAGGGATATTTAGCTCGAAGTCTACACCAGGACATCCAGGCCCGTAGTTCAAACCCATCCACCCGCATCCGCAACCGAGAAGTTTGCACTCTGGTTTGTTGGGTTTGGGATATGACGTTGGCTTGGGTTTGGGTCCCTTGTCATCGTCCCTGTCGCTATCGCTTGGACTATCGCTATCACCATCCTTGTCACACTTCGTCGGGATACAAGGACATACAGGCCGCTTGAATAGCAAGAAAGTCATGAGTTTCCACGAGATGCAATCAGCAATGCAGTTGTTTTCTTTGCAACCGGGGTCGCTATCCGAGTGAGAGTCTGGATCGCCATCACTACCGTCAATGTCCACCGGACCAAACCACCAAGGGTGGCACCAAGCACGATTCTCGGGCAGTAGGCATTCATTTGGCGGCTGTTCATCTATCGGGCGGGGAAATGGCCATCCCTCGCAGTAGATTTTGCACCAGTCAAACGGAGAGCACTCTTTGGGACAGCCCGTCGTGGTGGGCGAAGGGGGGATATTGCTCAAAGTTCCAGTAGGTTTGGAAAAGATTCCTCCCGAAGTGGTGCCAGTTGGGGTCCGACTAGAACTTGGTCCAATGCTTCCTGGAGTGCTACTAGATGGAGTTCCAATAGGAAACGGCCCAATGCTCCCCGGAGGATTACTAGACTGCGTTCCAGTAGGAACTGGCCCAGTGCCCCCTGGTCTGCTACTAGACGGTGTTACGATGGGGAATGGGCTAGTGCCGCCTGGAGTGCTACCACTTGGCTTTCCAGCCGAACTTGGAGGATTGATGCTGCCGGGAGTGCTACTAGAACGCCTTCTACTTTCGCTCGGAAGATGGATGCCGCTAGGAGTGCTGCTACCAGAAATACTAGAAGGGATAATGGGGGTAGCTCCTGAAGTGCTGCTGGTCAAGATACCAGGAGGAATGACGATGATACCTCCTGGAGTGCTGCTACTCTGGACCGAAGTTGGATTGTCGCTTGAGATTGCACTACTCGAGGGTTGTGCAGCCGAGCTACTTGGCGAGTTAGAAGTCACCGTGGAAAATGAACCAGAAGGCTGAGCAGATGATTTGGGAACAGATACAGAGCTAGCAGGTGGCACCGAAGACCCAGTAGCTGTAGTACTACCAGTAGGATTACTCCAGACGCTTGAAGGGGAGGCAGAGGCACCAGGAGAGCTCGATACTCTAGAGGACAAGATCGCGGATGATCCAGTAACTGAGCTTGCTGAGACGGCAGAAGATGGTACAGAGCCACTTGCAGCACTAGACCAAGCCGATGACCCTGCGAGTGGAGAGGTTGCAGGTGTAGAGGAACCGGAAGCAGAGCTCGCCGGAGGTGGTGCAGCGAAGGTCCCTGAAGATGGTGCAGCATTGGTACCAGAAGATGGCTTAACAGGAGTTCCAGAAGGTGTTGGAATAACTATTCCAGAAGGTGGCGGAGTAGAGATCCCAGAGGATGGTGTAGCAGAGTTTGCTGGGCCTGAAGACGCAGTCTGAGATGGAACTACAACGCTTGAACCTCCTTGGGAAGACGGTTGATTGTTCCAAGTCGCTGATGAAGAGGGAGCAGGTACCCACTGGGAAGATGCAACTTGAGAGCTTGGCTGATCGCTCCAAACGACAGAGGAAGGTGGGGCCGGTGCGTGTACTGAGGATAGCCAAGGGGATGATGTAGCTGAAGACGGTGGAGCAGGCGCTGGCGCCGAAGGTTCCACGTGAGACGAGGTCATCTGATATGATGACTGGCTGCTCAGAACCACAGAAGAAGGTTTCGCAGGATCTTGCACCGATGTTATGATGCTGTGAGACGGAACGACGACGCTCGAGACACCTGGCGGAACGACACTCGAGGCAACTGGCGGGTTGCTGTGGGCGATGGAAGTTTTGATATGGGTACCGCGCACAGATGATGTGATCAAAATCGGATCAGTTGGTATATCCTGAGGCTCCCTAGGAAGCAGAGGGTCTTCAGTCGTGGAAGTTGCCTCGATGGACGGGAAGCTGCTGGCATAGCTACCGGTGGAGGCTAATGCCAGCAGAGTGACGAGTGACAACCGCATCCTTGGGAGCTACAGCCGTCGTTCGCAATTGCTCTGGTGGTGGAAAGGGCGATGGAGATATACGAGTTGAGGAATGGGCGGAAAGAGTAAGTGAGCGGTGTGGTGCAGAAGAGACTATGCGAGTGGATGGCGGGGTCATATGGAAGGGAGGTGCTAGGCAAGCGCACTAGTAAGTTGGTGAGGGTAAGGGTCCGTGAAAAAGGCGCGAGAAGGTGAGGCAACTCTTCGTAGGCAGAGGCGTGGCCAGTGCTTCAGGTGAAAGAGCGAGCGGCTGCATACCGTCAGAAATACTCCCTATCAATCATCCTGCCATCCATTTTTCAGTCAGCCACTTATACTTTAGTGCTGAGACAAGGCCCTCGAAGCAATCAACGGTTCCTGCTGGCTTCGACAAATTACTGTTCCGTGCTCTTGGAAGGGTTGTTCTGCCTTGGTCTTCTGCTAATCAGTTTGCTCAAGCCTGATGGTCATATGTATTGTAAAATGAATATTTATTGAAGTCGGAAGGCAGGATTAACAGTCGTTCAAAATACAACAGCGATTGAATGCAATCGTGACTTGGAGTGAATACTCTCGTAGTTTTCGATCGATTCAGACAGCCAATGGAGAAACGCTTTATTCATTGGATGTTTACAGCAAACGTAAGACCGGATGTTGTACCATGGTAGCAAAGAGACGCGATGCCGCAGCAGATGGGGGCATTGTACGTGGTGTTTTAGAAAGGTAGGGAACGCTTAGAGAGACACAAACACGGATAATTAGATCCGCAACAGCAGTCGAATCGATGGCATTGGTCGTATGGTGATGACGAGCAATGGACGAGACTGATGGTGAGGTGAGCTGCGCGAGACTGATGGAAGTGCAAATCAATGCGACTGACTGACTATGTTGTAATCTCAGTAATTTTCTAGTACTGTGCGTGGACCACGACGTTGAAAAATTGCTCATCCACTCATGGAGTCACTGCGACAGCATCGAAACGGACGCTAGCCTTGCACTTTTGTCCTATCCAGCACTTTCCCTTGTATTCCATCTCCTCTTCTAGTGACCGACAACATGAAGCTCGCCTTGGTTCTCGCCATCGCCGCTGCCACACATTCAGTCACTACAGGAACCATCAAGACTCCTTCGCCATCCACACGCGTCTTCAACAGCAATGTCAGTGGCACATCCCCAGCTTTGATCAATCGCAAACCGAACGAAGAACGCCCTACGGTCACTTTCTGGGATGACGATCACGCTACAGAGGTGGATTGGAAGAAGAGCGCAGCCAAAGGGGGAGCCCTAATGTGCGCTCTCGAGGGCTCCGACCAGGTTGCAGGTCGTCAAATTAGAGACACTCGCGAACCCCCATCTGCCGCGAGTCGGTACAACAGCGATCTCAAGACTGAGCTTCATGACTGGTACTGGCGAGAAACTAACCCATCGACGTTCAGCTGTAGTTTTTCTGAGCACTGGCACCTTGCGCACGCGATGCGGTCACTCGGACTTGATGGAAAACCAGCGTCAGAAGGCGGAGACAATCAATGCTACAGGATCGAACATTGGAATCCAGAGAACAGGGATGACAAGGGCAACCAGATTCCGGCCATCAACCAGTGGTACAGCGTCCCAGGTCACGACAAGCAGTACCGCGTGAGTCTCCCTTCACATGATAATCACATTCTCGCTGATATCTGAACAGGCAACGAAGGCACACTTCGAGTTTGGCATCAACACCAAAGGCGGCGCCATCTATGGTCTTTTCCTTGAGAGTGCTTTAGCCTCTGCTAAGAGCATTTGGGGTGGTGGTACAAAAGAGCCGAACCGAGACGATCTTCCCCAGCTCCGTGCCTTTTCAGACATTATGTGGGCGTTCTGGGTTCGCAACAACCCAAACGTCAGAAACATTCGCTACTTCTTCATGATAGGCATCTCCAACGACTTGACCAACCAGATCATCGCTTCTTGTCTACGTGATGCTGGTGCCGAGCTGAGCGAGTGGCCTGGAACTAGCTTCTCTACTACTACAGACCAAGGTCATGCGCTTCTCGGTAGGTTTCCTCTAACACCAACAACTGATTCCAAAGACTAAGACAGAAGAGGCTCCCCTAACGGTGCTACCTTTGCATATTTTCTCATGCAGCACAAAGCGCAGCTCGGCCAGAAGACTATCACCAAGATTACCGTTTTCAGACCAGAAACTGATGACGACCTCAGCTTCGTCGACGCTTCTCTTTGCTTCCACGTGGCAGATGGTCCACAGCCACCGCCTGACGATGCTGCTATGGCAGCTACCGATGAAGCGGGCGCTCGAAGTGTGCAGAGGACAAGTTTGAGAGATTCGAGAGATGTGAAAGGAATATCAGTAATCAGCATGATCAGGATACATGAAATCTACATATAGCCAATGATCAGCATAGTTGGAAGTAGGACAATCGTGTGAGCGACCATGCCATCGAAGCGCGCTGTGCGGATGTCAAGACAGACAGCTAGAAACCGTTGTTGTTGATGCAAGCTTGGCCACATTTCTTCGCCTCATATTTGATTGGTCCGTGTAAGATGTAGGATAGTCCTGACTATCTCGAGATGGGCTCAACGTGGCGAGCAGGATGCGAGTAGGATGCGATAAGGTGAAGCCCGCAGCGGCGCAGCCCGCACGGCAATGGGTCCATGTGGGGTCTTACGAGGTTCCTTCCGGCGCATCTGGCTCGACGCGCACAAGTGCATCGATGTCTTCAACTTCCTAATCCGTACGTGCGCGCCTTTCGTCAAGCTGTCGAATCATCAATCACTTCGATATCTCTACGGTGCCTTGTTTTATTCTCACCCAGGCGATACGGGGAGCGTTCCTGGCACAGCATCGCCCAAAGACTACCGGTCGATCATTGCGGGTAAGGCCGCTTCCGCTGGAAGGCGTTCACTGAGGCGTATCACGAAGGTGCTCGATCCGGTACTTCGCTAGCCTCGACGGGCGTGGGAGGCGATGGACGTTGCGCACCCTCTGGTCGGCCAAAGCGGGCATCTTGCTGCAATCCAGCCTCTATGATCTTCACTCATGTGTAGCGCGACCCTTGCCGATACGATGCACAGCTATTGCTATAGGCGGAACTTGCTATCGACAAGGCACTAAAGGACGAGGTCGACTATGCCTTCGATCTTTGCCAAGAGGATGAAACGCCCGAATATGGCGCCATGAGGGGTCGGCCAATCAGAGCAGCCGTAGCAAAGCTCCTATCTACTAGACGTCTTTTCGATATTACAAGCGATAAAGGTCTTGGCTCTTGGCATCGGAATGTATGTTCAATTGGGAAGGTATGGTAAAGAGGTGTGTAGGGGTTCTCCATCTACGATTCGTCCGTGCGGGGTGATGGCCTAAGGCTGGCACATGATCCGAGCGACTTTCTAATTCCATACTACTGGAGTTCTACGATATCTCTACCTCCTTCCTTTTAGGCCACTGGCATGGTGTAGCGTAGGGGTACATGCAGTCTGCTCAGTTTCCTGTCAACAAGTGCTGTTTCGATACGAAGTCACGCCCTGGGGTCGATGTCTTGTCAGGTGCCTTTTGGGGATTAACACGATGGGATAGGTGTCTTGTGAGGTGCCTTTCGGGGATCATCGTTCCGATGCTGCTGAAACACGTAGCGATACCTCGTGGCCGATGAGGAAGGAGATCTTTTGGTTGCCGCTGATGCAATTTGGATCTCTTATGAAATGCCTATTACGGACTACCTTTCTGATACCGCTGGATCGCGTAGCAACACCGTGCAGCGGATGAGGAAGGAGACTTTTCGTAGCGCCGGATGCAAGTTAGGGCTCTATCTTGGATGGTGATGGCCAGGGCATGATGCAACTCACAACGGCGAAGCTGGACCAAGTATAAGTATAGGTATGTGTTCTCGTCCAAGTTGAATCACTCCATCAGTGCCGCAGACTCATCTTCTTAGGATCTCGTCTCTGCAACATCGACACCTCGTCTCTTCAGTCTTGTTCTCAACACTATCGCCATGGAGCTCACCGGATTCCTCGCTGCCCTGGCAGTCTTCCTGCCTATCGTCTACGGCGCCCCTACCACGGCCGCCAACAGCCTTCACCCCGAGATCCTCGCTGCCATGAAGCGTGACTTGGGACTCGACGCTGAGCAGGCTCATGTTCGTGTTGCTCGCGAGCTCAAGGCCACCGAGGTCATCGAGCAGCTCCGTACCAAGGCTGGCAGCTCCTTCGGTGGTGCCTGGCTCGTCGATGGCGAGCTCAAGGTCGCTGTCACTGACGAGGCCTTGACATCCGATGTTACCACTGCTGGTGCCACTGCTTTGGTCGTTGACACTCCTCTTTCCAAGCTCCAGGACGCCCAGAAGGCACTTGACAGCCTCGACATTGAGTCGGCCCTTGGCAAGCGCTCGGAGGCTGCTACCGGAATTGCGTCATACTATGTCGACATTGCCGCCAACAAGCTTATCCTCGAGGCCCTTGCCGACAGCACTGCTCAGGCTGAGGAGCTGGCCAAGCAGGTCGGTCTGACTGAGTCCGAGTTCGAGGTCAAGACCGTTGATGCTCTGCCAACCACCTTTGTCACGGTCAATGGTGGTGATGCCTACTACATCAACCGAGCTGGACGATGCTCTGTCGGCTTCTCTGTCACTGGCGGTTTCGTTTCTGCTGGTCACTGCGGTAGTGTCGGCAACACCGCCACTACCTCATCCGGTACCACTATCGGAACATTCGCTGGATCCGTCTTCCCAGGAAGCGGAGACTACTCTTACATCCGCGGTACCACCGGAAACACCTACGCTGGCAGGGTCAACAACTACAACGGCGGCACAATCGCCATATCAGGCAGCACCGCTGGCGCTACTGGATCCAGTGTCTGCCGCTCCGGCTCCACCACTGGTGTCTACTGCGGTACCGTTCGCGCTCTGGGAGCTACCGTCTCCTACGCTGAGGGCCGTGTTACTGGACTCACCCAGACCAATGTCTGCGCCGAGCCCGGTGACTCCGGCGGTTCTTGTAAGCAACATTCTATACCAACTTCCCATGGTACACATACTGACTTGATTTGTAGGGTACTCTGGTTCTCAAGCCCAGGGTGTCACCTCTGGAGGCTCTGGCAACTGCAACACCGGTGGCACAACCTACTTCCAGCCCGTCAACGAGATCCTGTCGGCTTACGGACTCACCTTGGCCCGTGGTTAGATTGTTCTTTGTTGCAGTCTTTGATATGGTTGTGGGGAAAGACATGGCTAGTAGGATTCGCAAGTTGTATATATCTGAATTTAGTTGCAAGCCACTTTGTCTCACACCTTGAAGCTTCTGTGATGTTGTAACGCATGACTACAAGCATACTTGTCCTAGCAGAAATTGGTGTCTAGTAAGATTGCCTCAGGGAAGTGTTGCTGTCTCGAGAAGCCATTGTCTCTCAAGAACGGCAAGTAAGATAAGAGACGCGGTATCTGAGATCACGGGCGAGCACCTGGCTGGTGACGTTAGATTTGGACGCGTTCCTGGAATTAGGCTGGCGATTCTCTATTCACCCACCGCCCGCTGATCGCATGCGAAGGTAAAGAATCTCTCTAGCGGCTATTGGTTGGTCATAGTGGCTTGAGTAGCGTCCCATAGGTTTAGTGTTCTGTCCTTGTTTACATCGCAACATGTGTATCAGAACGGTCTGTTGGTTTGTGTAGGCAGCTTCCATCTCATGTATTGTTAGATTGTTTGTCCATAGCTTGCTTGTATACAACAAGCAAGCCTTTTTGTTTCTGCTATCTATAAGATAGACAGCTTCTGCTCGTAGATTGATCATCATCAATTCATCTGATCTTCTGCATTGGTTGAGCTCTATCACGGTCGGCTTCGCGTTGTTATGGATAGAACGCGATCTTATCGATAAGAGTGCGTCATTGGCCCAGATAGGAAAAGTGTTCCGACCGCCTTCTATGAATTGTTCCCACCTGTCACTTAGAAGGATTAGGAGTACACCAACGTTACCACGACGAAAGACTGGGTATACTTCGTTTAATCGACTTCTACGCGTGCGTTGTTACAGTCGTTCAGGGTTCTACCAACATCGAGCCTGCTAGTCGGCCGCGAGTGCTCGGAGCTCGAAGGATTCCTAGTCAGGCCCACAGTCTTTACACATATCGCGCTTTCCTGTATCTATGTGCTCATCTAAGCCGCTCTTAGTCTGCTGCATCTCTTTAGTCTTGATGTTGCTGAAAATATGCGCTGCTTGTCAGCGTCGATGTTGCTAACAAGTCTTATTTCTCTTTACTTCTGCTGACACGCCTCAAGCATTGAGAAAGGCGATTTCACAGACCTTTCCAAGAGATGTTGGAGGGTGCACCCTACATGCCGAGATCATCGCCTTCGGAACTGTCGTAGATGTCTTACCAAAAAGAAAACAAGCTTCTTCGCATCCGTGATGATAGAGTAGATG
>Ga0265797_10005525_pt1 | contig 18419 bp, 13 predicted proteins | sample P2T30metagenome_FD_192433 | JGI IMG/M metagenome (GOLD analysis project Ga0265797, IMG submission 192433) | Plant litter microbial communities from East Loma Ridge, Irvine, California - P2 T30 | ecosystem: Environmental > Terrestrial > Plant litter > Unclassified | place: USA: California... | reverse complement strand
GTCGCCGAGAACCAGCACCTGCTGCCGCCCCAATACCGCGACAAGGTCCAGGAGACACTCGACGAGGAGCTCGACCAGACTATGGAGATGGAGGCCGACGAGATCACCGTGGAGGACCTGCAGAAGTCGGCGATCAACCAGGAAGTCGACGGCAACAAGACCAAGGCCAAGGGCCCCAAGAAGCAGCAGAAGAAGCTGGTCCGCGGCAAGGGTGTCGAGGCCATGGATGTCGACGAGTAGACTCCTTGTGGTCACAGGCTACGGCAAAAGTCATTTCCTATCATGAGCGTTGGCGCAGGAAGGCGTTAGTGGCGAAATCGGGTGCCCCAGACTGGGTGCAGGGCGCATGGGCTACGACCCAACATTACTGGAGATTACAATTTTACTATTCGGATTGATCAAAACATTATTGCTGCTCACGTGTCGACGCTCCTGCGGCCACAGTTCCTGACGACCGAATCGGTGGAAAGGATCATCCGACCGCGTGACGCAGACTGCGGTCGACAGTCGTACAACATGCAGGAGGCGTTCAACATCGGATGAAGCAAAACGACAAGCCGTCAGCTTGGTTGTCTTTGCACCCGGAAAACCTCCCTTCATCTGTCGCCAAACCCAACTTCTGGAGCAGGTTTGACGAGAAATCGAACTCTTCAGGGCAACATAGCCGGATCTCTTCGTCGTCTTATTATCGGGGAAACCTTGAAATACCCCACGAAGGGCGGGGTAGTGCATGTCTTGTTCGCCTTTGGCCTTTGGAACCATTGCGGCGGTACTCATACCAGAGTCTCAGCCGGCTATCTCAACGACCTGCAGTAAGAGGCGCGGTTATTATGGTTTCACGTAGTGGTACGTACTCCGCAAAAGTCAATAAATATCAAAGGTAATTCCCAGAATATGCAGTAGTTTTCAAGTCATTACTTTCATCGTATCTTTCATCCTAGTGCGTGTACATTCGTTCTTCTCATCTTCTACATATTGAAAACCATTGCAGGTGTGATCCACGATGGGGAGGAAATACCTAGGCGGTTCCGGCGAGTCGCTCACCGTTTGGATATCAGTGTTGGTTACGCTGGCCTTGCTTGATCTCGGATGACCGAACGCTGAGAAGTGGTATAGTGCTGCATCCACAGTCCTCATATTCTACGGTTACGACCAAGGTTTGTTCGATCGGGAAACCCAAATAACAGGTTGCGTACTGACAGCTACAAAGGCGTCTTTGGCAATGTCATCATCTCGGAGAACTTCCTTGAGACATTTGGTGAGCAGAACAACCACACTACGACGATTTGCGTGCAATTGCTCACAGAAGGCATGTAGGCCATCCATCGGCAAATACACAAGGCACAATGACCTCCGTCTATAACATTGGATGCTTTTTCGGCGCTCTCAGCACCATCTTTACAGGCGACTGGCTGGGAAGACCGAGGCAGATCCTTCTGGGCTCTACAGTCATCGCAATTGGTGCGATTATCCAGACGGCGTGCTGGAGCGTGCCTCAGGTGAGATCGTTATCGCTCTGATGCACCCATTCATCCCTGATAACTAGGCAGATGATGGTCGGTAGAGTGGTTGCTGGCCTTGGAACAGGCATGAACACTGCTACCGCAGGTGTAAGTTGGCACCCTGACAACGACTACATTCATAGAGGCGATAGTTAACTCCAGTCTAGGTCTGGCAAAGCGAGACGAGCAAGATGCAAAGCCGTGGCAAGCTCGTTATTATACAGATGGCGAACTGTATCACGGGATTTAGCATCAGCAATTGGTAAGCCACGTCGCGGTCTTAGCCCTTTGCCTATTCATCTGACACACATACTGATCCTCAAACCAACCCATAGGCTCACCCTAGGCTTCTCCTTCGCTCCACGAGATATCGCCTGGCGCTTCCCACTGGCTTTCCAAATCTTCTTCACGCTCTGCATCTGGTGTCTCTGCCCATTCCTGCCAGACAGTCCCCGTCTCTTGATCCGCAAGGGAAAGTACGACGAAGCGCGAGAAGTCCTCGCTGCGCTTGAGGGCCATGGTGCAACGCCCGATTCGTCGTCTGTGCAAGCTCAATTCAACGTCATCAAAGACATCTTGGACAGAGAGAGCCTCAACAGCTATACGTGGTGGCAGCTCATCTCTGGCCGTGGGCCTAGTGGGCTGCTTCGACGCATGATCCTGGGAGCGTGGATGCAAGCTATGAATCAGATTTCTGGTGAGTGGTTCTATCAACTGAGCATCATATAACAGTCATGCTAACAATATCATTAGGCATCAAGTAAGAATATCCTCATCCGTAACATCGCACTTGTAGCGAGCGCATGTCAACTAACAAATCTGAACAGCGTAACAAGCTACTACATGAGCTACATCTTTATAAACGCCCTGGGCATCTCCGAACTCCTATCCCGCATCCTCGCCGCCTGCGGCTCCGTAGACTACCTTATCTTTGCCTGCCTTGCCTACTTCGTCATCGAACGCTATGGCCGGCGGAAAGTCATGATGTGGTCCGCAGCCGCGTGCTCTATCTGCTGGATTTGCATCTCCATCGCTCTGGGATTGTCCGAGAAGGGCGGCGATTCTTACGTCCTTGGCTCCGTCGCCGTGGCCTTCTTCTTCCTGTTCTTTGCTTCCTTCGGCATGGGCGTCCTCGGCGTGCCGTGGCTATATCCCACCGAAATAAATGCTTTGGAGATGCGAACGAAAGGTAAGTGGCCGTCGAAACAAGAAAAAGTCCAATTTCCACCATCTAGCTACACCCGACCGAATGAGTGATTATGCCACTAACACAACCCTCCCTCCTCCCAGGTGCAAGCCTCGCAATGGCCACAAACTGGATCTGCAACTACGCCGTCGTCCAAGCCACCCTGCCAGGCATAGAAAACCTAGGCTACAAATTCTGGATCATTTGGGTAAGCACACCTCACTTCCCCATTCAGAAGCCCAATACTCCCATCAGATCCCATTTTTCTTCTCGAAAAAAAAAAAAAATACTAAAACGCCCGCCCACAGGCATGCATCTGCTTCTCCTTCATCCCGATCACTTACCTGTTTTATCCTGAGACTGCGAACCGCACGCTTGAAGATATCGATCGCTTCTTCGAGACGGATCCACCGATTATTATTTGCAGGAATGAGTTGGCGACGCGGTTGGCGAGACCGCAGGTTTACGTAGAACAGGACGCGGAGATCTGGAGGCAGGTTGAGAAAGGGGATGGGTCGAACGATACCATGGTTCATGAGAAGGATGGGGTGGTTGGTGTTGAGAGGGTGTGAAGTCGAAGGGAAATGGGATTTTGTGGAGAAAGGGTGTGTGGTGAGTGTGAGGCAGCTCGATTGAGATGGGAGAAGTGGTAAAGTGTAGACAGAGGTGATGAGTTCGTTTTTATCATAGCCTCCGACAAATGGTGTTTCCATCGGTCTAACTATTTAATCGTACAAAGCAGCAACCTCTCTCCGCTGCTGTTGGAAACAAGTGAACTCCCACGCTAATGTCCCATGCAAAAACAACCATTTCCTTGCTTGCTATGCGTACAAAACATGAGCAGCACGTCTTCATGCTCATGGCTCATCCAATTCCTGGCTAGATTGTGCTCTATCAAGCCTTCATAGTCTTCAAGAAGCCATCGAGGTTGAACTCTTCCTCGTACTGCTTCTCGTCCCAGAGCTCACTGAGCTCGTCCAGAATCCCCTTCTTTCCTTTCTCCTTAAGATTGCCCTCGGCGTCCACAGCATTCGACTCGTCGACCTCGTTGCTCTTATCGCCACCTTCGAGCGCGAGGTTTGGATCTGTTTCACCGAGGTTGAAGAGGTCGAGGATTTCGCCTGTTTCCATGGTGCCTAAGCCGGCGTTCTGTTGGTTCACGACCGTGGACGCGACATCGATCTTGAAGCGCTGCAGGTTGAGGATCTTTTCTTCGAGCGTGCCGCGAGTGACGAGACGGTAGACGTTCACGACCTTCTTCTGTCCGATGCGGTGAGCACGGTCCATGGCTTGCATATCCTTCTGCGGGTTCCAATCGTGCTCGACAAAGATGACGGTGTCTGCGCCTGTCAAGTTGAGTCCGAGACCACCGACAGAGGTCGTTAGAAGCAGGCAGTCGATACTGGGGTCGGAGTTGAACTTGTTGACGATATCCTGGCGCTTGGAGGCTTCGACGCTGCCGTCAAGACGCGCAAACGTGACCGATGGAAGCAGCTTCTTGAGCACTGTTGATTCCACCATGTCGAGCATCTCCTTCATTTGGCAGAAGATGAGAGCGCGGTGAGGCGAGACAGCTTGGTCGGCAGTTGGCACGGCGGAAGTATCATTTGACTCAGCGCCGATACCACAGTCCACCAGCAGATCACGCAGTGCAGTCAGCTTGGGGGCGTGGACGTGATCCTTCAAGCTTGAGCCTTGCTTGGCAAGCAACGCCTGGGTGGCAGCGTACTGCTTGTGGCCTTCCTTCATTACCATGGCAGGCGAGTTACACAGCTTGCGCATGTACTGAAGAGCTTGGAAGATATGCGTCTTGGCTTCTTTGTCAGGCGAGCCGGCCATCTCTTGCAGTGCCTTGCCTTCCTTCTTTGAGAAGTCGTCGAATAGACGCTTCTGCAGATCGCTGAGGTCGCAGTAATAATTTTGCAGAATCTTCGGAGGGAGATCATTGAGCACTTCCTCCTTGAGGCGACGCAGCAAGAATGGTAGTACTTGTTTGTGCAATGACTCGATGGCAAGAGCACCGGATTCCTGTTCCTTAGACGACGACTTTGCGAATCTGCTTGCGGCGATGGGCTTAGCGAATCGGTCCTGGAAGACCTTCTCAGTACCAAGGAATCCTGGCATGAGGAAGTCAAACAGTGACCAAAGTTCCAGTACGTTGTTCTGGATTGGCGTGCCTGAGAGGATAAGGCGGTGGTTGGCTAGAAGGCGTTTGACGGCCTGCGTGACCTTTGCCTTCGGATTCTTGATCAAGTGACCCTCATCCAACACGCAGTAGTTCCAGTTGATTGGCAACAGGATATCGATGTCATTTCGTGCGATCTCGTACGAGGTGATGACAATATCTGCTGTGTCCAGTTCGCTGCGAACCTTTCCGCGTTCTGCGGGCGGACCAGCGTAAGCAACTGCGTTCAAGAAGGGCGCATACGTGCGAATCTCCTGTTTCCAGTGGCCAGTGAGTGTAGGTGGGCAAATAATCAATGATCCAAGACGACGCTTGTCGGGAGCTCCAGTTTTGGCAAACTCCTCTGCGCGCATGTGATGATCACTTGCGACCATGCAAAGAGTCTGCAAAGTCTTACCAAGACCCATGTCATCACACAACACACCGTGCAGGTTGTAGCGGTTAAGGAACGCCAGCCAGTTGACACCGTCTTGCTGGTAGGATCGAAGCTCAGCCTTGATTCCAACGGGAATGTGGAAGGGCTCGACCTTCTTCGGGTCAAGCATCTGAGAGATGAACTTGCGCTCACGATCGCGACCTTCAAGCAGAGATTGCGGAAGGCCTGGCGGGTCGGGGATGCCAGCCTCGAGAGGCACAAGCTTGACAAGTGTGGCGAACGCGGTCGTTGCGATAAGACGAACACCAGGATCGGAGTCGCTCATGCGGCCCAAAACTGGCACCAAGAGGAAGATGACATAGGGGAGGATGCCATCGCCCATAACCTGGATAAGATGGTAGATGCACTCGATTGCACCCTGGCGGTACACGACTTCGTGGGCATTGTTGATGGGAGGCAAGACCTGGTCCACCAGCATCGTAAATCCTTGTACGGTAATGACGCTGCAGACGCTTGCGAAACATTTCGCTGCAGTGTAACGGAGAACAGCCAGCTTGCTCTGCATTCCCTTGGCAACACTGGGCATGAGTTCAAGAACCCAAGTGTAGAGTGCAGGGTCGATGGTCGCGACAAGAGCACGGAGGGTCGACATGGCGTCCACGACTGCTTGACCAAATTCGTTATCTGGGTCAAGCAGGTCTGCAGGCAGCTCACCATTGAAGCATTGACGGATAGGATCCTCGATGACTGAGCGCAACTTAGGTACCTTGTTGAATAGATCGGCACCAAAGATACGGCACAGCTGTTCGAGCGCATCCTTCGCACCTCGTCTGGTAATTTTGGCCTTCTTAACCTCGCGCTCGTACTTCGCGGCATCTGGTCTGTCTTGGATGTCCTCATCCTTCTGCAAAGAGAGGATGCCGGCCTCTTTGTCGGCGTTCGGGTGGAACTCTGGAGTTTCGCCAGTCTCCATGCAACAGAACTTGACAAGATTGCCAACGACCTTTTCGACAACCTTGTTGCGTTCGGTTGCGACAAGCTGAGCAACAAGTGCTGCAATAGCCGCGGCGGAGCGGTGTTGAAGGTCGGGGTTCTCTTCCTCCTTTACGCCATCCATTATACCCTTGATGGTCATTTGAGGCTTCTTGGGAACCTCACCGAATGCCACTAGCGCATACGCAGCAGCCGATCGGATGCGAAGATCGCAGACTCTTTTCGCGTCTTGGGCGGTCGTGATTGCTGCCTCAGCGTCCAGCTTGGCTGTGCTGAGACTGTCCGCTGCCGACATCCTCTGCACCGTGGACAACGACTTCTTGAGTCTGTCAAAGTCTGTGGTAATGATCTTCTCAGCGTCAGCAAGAGAGAACGCATTCTTGCCAGCCTCCGGCTCACCCTGGCAAACGACTGCCAATATGGGGAGCTTGTTTCCAGGAACGTGTGCCTGTTCCTGGAAAGTGTTGAGGAGCTGTTGACACTGCGCTCTGGCAATGCGAAGGTGGCTGGTGAGATCAGTGTAGAATGGAGGTCTGTCTTCGTCGACCAGAACTTTGAGGGTCTTCGTAGCGTCCGCTGCGAGAGAACCAGGGCCGCTGGATGAAGATGCGAAACTCTCAAGCAGCATGGCAGTGAACATCTGAGTAGAAGCAAAGGGTGAGGAGAGTTGAGGCAGAACTTGCGGCCCAAAGAAGCTCTGTCGCTCTTCCGCCGGCCAAAGAGAGACAGCTTTGCCAAGGGCTCGTGTAGCAGCAATGCGGGATTTGATCATGATGTCAGTGCCAACGAGGTCAACATCACCCTGCATGATTGCTGCATCGATATTGTGAGAGGTTTGTTGAGTCGGTACCACAGCCGTAGCAGTCTTTTCGGACCTTCTGCGCTTTCTTGCTGGTTCTGCGCCATTGCTTGGAGAAGCGCGGTGGGCAGAAGCAAGAGGAGCATAACTTACACCAGAGGGCTTGATGAAAAGGGTTGTGTCCATTGGGATAGGGTGGCGACTGATACCGATAGGGTGAGTTGTGAGCGTAAGAAGAGCTGTTGCATGTGGCTCGAATTCTTTCCTGAAGGCCTGAGATCCTTGTGCGGCTAGGCCATCGGCGAGCGCATTCCAAACTTCCAGTGAGAGTCTTGAGACAGCGTCGTTACGCTCTACCAACAGGTTCTGGTAAACGAGGCGAAGCGCTTTGCCGTTGATCCATCCTTTTGTGTCTGCACCTTCGATGTTGATAAATGTCATCAGTGCGCGAAGGACAGCGGACCTGACACCTGTGATTGTGTGACGTAGGAAAGGATACAGGCGCGGGACCAGACGATCGAAGGATTGCTCTTCGTCAGTCGCGGCGTTCTTCTTCATGGCCTCGAGAACCTCGGGGAAGCTGCAAAGTTTGGCAAGCAGGTCCATAACCGATCCCGTACTGGCGCTCAAATCATCGCTGAGACTTGACAAGCATTCCCAGACAACACTGATGAGATTGCTAAGCTCGCTCGATCGTACGTTGACGAATTCTTTGGCGACTGGAATGAGAGTGGCAGCGCTAACAGAGCGTACATCGTCATCTTGGTCACCAAGACCTTTGATAACACACTCCAGAACGCCGTCCATCAAGGAGGTGTCCTGGAACAAAAGATCTGTGCGGACAGCAACTAGATACCGCATTCCGATCATGCCTCCATGACACGCGTGCCAAGTCTTTGGTGATCGCTTGAGTTCCTTCTGCATGACGAGACGGTAGAGAATGCGGTTCGCGTCGTGAACAGATGCGGGTGGGAGATATTGAAGAACGGCACCCATAGTCTGGCCAGCTGTCTCCCTGATAGGAGCGACAGCGTTGTCGGAGACGTAATCAGCGAATCGATCCAGCATGAAGACACAGCAAATGCGGCAGGCAAGATCGTCCAGCCAAGCACGATTGAGTTGATCGTTCTCCGCCTGCGTCTTGTCTGCTCTACGGCCAGCACCAGCACCGTGAACGCGGACAATCTCACGTAGGCCCATTGCTGCACCATGACGGATCTCCCAGGTCGTGTCGAAGAGATCGACCGTCAAAAACTCGCAAAGTCGTTCGAATGGCCATTCCTTGCCCTCTTCCTCTTCATCAGCCACCAAGCTTGACTTTTCGGCGACAGGCAAGCCCTTGAACTCCGAAACGACCTTGCTGTCGTCATCGCCGCCTTTGCGATCAGTGGAGAAGTAATCAGTGTTGCCGTTGCCATTTGGCTCCTCCTTGATCTCTTGCTTGACTTCCGCTTCAACGGGAGTTTGGGCAACGCTTGTGCTACCAGTACGAGATCCTGCAAAATCGTACTTGAACTTCTTGTTGTCGCGCTTGAGCTCGTCCTTTCTGCGTCGCTTCAACGCATTGAGTTGGCGCTTGCTCAGTTCTACGCCACCTGGTGAGGGTTGCGCGGGTGCGTCTTCAGGCGACTTGACAAGCGAATCTTCGCCATGCGATACAGTAGTTTCCAGTGTGGGCAGGCTGGGCTTTGTGAATGAACCAGGACGCATCGCAATGTCTTTTTCTTCGACGAGGTCGTCTTCCATATATTCGCCACCGAGTCCGAGACGCTTGACGAGAGACTTCTTCTGGTGTGCCAATCGTTCGGAAGCATTGAGGCCTGCGAGTTTGAAGTCGTATTGCTTTCCAGCGCTGCCGAGAAGTTCCTTTCCGTAGGTCAAGATCGATTCGACGTCTAGAGTGGCGAGGGATAGTTGATCTGGATTTGAGGTTGATGGCATGTCAGGGTCTTCTTTCTTGACTGCAGGAACGTGATCGTCTCCATTGGGTTCGTCCTTTTTGATTTCTTCGAGTGTGGCATTAGGGTCGTACTTTTCAGCATGGTCGACGATGCCACCAATTGCCTTTGCGGCAGCAGTCCTGGTGTCCCATGATGGCGAACGAAGATAAGGAACGACTCTGGTGAGTAAATTGAAGAGCTCATCGGGATGGCTCTTTTGCACGTCTGCAAGTTGTTGTGCAGCAGTATTACGAATAAGCTGGGTGCTACCAGTTTCCAGTAGGGTGACCAAGCGGTCAAGTCTGCAGTCACGTGATGTTAGTTTACTTGATGCAAGGCGATCGGAATGAAGGGTAGGCTTACCGTGAAGTCGTCATTGTTGCAAAAGCAGGCCCTCAAACCATCAAACGCCGAGGGTGATGCAAACGCCAGAAACGTAAGAACAGAGAGAAAGAATCGGACGAAATGAGCCTAGAACATGACCGTGCCAGTAGTAGTGGTTAATGAGTGGGTGGGTGGGTGAGTGATGGATAGGATAGATAGATGGATGCAGCAGGGAGCAGCAGCCAATAGAGTTGGCAGGCGCGGATTGGTAGTAGGGTAGCTGATTTGCGGGGACGCGAAAGCCGGTGGTGGCAGCGCGACGAGACGAGCTTGGGATATTTGTATAGTCGACCTTCGTTTCTCGCATGGTCCGTGCTCGTGATTAGCGTGCCTCCCACATGAGAATTTCTGAACACGTCAAGCACTTTAGCACGCGACTTTTGGAGGACAGAGACTTGACGAACGCCCGCCGAAATTTTCTTCGCTGTGTCTGTCTCTCTATTCTCTGTGAGGTTGTACATAGCTGCTTGTGAGGAATGATTTGTATACCGCCTACTGCCGTTTGTTCGCCGGCCCATCCGGTCATGAGATGAGGCGGCCGCCTGCCAAGCGCTCCTGAGAGAGAGCCTCCCGGAGAGAGCAAACGCCTGGATAACATCAAAGCGCTCTTGCAGATCGCCCTGCCTTCGCGAACCACTCATCACCTGCACAGCCTGCTCTGATGTGAGCCACATACCTATCACCCGGCCTGCACTGCTTCGAGACCCGAGCCTTCATGCATTTAATGCCGGCACATCATGTGTTTATGTGGTAAGGTAGCAATGCGCCCGTCGCGTGGGTACTGCCCAACGACACCGCCGAGAAGACAGCCTTGTGCTTAACGTACATACAAGGCAGAACATACACTTGGCCAGAGATAGAATGTTATTTTTCGAAACTGTCCTCCAACATACGAAGGATGATATGTTTTCGCCATCTTGCGGATCCGAAGCATGAATGCCTTGAAATGCACGATGTTGTCGTGAATAGCGACACGGCATTGTGAGCCCTAACATACAAGTTCGGTTTGCATCTCACTGGCAAGACGATTACTCTGATAAATCAAAGCATCTCAAACTAGCACAAAAGACTACAGCAATGAGGTACGTGCACTCGGTCGGTACATATAGTGTGTCTTATCGAGCTTACCACGCAATCACACAAACTAGGTGTGACGACTTTCTTTACCATCTGATCTGATGAGCCGATGCATCCATCCACCCGCAATCACGATTCCCGATCTTAACAAACACACTCCACCATCATCAAGCATACACCGCATTGCAACACACCACACCTCTACTACAGTCCCTGCCTTGTCGATCCTCACGGTCTGACCGCCTATAATTGTTTCCAGAGAAGATGCGTCAAAACTTGCCCCGACCCTGAGGGCCAGTCCTAATTCCGTGAAGATCATATCAGGAGGCTGGCGTGCGCGCGGTGCCGAACGTTTTCTCTCCCTGAAAGATTTGCAACTGCTGTCCGGAAACTCTATGGGCCCGGCTGCACTTGCGACGCGTGCACGCGCGAAAAACAACGTCGCGCTGCATCTCGTCCGTCCGCCGGTCGTGCGACACAACAGAAACATGCATTCACGTGTCCCTAATCTGCAAACGCGTGTGGATGAATAATACTATCCACCTCCCTGAGGACGGTTTGTCCCCTAATTCTGCTTGCAACCCTAGGTATCCGACGTGCATGGAGGCGCAGGAGCGCGGCGGGGAAGCCGCTCACTAGATTGCGCCTCTGCCGTTAGGCGGCCTGGAACGAGGCCGTTTGAAGGGCGAATCTGCAGAGAGAGAGAGCTTGAGAGGTTGGCGCTGGCATCGCTTCCAATACACGTTACGGTACAAATTATGCACACCCTGGCACTTTCGACGACTGCGACGCGCGCAAACACGTTCGAGCCCCCTTCACGCTGCGTCCTCCCTTTTGCCACCCTTCGCCCAGTCTCTGAGGATGTTTTTCCTCAGCTTGCCTGTGCTGGTCTTGGGCAGCTCGTCTAGTATCTCGACTTCACGTGGAACCATGAATCGGCTGATGCCGCTCTTGTTCTTTGCCCAGTCGATTATGTCCTCGCCTGAAAGCTGACCCTTCTTGCCTGACTGCACAGTGATGAACGCTTTCGGCCTCTCTCCCCACTGCTCGTCCGGAGTCGCTACACACGCAGCTTCGAGGATGTCTGGATGCGTGACAAGAAGCGATTCCAAAGCCAAAGAACTGATGTTCTCGCCGCCAGAGATGATGATATCCTTCGCTCGGTCCAGGATCTGGATCGCGCCGTCTGGATGCCACACCGCGAGATCGCCACTGTGTAGCGCGCCGCCTAGGAACAGTTTCCGCGTCGCATCAGGGTTCTTGTAGTACTCTTTGGCGCAGATGTTACCGGTGAAGATGATTTCGCCAATCTCCTTGCCGTCTTTCTTGACTTCGATCAAGTCGCCTGATGGCTCGTCTGGATCGTCTTCGCTGGTCTTCACGACGCGCACAGGCAGCGACGCGACAAAGCCGTAGCCTTGGCGAGCCATACGAGCGTACTTTTCCTTCACGTCTAGGTTCTTCCAGGATGGTTTGGAGTAGCCCTTGGTGATGGGACCGTATGTTTCAGTGAGACCGTATACGTGGACGGGATTGAGATTGAGATTCTCCATGGTTTCGAAGAGGTGAGCAGTTGGAGGGCTTGCGGCGACAGTCACACGTACGGGTTCTGTGAGAAAGGTCAGCACCGTCTTTGCAGTTCAGTACGACGACGAAACTTACCTGGCAGCTTTTCAGCATTCGGATCTGCGCAAAGCAGGATATTCACAGTCGGCGCAGCATTGAAGTGGCTGATCGCCTCGTCCTTCAACAATCGCCAAATCTCAGGATAGTCGATCTTCCTCAAGCAGTAGTGCGTTCCCCTGACAGCCGTCACCGCCCAAGGGAACGTCCAACCCATCGCGTGGAACATGGGCAGTGTCCAAAGGTAATGGCACCTATCCGCTTTCGAGTTGTGCATGTTGAGAGCGCTCTCCACGATATTACCCATAGTGGCAAGATATGCGCCTCTGTGCGTATAGACTACACCCTTCGGCCGCGCAGTCGTGCCCGACGTGTATGAAAGAGCCAACATGTACTCCTCGTTGACCGTCTCAGTCTCCAAGGTATCCCAGCCGTGGCCACCAGTCTGGCTGTCGAGCGCCAGGCCCTCCAGCACAGCCTGATCGAAAGGTCCACTCAGCTCGCCTTCCGTCGCATCGGTGTCCGTGTCCACAATGATAGCGACGTTGGGGTGGTTCTCCCGGAATCCTTTCAGCAAATGTTCAAACTCCGCATCGACAATAATCGAATCGACCTCCGCGTGGTCGAAAATGTAGGTGATATCGTCCTCTTTCAGGCGATAATTGATCGCAACATTGACCGCGCCCGCCGCCCCGATGCCGTAGATCGATTCTAGGAACGCGGGTGTATTCGGAGCCAAGATCCCAACTCTTTTATACTTGTACTTCAGCAGGAAGTACGCCAATCCTCGAGCACGATCTGCTGTTTCCTGGTATGTTCGGCGGAGGATCTTCTTGTTCGCTGTGACATGATAGATAGCACAAGCATCGGGTTCAATGGCGGCGGCGCGGGGCAGGAAGACCGTGGGTGAGAGCTGATGGATATTGTGTCTGTGGTCGTAGGATTCTGGCGCAGAGGGTGTTGTTGGCGAGGACGAGGAAGGACTGAAATGAGCTGCAAGGGAGGAGAGACGCTTGAGAGCTGATGACATCGTGGTGACTTGTTCGAGCGTGGAAGCTCTTAGGGAAGTGGGAGGGACAATGCAGCAGGTAGAAATTAGGCTATGTATGTACACGTGGGCGATCGTTTTCAATGGCACGAAAGAGTAAGCGAGAAGATTGATACGTGGGGAGCTTTCGAGACAGAACGAAAGGTAGAGCTCGTCCTCTCGCTTGGTTGTCGATCGTCTGTTCTTTGGGGAAGTTGTGGGGACGGAGGGCGGAGAGAGGCTTGTTTGTTGTTGCAGCCGAGGTCGAGCGGGCTTGGGTCCGCTGTAGGACGGTGTTTTGTTTGGCGCTCGAACGGAGATGGGTTGTTGATGGAAGAACTATGCTGGAGGTACATATGTAGGCTAATGGTCCTGCTGATTGGAGCTGAGATGATAGCAATGAGGTCTTCAATCGATCTGCGCAATCGCACACGGTCATGAAGCTTTGACATAAAGATATGCGGTATCTCTATCGATGGGGTAATGAGGGTTAGGGCGCCATGATGATAATCTCTTATATCTCATCGACCACGGCATTTTACGTGATAGCAGTTGAGCAGTATGCTGTAGAGGTGATCACATCCTTATGTCTTCTATGTATGTATACGAAGCTTGAGTTTTGCGTTGCTCAGACCCTCGAGAAGTTTAAAGAGGTCTCAAGTCTTAAAAGTGACCAAGCTTGCGCAACGGGTCTTATGCTGATGAGAAGATCAATCAGCGAAGATATGTAGATTGATCACCAGCATTCATCATTGCTGCTGATAACAGGGGCGAACGTCATTGTGGCCTTGTTACAACATATGTTATCTCACGAAAAGCCCAACGATTGAAGAGTGGTCACATGTATTATCGAATTGTCCTGAGAACATCGAGATACCGGGAGCAATCATCAAGAAAGTCAACTTAGGAAGCCAGGGTATCAATCGTGTGTTTCGCTAGTCGTATAAGGATGTATCGTTGTTCATCACCTCCTCAATCATCTATGCCTTGCCTTTCCTCTGATCTTCGCAATACTGCATGAACAACCCAACGTCCTTCACAACAGCACCAGGAACGCCTAGTTTCTGTGCCCACATAGGGAGAACGCCGCCGGCATCACTGGCCGTACCCATCTGCCACCTGACGTTCTTTCCATCGTCCACAAGCTCGCCACGCTCAATGCTCACATACTGTCCAGCAGTGATCTTGGGCCTGTCCGCGTACTTCGTGCCAGGCAGTCCGCGAGGGTCAACAGGCAGCTGTACAACCAACCAATCGTTCCTTGCCGGTCTCTTCGCCCAAATGCACATGACGGTGAACGCGCGGTCGTTCAGCGGTGGAGGGATGTTGTGAACCATTTCGCGCACTTCTGCGCCAACATCTTCCCACTCACCGACCTTCTTGTCAAGTTTGGCCAGCTCTTCGCTCCAATCGAATACCAAGTGCGCGTCAAGCACGTCTGGCGTGTAATCGTCTTCGCGCTCACAGTGGTTCGCTCTCGTCCCGCGGTCAAACTCTTCCCAGCTTGCTGCGCCTGTCTTTGCCGCGTTCTCGTGTATACTCGTGCGCGCGAACCAGGTCTCTGCCGTGCCTGAGGAGCCCTTTGGTTTCGCAGACGCGGGAAGCTCGGCGCAAGAGATCTCATGGGTGAGGAGTTCGACTGGTGCGGTGGAAGGCGGAGAGCGCTTGTCTTTGGACTTGGTCTTGAAGGTGCGTGGTAGGTAAGATGTCATGAAAGTGTCGGCTTCGGCGAGCGCTGCGGCGGCGTATTCTGCGATCGAAGGTCGTGCATTGTTGGTTGCGGGAGGGAGTGCTGGGTGACTGGGAAGCTCGGTGTGGACTCTGTTTCGCAAGCGTACAACAGGGCCGAGAGAGGTGTTGCTAGCTGGAGACTGAGGTGACGTGGCCGACATTTTGTAGGATTAGACTGTGTAGTGATCTTGCAGGAAATTGTGCTGTGGTGTTGTATGCAGGCGATGAGAGATGGAGGTGGAAGATTGAAAAGCACTCAGCTTGTGTAGGGTCTACAAGGCAGTACCAGTTGACTACTAGAGCTCTTTGGAAGCAGTCGCGATGATGAGTATGCGTGTACGCGCAGCACGAGAGCGAGAGGGTGCGGTCATACATGACGATGACGAATTGTCGTGGGAGCTTGGACAGATCAGCCGGAAGGGAGGGACTGGACTTTGGAGTCAGACACAACGGAGAGACATAGAATTGTGATCTTTCGAACCCGACTCGTCATCATGCCTCGACTCCACGACCTCAAAAGGCAAATGGACCAGACAGATCGAGCCCATTGCGACCACGAGACTGCGTGAGATTTCTCAGTCTCAACTTCCTTGATGTACCATCCTGGCCCTGGTCTGTCATCAAGGCATGGGCCAGCATTGGAAGGAAGGTCGCATACGGCACAGTTCGCATCTAAGAGGAATGCCGACTGCTTTCGAAACAGCGAAATCGAGTCTAGGATCTGGCGCGCTGAGGATCCTCTCAAATTGAATCTGTAGCCCCGGCTCTGCTATCATCTTATATTAATAACGCCACGGGGAGCTCCCCTAGCGCCCCAAACAACCAGGCGTGGCGAGCATGGGCATGCAGACTCACTCCACTTTCTTCGATCACCTACTGCACTTCCTAACGAATTGCGCCAGCCTTCCGATCCTCTCACCGTATCAGTACAGAACATTGGATACCTTTCTAGCGCGAGGCCTGCGTGCAGTCGATTGCTTCCAGATTTGCAAGAGACTGCCTTAGCAAGTGTTGCAAAAACGTGACGAAGAGGTTTGGCGCGTGTCATCGTATCTGTGTAAACGCGCATTTAAAGGTATGCTATATTCAAGTGTTCGAGGTAAGCTTCTGCACCATTTGTTTCGCTGCTACCATGGAGTCTGTACAAGTTTCTGGCGAGATAGTCATGGTAAGTCTTCATCCGTGTTTGAGGAGATCACCTTCTGACAGATAACGACAGGGCATAGAATGGATGCTTTTCACTTTCGCATATAGTTTCGTCGCGATGCGGATCGTGCTCAGATTGGCTCGTCAGCAGCAGAAACACATCATCGTCTCAGACGTCTTTCTCATAATATCAGCACTTTGTTTGCTAGGGCTGATCACTTGTGAGTAAGGAGCCAACTCAACTACGGATCAACGGCTGATGTTCGCATCAGGTGACACTTTGTCGTACACGCTGGGCGCTATGAATTCAGAGTTTGCGCTCGAAGACCTGGTGACTGCAGAAGATTCTGCGAAGCAATCTACTTTGGATAAAGTCAGTTGAGACTCCTGCTTGCGCTCAAAATGCCACTTATTACCCGACAAGTACTGACCTTACCTATCACTAGATTTCCTTCGCGTAAATACAGACCTCAGTCTAGGTTCAAGAACACACAACTGACTTGATTTTCCTTCAATAGGTCGAACTTCTTCTATGACGTGGGCCTGTATTTTCCCAAAGCCGCGATACTCGCACTCTACTTCGAGCTATTCCCCTCTACTATGCCCAGACTCCGCATGGCGCTATACATCGTCACCGGCTATACAGTGGCATCTGGACTCACTACCCTTGGAATAAACACATTCTACTGCCCAAACGTTCCGGACAATTGGTCCGGAGAGGAAAACTCGTGTTCAGTATTCAATTCTCTGTTGGTTCTACAGATCAGCTGGGCGCTGAACTTCTCAGCAGATATTTCAAGTCAGTATCATCCATTCACGCTAAAGTCTACCACGCAAACAATTGCTTACATCACATATTCAGTCTTCCTACTACCATTCCCCTTGATTCGCGTCCTCGAGCTCAAACGACGGCAACGAAACGGCCTCATCCTAACCTTCGCCCTCGGCATCCTAACCATCATCGTCAGCGCAACCCGCTTCATCAGAATCCAAACAGGCACAGACTGGGATCGAGCATACATCTGGTCCATGGCGGAAATGTGTATCGCCATCATGGTCGTTTCCATGCCTGCACTAAAATACTTCCTCCGATACTGGAAGTCTTCGTCGAGCTCGCCCTCCACGACTCCCAGCAGCTACTATAACAGCGAGTTTTCGGATCCGCCGCGTGGGAATCGCCGGCGTGGGCAGATGTCGTGCACATTTGGCGACGACACTGGGAGTGATGTTGAGCTCAACCGCATTGTTGTGGATGAGGGCATTCTCGAGACTAAAGAGGTTTGTGTGGATTCGGCGCCGGCGCCTGGGGTTTGTGGAGTTTATGATTTTGCGGCGGAGAAGAGGTGGGCGGAGGATGGCCAGGTACCGCAACAAAGTCACTCATAGCAGTGATTTACGACAATGGCAGAATTCTCGAGCACCTACATGGCTACTTCTATGCGAGAAGCGCAGCTGTGCGTCGCGAACACACGTTGTTTCATTATAGCCAGAATGATTGATTACTCACTCTAACCAAACCAACATGAAGCAACATCAGGGTATCCTAGCCTTCCACATTCCCAGTACTACCTTCCGCGAGGATAGTCATGGAATGAAAGGAGAGCATAGGTCTGCTCCTGTCTTCTCATACGCCCGCAGTAGGCAGCGCTCGGCTCCTAATTCAATCCCAAAGTATCCGACCATTGAGATAGCATGGGCTTCCCAACCACTGTACACTCTTATCAAGACCATCAAACGGCCCTTCCTCCACACTTCGCTCAGCCGAATATCAGCTTCTCGGGCTCAAGCATGTCTGAACACGGTGCGTAGTCCTCGATCACGCACGGTGCCACATCAACACCTAGGAACCTAGCCTGTGCATGGTGGCCGATCTGATCCTTCCGAACGAACGAGCGCGTTACGATACCAACGGACGTTCGCCGCTCGAAAACCACGACGATTAGCTGCGGAAATCTGGGGCTCAGAGTCTTGAAGATCTCGTCGGCAGCTTCTTGATAGCTCTGGACCGTCTGAGGTCGACAATAATCGCTGACGACAAGCTTCAGGACTCGGAGTTGGTGCAAGTGCTGCAGCTGAGCCTGTATTGATGGTTAGCTGCGGTGCGTGCCCAGGAATTTCATAGCTGCTTACCAGGAAGTCCGTAAATCCACCGATGGCCCAGTGCATTTTCTCGACTGCTGGACTTGCAATACACAGCAGCTTTAGGGTCTGGAGCGACTTACAGAGCTCTTCGAAACCTACCAAAGACCCCCCCGTCCGCTGTGGGTTGTGAACCGAGAAGTTTGGATCGCAGTCACGCAGTACCAGACATTGTATTGCGTGGGCAAAGGAGAAGAGGGCGTCGAATGTGATGAGACCTTGTGCGTTGGCAGAAGATGCCCCGCAATGCTCAGATCTGTAGACAAGCTACCTGGGTGTAGTCGCTCTCAGGAAGTCGCTGATCGCATTGT
>Ga0265797_10005524_pt1 | contig 18422 bp, 17 predicted proteins | sample P2T30metagenome_FD_192433 | JGI IMG/M metagenome (GOLD analysis project Ga0265797, IMG submission 192433) | Plant litter microbial communities from East Loma Ridge, Irvine, California - P2 T30 | ecosystem: Environmental > Terrestrial > Plant litter > Unclassified | place: USA: California... | reverse complement strand
TCTGCTGGTGTTAGCCATAGCCAGGCATGCTGTGAACGCTCGATAGGAGATGATGGATGACTGCACGCCTACCTATGATGAACATGCCAAGCGTGCAGAAGTCCATTTTGCCTGCGTGAAGTCGTGCTGTTGAAGTGCTTTAGCAAGGATTGTGGAAGCTGAAACGTATATATCAGAATGACAAGATAAGGGCAGCGTATGAAGTGTAGAGATGGCTAGAATTCGGCGTGCATAAGAAGCAGTCATATGCACACTTATGGCTATGAGGGCACGTCATGCAGAGAGAGAGGGCTGATGAAGCTGAAGCTCCAGTCTGCAGTGGAGTTGGCGCTGGCTGGCGCGGATAGGCTAATGAGGCGCTCCTTAAGGTACGGCTCGCTACCTAAGGTATTTATCTCCTGCCTAGAAAGGCACCTGTATTACTGCCTGCCACTTACCGTTATATCTTACCTGAAAATATACAGCGACATCCTCGTTGCTGAAAGTCATCTCCACCAACACCTCCTCCTCCTTTCTTGTCCAGTTGCCGACCCCAGGCCCGCCGTTCGAGCCAGCCAGCAGCACCCTGCAGACAGTACCCGAAAGCATCTCCAACCACAGCAGGCGATCGACGGTTACGTGCAGCGTATATCATTCCTGTCCACCTCATCTGCGGAGCCCCGTCTCGTGACCACCAAACCCAAACATGTCTTCTGAGCTGGCTGCTTCTGGCCAGGGCATGCACAATCTCACCACCCTGATCAAGAGGTAGCTACCACTCTCTCCCTCTCTCCCTCTCCATCTCCCCTGCCCTTGTTGCTTTCCTCACACCGCCCTCCACTATCACTACAATTACCACTCCACCCTCGTACCAATGGCGGACACCCTCAACTACGCCTCCTCCCCGCGACCTGCATCGCCCAGCAGCAGCCAGAACAACCCGCTCACTTTGATCATCCGCAGACTTGAAGCCGCAACCTCTCGCCTCGAGGACATTGCGTCAAGCTCGACCACCTTCGAAGCCCTCGACAATGGCAAGATAGCTCAAGGCAATGCGCCTAGGGCCAGCGCGCCCAACCTCCCAGGCACTGCCGTGGGTGGCTCCCCAGCTATCGAGGCACCGAAGCCTGCAGCCCCGGAGCTCCCGCCTGCGATTAAAGAGATGGATGAATTGATTGAAGGCGAGGTCAAGAAATTCGTGGAAGCGAGTAAGGGAATCGATCCCTTGGTGGAAGGACAGGTAGGTTTTATGAATACGGAGAGCAAGGAGGACAACTGCTTACGACGACATAGGCCGAGACCACAGCAAAGGCCTTCCGCGACCAAAGGCGCTTCATTGTCACCTCGACCAAGGCCAAGAAGCCCGACATGAGCTCTGCTGGCTTCCCTGAGCTCATCAAGGATCTGCAGCAAGATATGGGCTCTGTAGGAGACGCGAGAGACACCAACAGAGCATCACAAATGAAGGATCACCTGGCCATGGTTGGCGAGGGCATTGGTGCTCTGCAGTGGCTCATCATGGACGGCAAGCCTGCGGACTTTGTCGGCGAGGTCACAGGTGGTGCGCAGATGTACGGAAACCGCGTGCTGAAGGCCTATAAGGAGACGTGAGTTGATCCTGGTGTCGTGTGCTGCCTCAGACTTGTACTAATATTGCATGCAGTGATCAGAAACACGTCAAGTACGTCCAATCGTACTACGCTCTCTTGAAGGCGCTCCAAGCCTACATCAAGAAGCACTACCCGACCGGTCTTACCTGGAACAACAACGGCATCGATGCCGCCCAGGCTTACCGCGATGCCGACGACAACAAGACACCCAGTGCAACTCCAGCACCGCCTCCAGGTGGTGGCGCGCCTCCACCACCTCCACCTCCTCTTCCCAAATTCGACAATGTTCCCCCTCCCCCACCTCCACCAGGAGCTGCACCGGCACCTGCTAAGAACAGTGGTGGCGATATGGACGCTGTTTTCTCCCAACTGAACCGCGGTGCGGATGTTACCAAGGGTCTCAAGAAGGTTGACAAGTCTCAAATGACACACAAGAACCCTTCGCTCCGTGCACAGGACAGTGGTGACAGCATCTCACGCTCGCGCAGCCGCGGACCTGAGACGAAGCCCAAGCCAGTATCAATGCGCCAGAGCAGCTCAGCCTCTGGACCTGTAAAGAAGGAAGGCAAGAAGGAGCTCGATGGCAACAAGTGGCTGATTGAGAACTTCGACTCGCCTTCGGTGCCAATCGAGATCGAAGTCAGCCAAACCCAGAGCATTCTCATCTCGGGATGCAAGAACACAACCATCATCCTCAAGGGCAAGGCAAACGCAGTCAGCATCGACAACTCCTCCCTCACACAAATCCTGGTTGAGACTTTGATCAGCTCGGTCGATGTGATTAAGAGCCCCAACTTTGCGATCCAAGTCACCGGCTCGCTTCCCACGATTCTGTTGGATCAAGTCGATGGCGCATCCATTTACTTGGGCAAGGACAGCTTGCACACTGAGGTCTTTACGAGCAAGTGCTCAAGCGTCAACATTGTACTGCCGCCTTCGGGCGACGAGGACGACAGCACAGAGTGCCCTCTGCCTGAGCAGTTGAGGACTTTCATCAAGGACGGAAAGCTTGTTAGCGAGATCGTTGAGCACGCTGGATAAAGCATTTCAGCCGTATTGTAGGATTGGAAAGAGGAGGGTGATTGACGGGTTGGATAGTATGATAGATGTATGATGAAGATGTTGTAGCTGTCAATCACCCGTTCCAGTGTCATTGGATATGCCTACAATTTACGAAAGGAGGTAGCCTGCCAAGGCCTCTCCGCGGGATGCAGTGAGACGTTTAGGCGTTCCCTCGTGTCATCTCCTTCACTGTCAAGATCCTTCAGCCTTCGCAAAATCCTTCAGTAGAAGTTCTCGGCAGACACATGCAGCTACTCGCGCCAATCAGACCACGCATATACATGACCAGTGCGTGCTTCTCGATGTTTAGAGGGCGGAATCAGCCATTAATCGCTCGCATGATCGGTGCCACTACCTGAAGGATTCCGGTTTGGAGGGGGTCAGCAGAGAGGGACTTATGTGTGAGAGCACTCCCAATGTGGCGATATTAGAGGCGAGCTGCTGTCCTATTGCCTGCTCCTTGCCGACCTTTTGTCGCGCCTCTTCATCTCGACTAGTAGCCCATAGATCAACTCATCCTAGAAATCATGCCTCGTTCAGAAGAACATACGAACGGCGATGCCACCGATCGCTCGAAGCCGAAGCGCCGTGGCGTCTACTTGCTTGCACACCCGCGATCAGCCTCGAATCTTCTCGAGACGATGATGGCCAAGCAGAAAAGCCGTGGCGCAGACGTGCAGTGCTCAAGCCATCACTTCTTCAACGCGGCTTTCCCAATGTTCTTGCAGATGGGCAGAGGCAGTTTGCAAAGCCCAAGCTGGACCGAAGCTGAGCGCGCTGCACTGCATGAGCCATACCATGCAGCTTTCGATGCATTGAACAGAGAGCTGGCAGACGCGGAGCAACATGTGAGTTGAATTGGTTTTCGTCAAAGCATCGAGTTGTAGAGTGTCTCGTGAAGTGAGGTTGCGTTTCGGCATGTTTGGCAGATAGCAAATTGATCTCACAATTGTGGCGGGCTCACGCAAGCTCTGGGTCAACGAAGCACCCGCTGACCACCATCATTCTCATATAGGGTCGACAAGTCTTCATCAAAGAACAGCCTTACCTGCTCAAGAGTCCCGATGAGAATTTCGCAGCGGCCTACAACGAAGACCTCGATGACAAGAAGCCATTCGTGCTACGCTATGCGGATTCTCCAAAAGAGCCGGTCCACACAAACCCAACATACCTACCCGATGACGCGCTGTTGGCTATGCAGCCTGTCTTTCAGATCCGCCTCCCCGTCCTGATGTTCCCATCATTCCTTCGTACGGTGCAGAAGACACTCACTGACTCTAGCATACGCGACCCCATGTTCACGGCGTTTTTGACGCTTCGCTCGTCGCGCGCTCTGTTCAAATGGTACGCCGACCATCCAGCAGCGCTGCCGCCGAAGGTCATCGACGCCGACGATATCATGAATGACAAAGAGGCGGTGCGCCAGCTGTGCCTCGAAATCGACTTCGACCCCGATTCGGTCCGGTACGAGTGGGACGCTCGTCAAGAAGACGACCGATGAAAGCACCTTGGGTATCTACCATATACTCTTCCAGGGGCATCAAGCCAGGTTTGGAGGCGAGATCCCTTGACATCGAGGCAGAGAAGAAGAAGTGAGTTGCCGAGTTTGGCGAGCAGGATGGTGAGATTCTGGCGAAGTACGTTTATGATGCGATGCCGGACTACGAGTACCTACTCGAGCAGCACGTGAGAGGTTCCAAATAGATGCTTTGTACCGAGGAATCCGAAGTATCACTTCCGAGTCTACGAACGATCACTTTGTGTCTCGCGTGGTCATTAGATGCGCGAACGTTGGCGAAACCGTGGTTGTCGAATTAGAAGCCATCATTTCCATCTCATCACGTTTCATGCAAAAGTTACTGGTCGTCGCGTGACTTGGGTGGTTTTGCGATCTTCGGCAGAGCAGCTGCGCCACACAGCGCCACAGCCCCGCAGTGGCGATGATAGTATACACGACGACCCTGGAATATACTGCAGCCTGGTGAGCTTACTACCTTGCCTACACATCCCTAGTCTCTCTCCTTTCTTCTTTCTACTGCTCGGCTATCTCCAAAACTTGCCTTTACATCCTACTGTCTGTGTGGTAGCGAGGTCTGTGGCTGGACTCTCCTCGAAAACAGAATTTAAGGCGCCCAACAAGTCCTCTTAGGAAGTGTGGCGAAGATGCCTGCAGCGGCGGTCAAAGGTACGTTCTATCGATCCACGTATTGAGAGCTTGTTATCCTTGCACGGATACCCATATGCATCGTGCAAGATGTACTCTCGATTAATATTGTCACCGCAACTTATCATCTTCAATTCGATATCAACAACACCCTTATTCCACGGCAAAAGCTAACGCCACACTTCAGGCATTCTCATCTCGATCTCCATTATAACCGCACTCGGAGTCGCTGTTCTCGAAAACCCACAGGTCCAGCAATGGCTTGCCCAGCAACGTCGTCACCTTGCTGAGCTACTCCGTACCCTGGGTCCCGATCTAGACCCGCAGTCTCGTCGCGAGGCTGAGGCGTTCGCCTTCGAGGGCCGTACACCCACCAACGATGAAGCCATCCGCCGAGAAGCAGAAGCTAGTCGAGAGGCTGCCGCTGTGGCAACTGGTAGAAGCCTTGGGTTGTCGACGAGTCCGGTGAGGAGGATACCAGTCATGGGACCCGGTGACGAGCAGGCTGCGGAAGAGAGGAGGCGCTTAGGCCGGGAGTACCTTGCAAGAAGGAACTTGGAGATGTCTGCGTTGAAGCAGAAGAGAGGCGTGAGCAGTCCTGCTGCTGAAGATCCGCCTTCTTCCCCGACGAGCTTCGACTCGATGGTCGATGGAGACGGCAAGTTGAGGCTCGGTGATAAGCAGTTGCCGGAGGTGCCGCTCGCCGAGCCTACCCAGCTTGAGCATGAGATGAAGCAGCTACGCCAGCCAATTCCAGATGTAGAAGCCTCGAGCTCCTCATCCAACGCTGGCGGTTGGGGTTGGCAGTTGGGTGCGGCTCTGGCCAATCCGTTTGGTGACGAGTACGAACTCGAGCGGAGCATTACACCAAAACCGCCTGTGCCTCCGAAGATTTCTTTGGAGAGCAAGCCACAGCCAGAGCAGACTAGACCGATGGTCGAACCCCAACAACGCGAGCCGGAGACCAGACATGAGGACCTGACCTACGAGGAGCAAATGGCCATCGCACTTTCTTTGTCAGAATCAGAAACCACCAAGCCTTCAGCCACCGTCCGCCAGAACAGTCAAGAGGAGCCTGATGACGATCTACGAGCCGCCATAGAAGCTAGTCTACGTGACATGGATGGCCAGCAGGCCGCCCATGCCATCGCACATGCTGTACCGGTCACTCCTCGTTTGATTGGCAACTCGAAGCAACCTCTGGTGGACTTGACACCTGACCCGCCAATTTCTACTCCTCAGGACCTACCACATGGTGACTGGACATCCTTGTTTGATCACTCGGCGTGGAGCCAGGAAGTGAAAGCGGCGGATCCCCCTGTCAGCGTACCACCGCAGGCTGTGGGTGTCGATGAAGACGATCTTTACACCGCGACACCTCAACTCACTCGCGCTCGCCTTGCAGTCCACAACTCTGAGCAAGCACAACCTCGAGATATCGCCGCCACCAAGCCCTATGACCCCGTACACGAAGCTGCAAGTGCCCAGCAACAGCAAGCCCCTCTTGAGGCCAGCTTCTACTCCGCCCAATCTCGCTCCACATCACCACCAACGTCTCACACCATGTCGAACGCTCCTCCACTACCTCCACTTGTCGATTTCTCTGAGGATATGAGTCCTGCTGCGACTGGACACACTGCTACAAACCACTCTCAAGTTTTTTCGATCATGCTTGAAAGCACATCCAGTTCCGAGGCCTTCGCGTCTCTTCCAGCCATGTCCCGTGGCCAGACCCCACCGCAACACACTGCAAGTGTTGCGCACAGCGAAATGTCGGATGTCGAGGTGATTGACGTTCTGGAAGACAGCGACGTTGATATGCTGTCTGAGGAAGGCGATGGTGTGGCGACACCCGATAGCTGGACTGAAGTTGGAAGCCAGGACGGCGAGAGTGAAGTCGGCCACTCTGAGGCTCCCATGCTGTCATCTTGAGAAACAGGCTCAAGAAATACTCACAAATTTGGCGAAGATTGTTATGGATTTGGGAGCATCGGAAATGCTAGGATTGAAGGTTGGAGTTATTGGTTTGTTACTCCCAGCGCTAAACAGTGCCTCAGGCTAGGAGAACTTACTCATCACTATCATTTGGCATGGTGCCGACACGTTTTTGCAGTCTTGGTTGTGGAAAGCTTGCTCACAGTGCCTTGGACTCCATTACGTGCAACCATGGGTAAGTGTGTTGTTTTGTGCCGGATCCCTCACAGGTGATTTGACTTCTCGTCAACAGCCACCTTGATCCAGTACTCACACCAGCCATGAATAGAACCATGAAACAACCATGTCAATACGGGAGGCTATCCATCACGGAACTTTGACGGAATATAGTGGAGTAACAAGCCAAGGAGGCAGAGGCACGAGAGCAATTGGACGTTGTATATCCCAAGACTCACGTCGGCGCCGGCGACCGAACATATCGAAGCATCACAAACTCCACACAACCAACATGATCCCCAGATCTTTGCCAAATGCCCAGACGAAACCCCGCGCCGAGAGATTTACAAGGCTCGACTTGCAGTTGCAGTTGTACTAACTATTCTTCTGCTAGAACAAAACACTTGAGTCAAGCTGATCGGAGTAGCTGCAGCCTTGTCATGCCCAGAGTCAATCTTGGTTGGACTCTCTTTTGACCGTGGTCCCAGGGGCCTGAAAATGACGAGTAAACCAATCCAGGTTACGACCTGGTAAGTGTTATATCACCAAGACGTCCTTGCCACTCTTCCAAGCCCTTGAAGCGCACTCAAGGACTTGGGAAGACACATTGCGATGCCTCCAGCGGCTGAACTCACTTGCTCTCGGCCGTTCATTCTGCAGACCCTCACACTAATCTGGCAAACCGCATGATGCCTTACATGGAAAAGGCTCGCCGAGATACGTAGTCGAGACTGGTCAAGGTCCTGGCGACGATCGGCCACAACTACTCATGGACCATGAGCTTCTGTTCTTCCCCTCATGGCGTGATAATTCATGACTGGCGGATAAGCATAGCAGTTGCGGCCATCGATGTGGAAACGCCTGTCCTCGTTAGTCCGTGGCATGCGTGGATGGAAAAGTTATAAGTACCCGGTCTTTCTTCCCTCTAATATAGCAAATTTTAGACCACCGGTGATTCTTCAGTCTTCTGGAACACATCTCATCATGGCAGCAGTCAATCACGACACCAAGAAACACAATCCATCTGACAAAGATGACTCGTCTGTGGAAGCTGGAATGCCCACGGGCGAAAAGATTGGCGCTGACCATGTGGAAAGGCTGGAGACAGTAGATGTCTCAACAGTAACCGCTGGCGTGAAAGCCTCCCAGGTCTACGAGAATATGGCACCTATTGCAGAACTCGGACTCCCTGATTGGAGGGCAACGGAGAAACAGCTTGTTCGTCGCCTCGATATGTCTCTGATGCCGACCATCTGGCTACTATACTTCAATAACTACTTGGACCGCACGAATATTGCGCAAGCCCGTCTGGCTCCGACCCCCATCGACGAAAGTCTCGGACTGTCTGGCGAAGACTACAACATCGCTGTGTCCGTTTTGACGGCAGGTATGTGTCTATAGACGACTACATGTGATTTGAACACAGGCTGAAACGAAAGCACAGGTTACATGCTCGCTCAACTCCCATCCAACATGCTTCTCACTCGGCTGAGACCTGGAGTCTATTTGCCCTGCACTACCCTGGTCTGGTCTGGGGTTTCAATCGCCACAGCTTTCACTACAGATGCGTCTAGCTTGTTCGCTGTAAGGTTCTTCTTGGGTGTGACTGAAGCGCCGCTGTTCCCCGGTGTAAGTACCATTAAATTTACAGCGTGGACAAGGATGATTGATGTTCCATGCTTATCTCACGCGATTGCGGGTCTTTTGAGTCACCACTGGATACTGACACAACTATACAGGCTATCTATCTCATGAGTTGCTGGTACACGCGAAAAGAGCTTGCTCTTCGTATTTCGATTCTCTACTCCGGTCTGCTCATCGCCCAAGCTTTCTCCGGCATCATAGCTGCAGGTATCTTCAATGGCCTTGAGGGTACTGGCGGTATGCTCGCATGGCAGTGGTACGTTCTAATGAGCACCTTGCTCTTCTCCCTGTACTGACTTATGCTGCCATCCAGGCTTTTCATCTTGGAGGCACTGATGAGTGTGGTCTGTGGCATTGCAGCATACTTCACTCTTCCCGATTATCCTCATTCGAAAACAGGTAGCCAGAAATGGACAATGGACCACGATATGCGACGCCTTGCTGAGGCTCGTATGGTTGCTGATCGAGTCACCGGCTCTGTTGGTAAAGGCTCTGTGTTCGGAGGCGTGAAGCTGTGTGTGTTGGATCCGAAAACGTACCTTTTCGTAAGCACTATCTCACGACAGCGCATCTTCCCTCCATCAGCTAATGCTCAAACACAGATTTTCCTGAACCTATTCATGACTGCCAGCTACGGCTTCAACTTCTACTTCCCGACGATGGTCCAAGGATTCGGCATCGGCAGTCGCACAATCTCGCTTCTACTCACATCGCCACCGTTCTTCCTTGGGGCGTTTGTATCGTTCATCCTTGCATGGAACAGCGACCGAACAAGAGAAAGAGGCTATCACGTCTCAGCAGGACTCTGCGCCGCCGCCATCGGATACATCATCACCCTGGCGTCCAGTGCGACCGCAGCACGCTATACTGCCGCCTTTTTCTACGCCCCTGGGGCTTTCGCGGCAAACGCTCTAATCTATTCTTGGGCGATCTCATCACTGTCAGCCACGCCTGAAAAGCGAGCTGCAGCTGGAGCGATAGTGAACATCCTTGGACACATTGGCAATATCATCTCGCCATATTTCTTCCGCGAGAACGAAAGGCCTGTGTACACTACGGCTTTCGTTCTGATGCTGGTGTTTGGTGTTCTTGCTTTCGCCATGTCTATGGGTACCAAGTTCTATCTTAAGATGCAGAACAAGAAGTTGCGGAAGCGGACAGATGAGACTCGGGAGGTGTTCAATCCTTACACTACATGATTCGATAGCCAGACCATCATATAAGTCTGACAATAGAGGGCTGTCGACCTGGAAAACCAAGAGACGTACAGTCCAAACTTTCAGTGAAGATGAGTGTTTCCGCACCGCGTAGTCGAATCGACCTCAATTTGAACAAGGCTTGCGTTAGACTACCATTCAACCACATATTTCGTTCTGAGGTACAGTTGTTGAATTGGGTCATTATTGTTCGAGCCGGGTAGGCTGGTGGTTGGTACACAGAATCATGCATCAATGCAGTTACTAATGGCTTTGTGGTGTTTGGCTGCTGAGATTGGGTTCACTGGACCGGTGAGCCCTCGTGGTGGCTGTACGTTGTGTTTCGATCGACAACGCCTGTGATACCAAGACTTCAGCTCGACTATGTGATGTTCAAAATTTGTTGAAGCTTGGGTGACACAACTAGACTGAAAGATTGCACAGTGGCAACAGGTATGGCCTGACACTCATCAGCCCACTGATGTGTGTCGTAGAGGTTTGCTGCATTTTTGGCGTCCAGCTCTCGCTGGTCTGGCACATTAGGAGGCTGTGAGATACACCTCGGTCCTTATACGAATGGTAGCTATCAGCTTGCCAGATATCAGGCGTTAGCTGCACATCGAAACCTCATAGTGAGACTCGAACAAGCTCTCCACCAAAGCCACCATGCCAGACTCCATCTCCCAAAAAATGCTAGCAGCAGCATGCCGAGGCAAATCCAACATCGACATCGTCGCCGTTGGCGTCGACTCGCAGATGTACCACAACCTCTGGGACGGCACCTCGTGGCAGCGAGGATGGGACAGCCTAGGCGGCGCATTCGCGAGTCTTTCTCCGTCGCTGGTCAGTTGGGGCGAAGATCACCTCGAAGCCTTTGGCGTTGATGAAAAGACAAGCACGCTGCTTCGCAAGACTTGGAATGGGGATAGTTGGGATGACGAGTGGAGCTCGCTTGAGGGGCAGACTTTTGAGAGTCCAGTGGCTGTTGATTCTTGGGTGGGTATAAGGAGGTTGGCCGTGAGGATCTGTGGTGTGTTTGCTGATATGTGTTTCGTGCTAGGGACCGGACAGGATTGACATTTTCGGCGTAGGCGCACCGAAGAACGAGATCTTTCACCAAACGGTAAGCACTGTCTCCAAGTGGCCGAAGCCTCCATAGGACCGATCTCAACTGACGATCTTCAGTTCTCCGCCTCAACCTGGAAAAAGCACTGGTCGTCCATCGGCGGCATCTCCATCGCAAACCCAGCCATAACATCCTGGTCAGCCCAACGCCTGGACATCGTCGTAGTCGGCAGCGACAAATCCCTCTGGCACCGAGCCTGGGACTTCAGCCTCCGCGACGAAAACAACGGCTGGACCGAGTGGGAGACTCTAAACGGCTCGTACTTGTACAGTCCCGCGATGGTGTCGTGGTCGGCGAACAGGCTCGACATCTTCGCCATCGATGCGAACAGCTCTATGGTGTTTCGTGCGTGGGAGGGCGATCACTGGAGTGCTGAGTGGTTGAGTCTCGGGAATTACTTTGTCAGTTCGCCCAGTCTTGTTAGCTGGGGTCCTGGGAGGTTGGATGTGTTTGCGCTGGACAAGTGGCATCAGATGAGACATCGGGCTAGTGATGATAAGTGGAAAGGCTGGCAGCATGATTTCAGCATTGTTGGCACGAAGAAGTTCCGGGAGACGCCGCTGGCAGTGTCGTGTGCGCAGGGACAGCTGGATGTGTTTGCCGTCGAGCAGGGTGATGGGCTGGTGTGGCATACGAGCTGGAACTCGTCGGCAGGGAGCGAGAGTGCTGATGGTACTGAGTGGGGAGATTGGGAGTCGATAGGTCGACTTTCGATCAAGGCGGCTTCGAGTCAGGCCGTTTCTTCCAATGGAGGCGCACCAACATCCGTTGCACGTCCCAAGAGTTCTAGTCGAACGACACAAACCTTGTCAACAACCGCATCGACGACTAAGGTGAATGGGTCAGCCAGTCACCGAATCGGTGGGAAGAGCATTTTGACGCTTCTCATGGCGATAGCAGGAATCGCTAGTTTCGTAGCATAACGTTTGTTCTGCTGGACACTGGAGTCAGTTCACACCTGAACTTGTGCGTAAATGAATAGTTGTAAAACCGTCTCTCCACTTCTATACATGTATATCACGCCGCGTACGACGCCTTTAGTATCCTCTATTTCCACCATGCTTTAAAGGCTCAGGAGCATCCGTGCCCTTCTTTCCAAGATCGCACAATACGTGCGCAACACATTCCAGCGCCCAGCGAAACAATTACAAGTAAATAACGCTCACAAAACTCAAGGAAAATGATTTTCAAAGCAGTCAATCGGTAGTGACACAAAGAAAGAGCTTCCTCTAAGGGCTGCCAGTAGACCTGGTGGCGTCCCACTTGGGGATCTTCATGGTGCCGTGCTCGTTGAGGTGCTTGTGCATGTCGAAGGCGTTCCAGAGAAGGTGAGGCTCGTGGCCCCAGCCCTTGCGCAGGCACTCGAACTCAGCGCGGTCGAGGTAGTCGGTCAGAATGGGCTGGTAGTCGGGGTGGGCGCACTTCTTGATGATCTCACGGGCACGCTCGCGAGGAGACATGCCGGTGACGTCGGCGAAGCCGATTTCGGTGACGACCATGTCAACTACGAAATTTGTTAGTATTGATGGGATTCTCAAAAGTAAGATTTTGTAACTTACGATCGTGCTCGGTCTGGTCGACGTGGGTGCACATGGGGACGATGCAGGAGACACCAGTGGGGTCGGTCTTCGACGGGCGAGTCGAAGGAGTGTGCATGATGGAGTACTTGGAATTACGCAGGAAGTCGGCGGAGCCACCGAGACCGTTAAGCATACGACTACCCATCACGCAAGTGCTGTTGGCGTGTGCGTAAATGTCAACCTCAACAGGGGTGTTCATGCCGATGATGCCCAGTCTCTTGATAATCTCGGGAGAGTTGGAAACAGATTGCGGGCGGAGAAGAAGCTTGGGTGCGTAGCGGTCGTAGTTGTCGTAGAAGCGCTTGAAGCCTTCGGGGCTGAAGCGGATGGAGGTGGCAGTGGCGAAATCGAGGTTGCCGCTGTCGAAGAGATCGAGGAAGCTGTCCTGGAGCACCTCGGTCCAGACCTTGAGGTTCTTGAAGTTGGCACCACCAGAGGCCAAGCCGCCAACAACTGCGTTCGCGATGTTGCCAATTCCGGATTGAACAGGGGTGAGGTTTGCAGGCAGACGGCCGTGCTTGACCTCGTGCTGAAGGAACTCAACAAGGTTGCTGGCAATCTTGCGGCTGGTCTCATCCTCGGGTGCGTTAGGCTGGGTCTGGTCCATGTAGTCGGACTCGACAATGGCAACGACCTTCTCGGGGTCGACCGGGATGTAAGGAAGACCAATGCGGTCTTCAGGTGACATGACGAGGTAGGGCTTCTTGTAAGGGGGGACGTCGGTACCGACAATGTCGTGGAGGCCAGTAAGATCGGGAGAAGCAGTGTTGACCTCGATAATGATCTTCTCGGCCATCTGAACAATCTCAGGGCTGGCGCCAACGGAAGCACCAGGAATAATGCCACCCTCAGGTGTGATAGCAGTAGCCTCAATGACAGCCACATCGAGCTTCTTGTTCTTCTTGTGCTTGGTGTAGTAACCGTAGACCAGGTCAGAGGGACCCATTGACAGGTGCTTGTCGAAGAATTTGATGTTGCCGTTGTTGATTCCCTTTGCAATGTCCTTGCCGACCTGGTGAGGGCTTCTCCTCTCAATCATGTTGTTGCGTGCCCATCTGTTCTCAGTCTCCGCGCCTGACGAGGCTCCGACGAAAAGGTTGTACTTCAATTGGCCCTGGAGGCCGTTCTTCTAAACATGCTCGGCCAATGCTGTGGGAGTCTTCTTGGGGTAGCCGACGCCGGTGAAACCACTCCAGCCCTGCGGTGGATTGTTAGTGATCGTTGATGATGAGAGCCAGGAAAATTGTCGGCCGTCCGGGCTACGTTGGACAAGATGTTCCGAGAAGCAAAAGATCCATTGGCTGTGGAAAAGATGGTATAGGTTCTTCAACTTACAATCCAAGAGTCGTGAGGGAAGTGTTCGATCAGATCTTCGGCCTTTGCGAGCTTCTTCAGGTAAGAAGGGCGCGCGACACGGCTCTTCAACAGAGCAGACGCAGACATGTTGGGGTACAGTATGGGGAGAGTGGAGAGGTGGTTGGTTGGGGATGGAGAAAGAGAAGGGTAGATAGAGAGGAAGGAGAAGGGTTTCGACTTATTTTTCGAAGTCCAGCTAAAACACTAAACCTTTGGGGTTCTGCGGAGGAGGTACGGTATCGATCTCTTGGTACCTGTTGGGCGACACAGCACGGTGGATGTAAGAGTCCCACCCGGATGTTTTGCGGATGGCGAGCTTGTGTGATGTCAAGGGCATGCTTCGAGCTCGGCTATCACTATCGTCTCGCGATAACACGTGATGATGAGGCTCGGGAGAATGGAACGACTGTCTTGGAGGGTTCCATCGTTTCATCCTGGCTGACCTCATGGCCGCGGGAGTGCTCGCATTAGCAAGGCTGTCGAGGCTGTTAGTGCCGAAGATTTGATCGACTAGAACCGCACCATTCCGAGAATGCGGCGCCGGGGAGTTGCGCCCGGGATGAAGTCAGAGGTGCTTGGGCCTGCTTTTTAGTCTCATGTTTACCACTACGGCTATGCTCCATCAAGGTCGTCGTGTATTTGTTTGATACCGTCGACATCTGCATGCTAGTCGTCGCCAATGCATTCCTGCCGGTCTGCAGAAGCGTACTGGCAGCAGCTACAGCACCTTTAAGATGACCATACCAAAGCTCGTCCGTTAACGATAATGTTATTGGTTGCAGCTGTCTCAACCGGACAGCGGAGCCGATGCAGCTCCAACGTGCAGGAGCATTGTTGCTTCACATGCAAACAAGAGGTAGTCGTGCCATCATCATTGTTTATTAAACATTGGCGCTCTGTCTCTGTTCTGTAATCTCTCTCCCTTTCTCTCTCTCTCTCTTTTTGTAGCAACAACACCCTCTGCAGTACCACCGACCACAGCTCATCAGCACCGCAACAACGACATCCACAATGGCGTCCAGCGGCAACATCTGGTGGTTTACACCTCTCCAGGTACGCTCTTCCAACCCAACCATCTGCTCTCCCAAACAAATCATGCAAATCGCTGACACCGCATAGTCCTTCGCAGTAATCGGCACAGCCGTCAACTTCGGTATCCTCAACTCCATCCAATAGTTCAAACCAACCCATGCACCATCTAACCCGACACCACCCAGGCGGCTCCGTCCTGCAATCCCCCCTCATCATGCCCATGCTGCAACTCCGCGACGTCCCCGCGCACCACGCCGGCACCATGACCGCCTACCTGCTGCACAACTCGGAGAAGTTCTTCCCGCCACTCAACGGCGCCTGCACGCTCACCAACCTCGTCCTGACAATCACCGCCTACCTGCACCGCAACGAGTCTTCTCTCGCAGCCTCTAAGCTCCCCTGGCTCGGCGCCTCGCTCGCTCTCAACCTCGCCACGACCGCTTGGGCGCTCGGCATCATGGTGCCGATGAACAAGGCTATGGCGCGCCATGCGAGCAGCTTGCAGGCGAACAACGCGGATGAGAAGAGCGAGAAGGAGTTGAGGCGTTTGCAGGCTAGGTGGCAGAAGTTGAACTATGGTACGTTGTTTTTCTTTCTTGCGGGTGATGAGAGTTTGATTTGTTGGGGAATGGTTTGACTGACTCTTTGGGTGTTTCTTATAGGTCGTGCTTTCATCATGATCGCTTCTTCCGTCACTGCTCTGTACGGTCTGCTTGAGGATGGTGCCATTCTCAGAGTCTAGAAACATTCTGTTGTGGCTGAGAAGAGCGAGAATAGATATTCGCTATTTAGTACCAAGAATATATAATTGCAATTGGAAGCTAGACCTTCGACTGCGTCTCGAACTGCGTGTACTCGACGATTCTATCTAGTCGCTTGGAAACCGCCCTACTAGAATGTTCTTGGATATTGCGAATGTGTCTTTGGATTGATTATCCACTGAAGAAAGCAGTCTTTAGGCGGGCTTCGCAGGCATATAAGCAAGGCGCAGTCCTTGCAGTGCGATACCGAAATGTTTTGGCATTTGGCTTGCAAAGTGGATAAAATCATCTGCGAGTGACACAAAAACATCAGATGTTCCCTAGACAAGAATGTAAATGTTCACGATAAAAGTCGTATAATTCACACTTCCTGCGTCGACCATTCGGGTATATATTATTATGCATCATCGCCACAGCTCACTTTCCCTCCGACACCATCTTCTGCACTTTCATCAGCAGCACATTGCTCTCCCTTCCAAGCTTCCTCTGCCCGTTAATCCCACCCTTTCTGGCCTTCGCCATGGCGCGCTGCATCTTCTCTCTCTCCTCAATCTTCCTCTTGCGCTCGCGATGACCCTCCTCAATTTCCCGCCGCCTTGCCTCCGCTGCCTCTTTCCTCGCCGTCGCCTGTGCGTGCTCTTTGGAGAAGGGCTGGAACTTAGGCTTGCGTTCACGCGGTTTCCGCTCTTTAGGTGCTCGTAATACAGGCGCCGGTTCAGGTGATAGTGAAGGGCGTGTCATGAGGTCCTGGCGATCAGGATGGGGCGCAGAAGGTGGCGAGGCTTCTTTCGGTGGTGCTGCAGATTCGTCCTTCTCATCGTCATTTGTGGTTGTGGTCGTTTGGTCCAGGTGTGCGGATGCGGGAACAGGGATGGCGTCGTCCTGAGCATCTGGGATTTTGCCTTGTCTCTTCAGGCGGGCGTATTCCTTTTGGATCAGAGCGCGCTCGATGAGCGAATCTTTGATTTTCTTCGCTTTGCGCTTGTAGGTGCCGTCGGGGAGGTTGGCGGGACCGACTTGGAAGCCCTTTTTGACTTTTTTGCGGTCGCCATCGGACGCGGAGGTGGCGTCGTGTTTGCGTTTTTCGGCAGGCATTTTTGTTGTGTATTGTTGTTGTGGAAGTGAACTCTTTGACCTCTTTGGCAAGCCTGAAAGTCTCGAACTTGACTTGGACCCCGAAAGTGCAAGCAAGCCTCGGGTCACTTTTTTTTAGGGTTAGTTCTTATCAGCGCGGCGATAAGGAACTAGCAGCGGCAGCGATCGATGCATGTTCGCAACAGCCTTCACATCCGCATGCGCAAAGACTATCGCGTGATAGCAGATGCTTTGCTATCAATCAAAAACGCCGCAGTGCGTGACTCCTCCGCAGATTGCATTTGCATACATGTTGCAGTAAGAGAGAGAAGGCCTTGACTCGCGGTCCTTTGTCACACACCGCTCGCTCTCTGACGTACAAGCACGTCTTCGCCTCCGCCTTCGCCCTCACCTCGCCTTTGACTTCCCGTAAGAGCCATTTGGGTGCAAGCCTGCACAACTGAAACCACGGCACCTCCCACAAAGAGCTTCTGCTTACCTCGCCCTCTTGACTGACTGTTTATCTGCTCGCTGAAGGTCAATCTACGAGCGACCACTAGAATCCCCTTGCGACAGCAGCATTGTGCAGCCCTGCCTCGCGAAGCCATCCCACCTTGACTCTACCTCGCCTTTGTAACTGGTGACGCCTTGTGAAGCGCTCGGAGTCTGATCGTAGGCTCCGAGCGAAAACACCATGTCTATCCATAACCACATGTGCCCGGATGCGGGTTGCGAGCCCACCGAAGACACTCATGGCAGCGGTGAACCCCGACTCAAAGGCGAGGAGCCCGAGAGAACCAGTCATAGCCGCCGTACCAGTCCAACAGGAATGTTCAACCCTTACTATACTGGACGTCCACGGTCGCCAAACACCGTAATGAAACATGAGCCCATAAATCGCCAGGAAATCATCCGGAGAATCAAGAGTCGGGAAAATGGATCGAGACCAAGCTCGCCCGAGTTGGAGCGCCCATCTAGTTCGAGTGGCTGGAAGGGAAGAGAGGCGATACCGCTACCTCCTGTTGTAGACTCTACTGTGGCACGTCCACAGCCCAGAGAAGAGTCGTCGGACAATCTGGCTGCTGGCATGCAAATCGAGAGGCCAAGATCGGCTTTGCATAGCGGTGATTTCAGAGAAAGAGATGCCACCGATACTGGCTTTGGTCGGTTTACCGATGCTGTGCGAGAAGAACAACAGCAACAACCGTCAATTTTGTCTACATCCCCAGTCGCACCATGGCACTCTGGATTTCCTGCAGTTGCATTTCGACAAGCATGGTTGGAAAGACGTCAACCACCGCCACCACAGCCAAAACTCGAGTATCAAAGACCTGCAAGATCGCGCGCTGTGTCGAATGCTACACTGGCCACTAGTTTTACCTACAAGCCGCCCACAAGTCCTTTGGTCCACCAGTCAAGGCCTGACACACCCGATCCCCAATCACGTCCGATGTCTCCGATTTTGGATAAGTCGCGTAGGCATACTTTCTCTCCAGAAGCCTTGAAACGGATGTCTTCAGCCGCTCTGGACTATCCCTCCTCTGCGCGCGGCCAAGAAAGCAGGCCGATTCCTGCGTTGCGGAAGGAAACCACGTACCCTTACCAGGCCCACCAACCACGCCGATCTTTACATTCCTTCAACAGTCTACCACAATCACCTTCGCCTGCACCTCGAAGGCCTTCAATA
>Ga0265797_10005523_pt1 | contig 18427 bp, 14 predicted proteins | sample P2T30metagenome_FD_192433 | JGI IMG/M metagenome (GOLD analysis project Ga0265797, IMG submission 192433) | Plant litter microbial communities from East Loma Ridge, Irvine, California - P2 T30 | ecosystem: Environmental > Terrestrial > Plant litter > Unclassified | place: USA: California... | reverse complement strand
TCGATGGTGGCTTTGTCCAGGTTAACCGCCCCGGGAATATCAGCAGCCGTTGCAAGGTCGCCGAAGGTGAGAGTGCCAGCCTTAAGAGTGCCTCCGGTGATGGGGCCGCTTGGAGCGGGCGGTGGGACGGAAACTAAGTCAAATACTTGCTTAAACGCTCCCCCAAACCGGTCCTCAAACTCCTTGAGCGAGGCTACCCGGGTCGGTACGCCGCTTAGCGGTTTGCCCTTGTACACGGCTTTCTCCGTGTAGCCAACGAAGGCGGGGATAGCCGTGGCTACTTCCACCACGGAGTTGGGAAAGGCGTTTTGCTCAACGATGTAAACGCCGGGTACCTGAAGAGTGGGCTGCATAAGCCAAGGGGTGAAAGGTGAGGAAAATTCTAAAAAATAAGGGGCAGTAGCGGCCGGCGGGGCGGGCTAGCGGGCGCCCGCTAGCCGCGCCTTGGGCGGCTTGGTGGCCGGGGGCGGCGCGGCGCTGCCCAGCGTGTACACGCTACCTGGCGCGGCGTGTAGCACGGCCGCCCCCACCTCGAGGGCCGCCCTGGGCTGCGTAGCCATGAGGTAGTCGTCGGCATAAAAGCTGATGGCTTCGGCCGCGAGGCGCCAGCGGTAGGCGCCGCTGCCCCAGCCGCTCACATCCACCGTGCTGCTCATGGCCCCGGCGGGCACCGGCTGGCTAAGCGGCAGGCCCGGCGTGCCCGCCAGGCCTTGCAGCTGGGCCGTGCGCGCCACCGGGGCGGCGGCTAGCTGCTGCGTAAACACCAGCGGGCGCAGCGCGAGCGCAGCAGCCGCTACTACCCGCCCCGCCCCGCTGGGGCCGGGTTGCAGGCGGTACAGACTCACTGTGCCTGGCACCAGGGCGCTACCCGCAAAAAAGCTGGGGTCCTGGGGCTCCAGGGAGAATAGCAGCGGTAGCAGGTTGGTAGCCGCCAGCAGGTTGTGGGTGCCGGGTGGGAGCGGGGCGGCCCCAATCAGCACGAAGCCATCGGGCAGCGGCTTGCAGAGCCAGCCCAGCCGCCGCAGGCGGTCGGCCGTGGCCGGCGTGGGCCGGGCCGCCAGCTCGTAGGGCCAGGCGGGGCACAGCACCACCCGTAACAGTACCTGGGAAGCGGCGGGCGAGGTTGTTTTCATAGAGGGCGAGGGCGGGCGCAGGCGTAGGGCGGAGGCGTTTTCAGCGGGTGGCGGCCGGCGCGGGCCGCACCGCGGTAGTCGTGTCCACTCGGGTGATGGCCGGCACAAGCAGCCCCTTATCCGCCTGAATGGTGAGCAGCTTCACCCGGTACACGACGCCTGGCATTTGCTTGGCCCCCAGCATACCCCAGAGATAGCTCCAGTCCTGAAAGCTGGTGTCTTCCAGCTCCACCGTGAGGCGGTCCACTGCTGCGCTCAGGGGCGTGCCGGGCGTGGTGGCCAAGCTTGGGTGGCCCTGAAAAAAAGCCAGGGTAGCCCCCAAAAACTTCAGTGCCTCGCTGTAATCACTAAAATTGGCGGCTATCAGCACGCGCAGGTTCAGCTTGAGGGCCGGTGCCTGCTGCTGGTAGGGGCCGCTGCCGCTGCGGCTGGGCTGCTGGTTGCGCACCGTCGGCTCCGACCCCACGTTGATAAGCGTCACACTCATCTGGTTGTCGAGGTCGGCCCCGGCCGGGCTGGTGTGGGCGGCCAGCACGGCCCTCGTCTGCGGGGTTTGGAAGCTGGCCTTGAGATACGCGTTCAGCTCCTGGGTGAGCAACGTTAGAGCTTGCAGTATCATACGCTTTTGCTAAGAGTTGCTCATCCGGCCCGGTTCAAGCAGATAGCTTGTGTGCGCAGGGATATACCTGCCGCCCCGGGTACTATTGTGCGTGGCAAAACTACAGGTAGTAGCTGGTGATTATCCCCCGTATAAATACCTGATTTCAATATTTTTCTGCGCGCCCGTATAGGTGTGAAAATCAGCTTTTTTTAAAAGAAAATTTCATTGAAATATTATTTGCTGATAAATAGCGTAGTGGCTTGCTCCAGAGGCCAAAAAGCTGCAGTGGGCAAGTATGCGTGCTAAGTAGAAGTCTGCAGGCTCATCTGTGGGCATGCCCGCCTGTTTGCAAGCCACCCCTCTCGTGCACGGCTGGCTATTCCCTCAAAGCTGGCCCGCTGTGCTTTGGCATTACCGCTAGCTGCCTGTGTAATTGAGTAGCTGGCCTGGGTTTGCTAGCAGGCGCCCGCCGGCTATCGGGCCAGCGGCCATCTAGGCTGCCGGGCACCCGCCCGTAGCATTGGCAGCCAAGGGAGCACACACAGCCCCTCCTAATCGGTTACAGCCCTGAGTTGGATATACTAAACTCAAGGGTAAGTCCGCGATGGGGCTAGCCCTGGCGGCGCAAGCAAAATGCTCCGCTTTGCATGACTGGCTTGCTCAATTTTTAAACCAAGGGCTGAACGAGAATAGAATTACTCCCGCTTCTGCCGAAACCGCAAAAATCCTCCCTGTCCGCAACCAAAACCCCCAACCTGCCCCTATCTTTGCAGCCCCATTCAGAGAGGTGTCCGAGTGGTCGAAGGAGCACGCCTGGAAAGTGTGTATAGCCCAAAAGGTTATCGTGGGTTCGAATCCCATCCTCTCTGCTTTAGTTAAGATAACTCCTCTGTAGGTCAAATACTTACAGAGGGGTTATTTGCTTAAAGCATACCGGCAACATACCTAATCCAGACTAAGGGTTTTCCGACGAAGGAAAAGCGTGCATCTTCATTACGAGAAGCGAGACTATCTGCGGTGGCACATGGTGCGCTGCACTACGGTGGTTGCGCAATGTCCTTAGTGTGAGGCAGCTAGCCTTGCCCAGCGTATCGGTTAGCGCCAGTCTTTCCGGTGTTAGATTAATCGGATTAAAAGGTGAGAAAGGGTGGAGTGGGAAAAAGCTTGTAGTTGGGTTGAGGCTGCGAGAGTAGGGTAGACTAGCCTCCACACGGGGCCGGCAAGCGCGGAAAAGAAACCGCGCGGGGCAAACTGACAATTATTAGTAAGGTATAAATAATTTGGGCAATCGTCCTTCTATCAACCCCTGCCTACCCTTGGTCGCTGGTATAGCTTGCAGGATGATAAAGTTGCTGGTTGTGGGTTTTAGGCGGCTTTGGTGGCGTTTTAACGAGCTGTGGGAGTGATGAAACGCCAACACCTATAGGCTGCAAGTATCGGCCGAAGAGGACACGTGGCTGGAGGTAGACCAAAGCTGGTGCGGTAGCTTCTCCGGTTTCGGCGCATGAGGAGTACCAAGTGCTTTATGTGCGCCGAAGCTGGCTGGGGCTCCAAGATGGACAGGATACGTTGCTGCCCGGCCCCTTTTTGTTGAGGCTGGAACTACGTCGGCTGGATAACAATACCGTTGAGGTCATCCTGGGGGAGACGACCCGCCGTTATGGAGTAAAGTATACCTTCTATGGGCCTTGGCCCGCCCGGCGGCTAGGCGATTAGTATCGAGTTAGCCACGCCTATACTCGGCCGCTTGCGTAGCTTTCAGGCATGAAAATACCGTTACTTGGTGCCCTTGTTAGCTTAGCCTTGGCGGGCTGTAATCCTGGTGGGTCGGCGCCGGCACCTACCCCCAAGCCGCTCGTTGCCGACCCAACCGGCAGCTGGGTATCGGATAATATTACGGCTGAGCCAGTTGGCAACCGTAATCCCACCAATGTAAAGGTGGTTGCTAATTCCGGAAGCGTTGACTTAATCGGGGGCCGGCTGCTGGTGAATCCAGCCGTCATGCTCAATTCCTCCGCAACCTCCGCCAGCGTCGAGTACACTTTAGCGCTACCTCTACTGCGCCATCCGGCACAAGACGCAAGCGTAGGCCGCATTGACTCGTTTATCAACGTGACGAATACCTCCTTCACGTGGCGCCATTACACCGGGTCAAGGACCTACGACCCAAAGCTGGCTAATCTCGTCCTGACGGGCCACTTTCATCGCTAAGCCCCTGGCCTTAGCCCATGTGTCAGCGGCGCAAAAACTAAGTTTTATCGCCTTATGCGTTCAGAGGTACGGCGGGCAGGCTAGCTACTTATCAACCGAAAAGGCCCGTTTTTAGCTAAAAACGGGCCTTTTCGGTTGTGGCCCCAGAGGAACGCCTAGGCCCCCTTTGCCCGATGGCGTCGCAGTGTGAAAAGCACGCCGGCCGCCAGCAGGCTGGTGTAGGCCGTGGCCATAAGCCACTGCGGCACCTTCATGCCGTTGGCCTTGATGGTGGCGGTGGCAGTTTCCTCGTCCTGGCTGGCGATTTCATCCCGGATAGTCTGGTAGCCGCTCACGACGTGGGCCACGGCGCCGGCCAGCGGCAGCAGGCCCAGGTAGGCGGCTTTGGGCAGCTTAGCAGCCTGGTACAGGTAGGCGAAGCTGCCCAGCACGGCCAGCCCCGAGCCGGCGACCATTGCCTGCGCCACGCGCTGGCTGCGATGCAGGCCCAAATGCACAATCACGGTGCGCAGGCCGGCGGCGCGGTCTTCGGTGTAGTCCTCGGCGTTGTTGAGCAGCAGCACGCCCAGCTGAAGCAGGCCGTAGGCGCCGCCCAGCGCCAGCACCGAGCGGCGCGGAAACCGCGTGACGAGGCTGCCGGTGTAGGCCATCGGCCCAAAAAACAGGATGGCCCAAAGGGCCGCCTGCTGCCACCACCCGCGCGACTTGAGGTGCAGCGGCCCGGCCGAGTATTGCAGCCCCAGCACCCAGCCAATGAGCGTAAGCGGCACAAACTGCCAGCGCCCGGTGCGCCTTTGCAGCCACGCCGCAATGAGCACCGTGCCCGCCACCGAGGCCCGCATCTGCCAGCGCACGCCCATGTCGCCGAGCTCAAACACGGCGTTGGACAGGTGGCTCTTGTACACCGCATCCAGGCGCTGGTCGAAGTAGGCATTCACCATATCGCCGAAGTTGAAAAGCAGGTAAATACCGGCCAGCCCCACGTACAGCACGGGCGTAGTGAGGAAGCTAAAGTCCTCGGCACTCAGGAAGATGGGGATGAGGAAAATCGGAATCTCGGCCACCAGAAACTCGGTGCGGCGTAGGGTCTTGCTATTCTTAAAGAACTTGGCCAGGCCGCTGTGCGGCGGGCGGGCCAGTAGGTTGATGCGCTGGATGTGGCGCTCGTTGGGGTTCAGAAACGCGTCGCGGCCGTGCAGCAGCGCGTGGTTGTCGGCCAGCACGATGTCGCTGTCTTCCCAGGTGTGGACGTAGAAAACTTCCGGCGCGTACAGCACCGCTTGCAACTCCTGGATGAGGTCGGCCTGCTCGGTGGGGGAGGCGCCGAGCACCTCCACCGTCACGGGGTTGAGGTCGTGCACGGGCTCGGCAAAGCGCAGGGTAGCCTCGCCCGTGACGGGGTGCGCCTGCACCAGCCGCTGGGTGATGGAGCCGCCGTAGTGCACTATTTTCTCGGTGCTGTAGCGTAGCGTGGCGCTATGCCAGCGCTGGCGCTGCGCGGCCGTGGCGCGGGCCAGCGTGCGCGTAGTGTCGGCGAAGGTGGTGCCGCCCCGGTCCTCGGGCCGGGGCGCTTTCACGCACTGGAAGAAGATGAGGTAGGGAATTTTGCCGATAAAGGCGCCGTCCCAGTGCAGCGGCACGGCGCTGGGCGTGTAGAGGTAGTTCTTGGCGTCGGGCTTCACCTTCAGCTCGTTGATGGCCCCGAATGCCCATTGCAGCGGCTCGCCCAACTGCTGGGCGTAGCGCGCAAACCCCGGCTTGTCGAACAAGTCGAACCCCCGCAAAATGAGCACGCGGTGCTCGCGGACCCAGTCTTCAATCTGCGCCACCGGGATGCCGGCGATGGTTTGGCCGGGCGCGGCGGCCCGCACCAGCAGGCCAAAGGGATTTTGCGGTTCGAGGGTATAGGTTGGCATGGGAGAATAATAAGCCGGCGCGGACGTGGAAGGAATAGTAGTTGGCAATCAATAAACCGTCTGTCATCCTGAGCTTGCGAAGGACCTTCTTCCGCCAGCGCCGATTGGATTACTGCAAACTGTTCAACTGGCATAAGGTCCTTCGCAAGCTCAGGATGACAGGCGGTTTGTTGGTTTCTCAAAAGAGCTTTGGCAAAACGTTCGTCATGCCGGGCGCAACAAAGGTGCCACGCCCGCGCGTTGGTAGCGGTTAATAATTCAGTCTACTTGGTTAAGAATTCGGCTGGGCCACGAAGTGGCTGGGGCGGCCCGCCTGCTCCACCAGCGTCGCCCCGAGCGCCTCGGCCTGCTGGCGTTTCATGAGCACGTAGTCGTTGTCGCGCAGCAGCACCACACCGTGCCAGGGCGTGAGCCAGTCATCAACGGCGCGGGTGATGCGCAGGCCGATTTTGTCGGCGTGCGGGTGCTGCGGGTGAATGCTCAGGCGTAGGGCGTGCGGAAACTCCTGGGCCAGCAGCCGCGTCCAGGCGTTGCTGCGCCGGATTACCTCGTAGGCCACGGCCTTGCTCTCCTCCTTCACGCGGCTTTTACTTTTTTCGGGGGCCAGCGCCAGGCCGTCTTCCACCATAAAGCGGTGGATGCCGTTGAACATGGCCCGGTGGTGCGGCGCGTCGCGCACGCGGGCTTGCAGCTCGGCCAGCGGCTCGCCGTACTGCGCCGTGATGGCGGCGCGGGCCTCATCGAAGGAGGTGGTTGCGAGCAAGTCTTCGAGGTTGACTACCGACAAATCGCGGGTGTCCAGCCGGGCTATCAGCTCCTTGAGCACGTCGTTGTAAGCCGACACGTCGGCATCGCTCACCTGCACAAGGTCGGCAAAAATGCGGCCGTCGGCGCAGATAATCAGCTGGGCGCCGGGCGCGTACACCTGCCGGATATCGTCACACAGGCTTTGTAAAAATGTGAGCGCGATTTCCTCACCCAGGTCAGGCAGCGTGCCGAGCACCTTCTGCCTGTTCGGTGACTTCGCCGGGAAGGCGGGCAAAATCAGCTGCACCGGCAGGCCCTGGCTGATGAAGTAGTGCAGCTTGGGCAGGTGCAGCGCCAGGCACTGCGCGCACGGCTCGGTGCCGCAGCTCTCCGGCCCTTCGTGCAACACCTTGCGGTGCAGCATAATGAGCTTGAGCACGCGCCGCGCCACGTCAAAGTCCGTGCGCGGCTCCACCCGGATAAACTGCCCCACCACGGCCCCGACCTGCCCCAGCAGCGTGGGCGCAAACAGCGAATCGAGCTGCGGCGTGGCCAGCGCCAGGCCCGCCGCGACCAGTTCCAGCGCGTCGCGGGTGGCCTGCCCGCCGGCCGAGCGGTCGAGAAAGCGCAGGCCCAGCACGGCCCAGTGCGCGGCGTACAGCGTCTGGACCAGCTGCGGCCGCACGGCGGCGGGCGGCGCGTCGGTGGCACCCTGCACCACGGCTTCGAGCAGGGCCAGCCCGCGCAGGCGGATGTTCTCGGTTTCGGGGCTGAGCATACCGGCCGGCGCTTCGTCGTCGAGCAGGGTAGCCAGCAGGGCACGTAGCGTGCGGCGGTACGGTTCCAGTAGCTCCAGCTTCAGCAGCAACAATTCCTGGAAGCGCAGGGCCAGCGGACCGGTACTCAGGTCCTGCATGCGGGCTTCCAGCTCGTCGTGAATACGCTGGTAAAGGCCCAGTACGAAGTCGCTTTTTGAGCCAAAATGCCGGTACACCTCCGCCAGCGGCTGCTCAGCGGCAGTGGCTATATCGGCTACATTTACTTGGTTAAAGCCTTGTTGCTCGAAGAGTTGCAGGCCGGTGTCGAGCAAGGTGCGGCGGGTGGCCAGGGCTGGGGTGCCCGGGAGGGGAGAGTCGGGCGACATGGGCGGCAGCTTAGACAAAGGACGAGGCAATGTGTAGTTGGCTAGCCTCGCAAGCTGCGCCGCGGGGCTATCACAAAGCTACCCCCGCCAAGGTATCTTTTAGCGCTGCTCCAGCCCGCCCAGCAGCACCGTGAGGATGTTGCTTTCCAACTCATCAGCCGTGAGGCCCCGGCCCGGGCGGTACCACAACTCCACCCATCGCACCGCCGAGAGCACCGTAAACAGGGCCACCGACACGTTGACGGGCCGAAACTCACCAGCCTCAATGCCGGCCTCGATAAGTGCGGCAAAGCCCTTTTCGTAGTTTTTGCGGGCCTGCTTGAACTCAGTGAGGCGCGGCTCGGGCAGGTACTTCCAGTCGTGGTTGGCTACCGACACGGCGGCGCTGTCCTCCACCATCAGGCGGATGTGCAGGCGCACCAGCGACTTGATTTTTTCGCCGTAGGGAATGGCAGTGCGCTCAATTTCAGCTAGCTGCGAGATGTACGTATCCGAAATGCGGAAGCAGATGGTATCCAGCAGCTCGTCTTTCGACTTGATGTGGTTGTACATGCTCGCGGCCTCCATGCCCACCTGCCCGGCCAGGTCGCGCATCGACGTGCCGCTGTAGCCCCGGTCTTTAAACAGCTTGGCTGCCTCGGCCAGAATCAGCTCGCGCTTAGCCGACTTTTTCGTTTTAACCATAAGGAAGCGGGTGGGAGGGAAGAGGAAGTGCAAAGTTACCTCCCTACGCACCACGCTAACGAATGTTTGTTAAGCGCAGTAGGCAGGCCACGAGCTTACGCCAACGCTTAGAAGCAGATACGCTGCTGGCTGGCCCATTCACGCCTAATGAATGGGCCAGCCAGCAGCGTATCTAAAGGTGCCATTTTGCGGCGCTAAGCTAGCGTAGCCGCTGCCTCACTAGCCTCCAGCACGGGTTCCAGCGTGCGGCCGGGGTAGGCCAGCAGCGCGTGCTCCAGGCAGGTGAGGGCGGCGGCTAGGTCGGTCAGGTTCAGGATGTAGGCTAGCCGCACCTGCTGGCGGCCCAGGCCGGGCGTCTGGTAAAAGCCGTTGGCCGGCGAGAGCATCAGCGTCTGGTTTTCGTATTCAAAGTCCGTGAGCAGCCATTCCCCAAAGCGCTCGGCATCGTCCACGGGCAGGTGGGCCATTACGTAGAAGGCGCCGCCCGGTACGGGGCACTGCACGCCGGGCATGGCTTGCAGGCGGCGCACGGTGAGGTCACGCCGGGCCTGGTACTCGGCGCGGTTTTCATCGAAATAGCTTTCGGGCAGCGCCACGGCGGCTTCGCCCAGCAGCATGCCCAGGCCGGGCGGGCTGATGCGCATCTGGGCAAAGTGAAACGCCGCCTGAAACACGTCCTTGTTGCGCGTCACGAGCGAGCCCACCCGCGCCCCGCAGGCGCTGTAGCGCTTCGAAATCGTATCCAGCACTATCACGTATTCCTCGCCACCGGCCAAGTTGAGCGCGCTGATGGAGCGCGCGCCGTCGTAACAATACTCGCGGTACGCCTCGTCCGAAAGCAAGTACAACTGGTGCCGCTGGCAGATACTCAGCAAGCCATCCAACTCGGTCTGGGTGTACACATGGCCAGTCGGGTTACTCGGATTGCAAAGCAGAATGGCCTTGGTGCGCGGCGTAATAACGGCCTCAAAATCAGCCAGCGGGGGCAGGGCAAAGCCGTTGTCAATCGTCGCCGTGACGGTCACGATTTTTACGCCTGCCGCGATGGCAAAGGCGGTATAGGTACCGTAAAACGGCTCCGGTATCACTAGCTCATCACCGGGGTTGAGGCAGGTGAGTAGCGCGAATAAAATGGCCTCGCTGCCAGCCGTCGTTACCAGTATCTCCTCAGTAGTCACCTCAATGCCCGCGCGGTGGTAGTAGGCGGCCAGCTTCTGGCGGTAGCTGTCGGTGCCCGCGCCGTGACTGTAGGCCAACACCCGGATATCGGCCTTGCGCACGGCATCAAACATGCTCGGCGGGGTGGCGATGTCGGGCTGGCCGATGTTGAGGTGGTACACCTGGCGGCCCCGCTCCTTGGCGGCCTCGGCAAATGGGGCCAGCTTACGAAACGGGGAAACGGGCATTTCCTGCCCGCGCTGCGATACGGATAACGACATAATTCCTAAGTAATTGCAGAAAAATAAGTAAGAAAAAGTCCCGGCCGAGATATCGGCCGGGACTTTTCCAGAGGTAGTAGATTTAGCTGTTGCGCTTGTCCAACTCGTCTCGAATTTTGGCGGCCTTTTCGTAGTCTTCTTTCTCTACCGCTTGCGCCAACATTTTGGTCAGCTCATCGAGCGACACTTGCCCGCTAGGTTCGCGGGGCTCCGAGGGCCGGGGCTCCGGACGGGGGCTGTCGTCGTCGTCCTCGTCCTCATCAGTGTCGTCCTCATCCTCGTCTTCGGCGGCCTCGTCGAGGTCCGAAAGGATGATGCCGGCTTCGCTAAGCACGCTTTCGACCGTGAAAATGGGCACCCCGAAGCGCAGGCCAATGGCGATGGCGTCGGAGGGGCGGGCGTCAATCTCGAAGGTGGTGGCCCCGTCGGAGCACACGATGCGCGAGTAAAACACGCCTTCCTTGAGGTCGGAGATAACTACTTCAATGATAGTGACATGCACGTGTTCGGCAAAAGCCTTGAACAAGTCGTGCGTGAGCGGCCGGTTAGGGCTGATTTTTTCAATCTGGATGGCGATGCTCTGGGCCTCAAACATGCCGATGATAATCGGCAGGCGGCGGTTGCCGTGCTTCTCGCCCAGGATGAGGGCGAAGGAGCCGGACTGCGACTGCGAGGAGGACAAGCCCAGAATTTCGAGCGGAATTTTTTTCAAGGGTCGCGGGGACGGTTAAGTCCAGGAAACTGGTACGGGAGGTTCTGTACGACAAATTAAGCAACGATGGCCGGAAACGACCGCCTCATCGGTCTATTTTACTTGTAATAAAAGCAAAAAAGAACGTCATGCCGAGCTTGTCGAAGCATCTTGCTCACGCCGCCAGGGTACTAGCCTGACGGTTCGAGCGAGATGCTTCGGCAAGCTCAGCATGACGTTCTTAACTAGCATGCGCTATGCAGCAGGTGCAGCGGGCTAGCCTAGCCCAGGGCTTTCACGGCGGCCGTCAGCTTGGGCAATACCTCAAATACGTCGCCTACGATGCCGTAGTCGGCGGCTTTGAAGAAGGGAGCCTCGGGGTCCTTGTTAATCACCACAATCACCTTCGACGAGTTGACGCCGGCCAGGTGCTGGATGGCGCCCGAGATGCCGCAGGCAATGTACAGGTTGGGCGAAACCGTGATGCCTGTCTGGCCCACGTGCTCGTGGTGGGGGCGCCAATCGACGTCGCTCACCGGCTTCGAGCAGGCTGTGGCCGCGCCCAGCGCCTTGGCGAGGTCTTCGATGAGGTTCCAGTTTTCGGGGCCTTTCATGCCGCGGCCGCCGCTCACTACGAGCCCGGCCTCGGGCAGCAGGATGCCACCGGCCTGGTCCTGCATTACCACTTGCTTGGGGGCGTCGGCAAAGTCGGCGTCCGTGAGCTGGGCGGCGAAGGCTACGACCTCAGCCGTTTTGCCGGCTTCGTGCTGGGCTTCGATGGAGTTCTTTTTAACGGCGATAATCTTGCGGTCACTCTTCAGCACCACGTCCGAAAACGCTTTGCCCGAGAATGCGCCACGCTTTACCGTGAACTGGCCGCCGTCGGTTTTGGGCAGCTCGACTACGTTGGTAGCCAGCGAGGCTTGCAGGCGAATCGAGAGGCGCGAGCCCACGGCGGCACCGATGTTGCTGTTAGCCAGTACGATTACCTTGGCGTCCTCCTGTTGGGCGGCCGTGGCAATGAGCTTGGTGTAGGCATTGTTCACGAAGTCCTTCAGGCGCGGCTCCTTGTCGTAGAGCACCTTGGTGATGCCCTGCTCGCCGAGCTGGGCGAGGCTGGCATCGGTGGCTTCGCCCACGGCAATGGCCGTGGCGCTGGTACCGAGTTGCGCGGCAAGCTGCGCGCCATAGGTAGCCACTTCGAGCGAAGACTTTTTCACTTCGCCCTTATCGCATTCAACTACTACTAAAACTGACATATCATTTTTAATTAACAGTGAACAATGAGTAATGAGCAAGGAGAGAGGAACTGCCTAATCTATCAGGTAATTGCTCACTGTTCATTGCTCACTGCGCATTGAATTAGATTACTTTGGCTTCGTTGCGGAGCAGCTTAATCAGGTCGCCGGCGTTGGCGGCGTCGATGAGCTTCACACCCTGCTTCTTGGGGGGCAGCGCGTACTCGTTGACCTGGGTGCGGGGGGCGTCGCCGGTGGCGGGCACCACTTTCAGGGGCTTGGTGCGGGCCGTCATGATGCCGCGCATGTTGGGGATGCGGGGCTCGCACATGGGCTGCTGGCACGAAGCCACGAAGGGCGTGTTCACGCTTACAATCTCCTTGCCGCCCTCGATTTCGCGCTCCAGCGTAGCGGTGTTACCGCTCATATCCAGCTTCATAGCGGGCGCTACGGTCGGGATGCTGAGCAGCTCGCCTACCATGCCGTGCACCTGGAAACCGTTGTAATCGATGCTTTCCTTGCCCATCAAAATCACGTCGTAGCCGCCGTCCTTGGCAATAGCCGCGATTTGCTCGGCCACAAAAAAGGCGTCGGTCGGCGCAGCGTTCACCCGGATGGCGTCGTCGGCCCCGATGGCCAGCGCCTTGCGGATATTAGGCTCGGTGTCGGCCTCGCCCACGTTGAGCACCGTCACGGTGCTGCCAGGGTTGGCTTCTTTCAGCTCAATGGCGCGGGTGAGGGCGTATTCGTCCCAGGGGTTAATCACGAACTGCACCCCGGCCTTGTTAAACTCCTTATTATCGGGCGTGAAGGTGATTTTGGTGGTCGTGTCGGGCACGTTGGAGATGCAAACCAGAAACTTCATCTAAGCAAAGTAAGGGTGAGAGGAGAGTGCAAAAGTAGTCGGCTTGCATAACATTCACCAAGCCGAAAAAGGTCTTTCGACCCGTTATAAACGAGAATGCGGCGCGGGGGTCGCAATTTCGTCCCAAAGATAGCCAAAACTCCTGCCCATGAATGCCCCCAGCCGCTTACAACAGTTGTTAGCTTTTTATGAAGCCGACCCTACCGATGCCTTCACCATTTATGCCCTAGCCACCGAGTACCGGGCCGCCGAGCCGCTGCGCGCCTGGGAATTTTACGAGAAGCTGCTTACCGAGCACCCCCACTACGTGGGCACCTATTACCACGCCGGCAAGCTGCTCGAAGGCTTCGGCAAAAAGGACGAGGCCGAGCAAGTGTATCGCAAGGGCTTGATAGTAAGCCGTAAGGCGGGCCAACTGCACGCCGCCAGCGAAATCCAGCAGGCGCTGAACAGCTGCCTGGGCCTGGATTACGAGGACGACTAGCCCGTAGCGCGAAGCTCCGGCTTCGCGCTACTCATAACCACTGCTGTAAGTACATGTCAACCAAAATACTAGTAGTCGAAGACGAGCCCAAGGTGTCGGCATTCATTCGCCGGGGGCTGGAAGAGGAGGGCTACGAGGTAGAAGTAGCTTACGACGGCCACTTTGGCCAGCGGCTGGCGCTGGGACAGGAGTTCGACCTGCTCATTCTGGACGTAATCTTGCCCGGCCAAAGCGGCCTAGAAGTGCTGAAAGCCGTGCGCGCCCAGGACCAGGAGCTGCCCATCCTGATGCTCACCGCGCTGGGTACTACGCAGGATAAACTGCTGGGCTTCGACGGCGGGGCCGACGACTACCTCGTGAAGCCCTTCGACTTTGTGGAGCTGCTGGCCCGGGTGCGTGCCCTCACGCGCCGCCGCGACCGCCGCTCGGCAAAGGGCAACCAGCTTACCCTGGATGACTTAGCCGTGGACACGGCCGCCAAAACCGTGGTGCGCGCCGGCCAGCCCATTAAGCTCACCGCCCGCGAATTCAACCTGCTAGAGCTGCTGCTGCGCCACCAGGGCCGCGTGCTGAGCCGGGGCGAAATTGCGGAGCACACCTGGGAAGAGTCGTTCGACACGGGCTCCAACGTAATTGACGTGTACGTCAACTACCTGCGTAATAAGGTGGATAAGGGCTTTGCTAAGAAGCTCATCCACACCGTAGTAGGCATGGGATACGTGATGCGCGAAGAATAAAGGCCAGCTGCTGATATAAACAGCCTTCCTCACTGTTTCACCCTCGCTACTTTATCGCGTGACTATTCGCAATCGCCTGACCTGGCTTTTCTTAGGCGTAGTAGCCGTGTTGCTATTCACGGTGCTAACGATAGTATATGCCCTACAGCTGACTACCTCGCAGCGCGAGTTTCGGCAGCGGCTGCGCGAGCGGGCGCAGGTGACGGGCTACATCTACCTCGAAAAGGACGAGATGCGGGCCAGCGCCTTCCGCGATTTCGAAAAAAAGTACTTACAATCGCTCAGCAACGAGATTTTGCAGGTCTATGATGCCACCGGGCAGGTGCGCTTCGTGGCCGAAGACGAGCGCGTGCGGCTCTCCGATGCCGTGCTGGCGCGCATTGTAGTTAATAAGGAGTCGTACTTCCGACTAGGGCCGCGGCAGGCGGTGGGCATTTTCTACCAAGACAACCAGGGCGACTACATCATTGTGGCCGCCGCCGAAAACGTGTATGGCCAGCGGCGACTCCAAAGCCTGGCCTCCATCATGGGCGTGATTTTCGTGGTCAGCCTCGGCGGAATTTTTTTTCTGGGGCGGGGCTTTGCGGGCCGGGCGCTGGCCCCCATCGCTGCCCTCAACGACCAGGTAGACCGCATCACGGCCCACGACCTGCACCAGCGCGTGGATGCCGGGTTCCTGCGCACCAGCGAGCGCGACGACCTCACGCGCCTGGCCCGCACCTTCAACCGGCTGCTCGAACGGCTCGAAGCCAGTTTCGAAGGCCAGCGCACCTTCGTGCGCAACGCCTCGCACGAGCTGCGCACGCCGCTCACGGCCAGCATCGGCGAGCTACAGGTGTTGCTGGCTCGCGAGCGCTCGCCCGAGGCCTACCGGGAGGGCGCCGCTTCGGTGCTGGGCGAGTTGCAGCAGCTCAAAACGCTGATTAACAATCTACTTGACCTAGCTCAGGCCGAAGGCTCGGTGGCCCTCACCGAAGAGGTGCGCCTCGACGAGTTGCTGTGGGAGGTGCGCGAGGGCGTGGCCCCGGCCCAGCGCGCCCGCGTGCAGGTAGACCTCGGCGACCTGGCCGAGCTGCCCGACGACCCGGCCGCCTTTGTCGTTATGGGCCACCGGGGCCTGCTGGCCCGGGCGCTGGGCAACCTCGTGGATAACGCCCTCAAGTACTCGGCCCCTGACCAGCGGGTGCTCCTGAGCCTGCGTACCCAGCCGGGCGGGGGCTGCGTGGTGCGCGTGGCCGATGCGGGTGTGGGCATCGCGGCCGACGACCTGGACCAGGTGTTTCAGCCGTTTTTTCGGGCGGCGGCGGTGCGGGGCGTGGTGGGGCACGGCGTGGGGCTGCCGCTGGCCCAGCGCATCGTGGCGCTGCACGGCGGCACGCTGGCGCTACGCTCGGAGCCGGGCCACGGCACGGTAGCCGAACTCACGTTTGTGGGGGCGAGGTGAAAAAAAATAGCCTTTTGGCGAAAAATTCATCTTTCTAATGCCGCTCTAATGCCGCTCTAATAGCAGCCTAATGTGGGTGGGGGACTTTTGGGAAATGGTTGCTGCCTGCCGCTGAGCCAGCGCTTGCCCAGCCAGCCGCCACGCCCACTTAGTCGCTTCAAAAAATGCTTTTCCAGTTCTGGACCCAACTGCTTTTGGCTAAGCCAACAGCTAGTGACAGGCTCACGCTGCGCCACCTGCTACCTGCGTCGGCTAGTGCCCGGCCGGGCTCGGTTGTTCGTTATGCCGGTTTGCTGCTAGTTGGGCTGTGGCTGGGGCTCACCCCCGCCGCCCACGCCCAAACCGCCGCGCCGGCTAGCTCGTTGCTGCCCATCGATACCGTGCGCCTCACGCTGCCCGACGCCGAGCAGCGCTTCGTGCAAAACAACTTGCAGGTGCTGGCCCAGCGCTACAACATCACGGCGGCGCAGGCGCTGGCCATCCAGGCGCGCCTCATCGACAACCCGACCATTACGCTGGACCAGAATGTGCTGCAGCAGGCCATTCACAAGCCCTCGGCGGTGGGCAACAACCCCGACCTCAACCGCAACCAGGTAGCCATTCAGGTGCAGCAGCTGTTTGCGCTGGCAGGCCGGCGCAAGGCCGCCGGCCGGGTGCAGCAGCAGGCTGCCGTGGTGGAAACCTACAACCTGGAAGACCTCGTGCGCAACCTGCGCTTCCAGCTGCGCACCACGTTCTACGACATCTACTTCCGCCAGCAGACGCTGCGCGTGTACGACAACGAGATTCCGCAGCTGCGCCACACGGTGGAGCTGTACCAGGGCCAGTTCGATAAGGGTAACATTGCCCTCAAGGAAGTTATTCGCCTGAAAGCCTTCTTGTTTACGCTGGAAAGCGAGCGGCTGGGCCTCGTCACCGACCAGGCCAATTCGCAGGCCGACTTGCACGTATTGCTGCGCGACTCCACGCGCTCGGCTTACCTGCCGGTGGTAGATGGCCGCCGCATCCGCGCCCTCTCGCTGGCCCCGTACCCCGAGCAGCAGCTCACCGATACGGCCCTCGTGCGCCGCGCCGACCTGCTGAGCCGCCGCGCCGAGGTGCAGCGCCAGCAGCTGAACCTGCGCCTGCAACGCGCCGTGGCCAGCCCCGACCTCGCCGTGGGCTACAGCTACGACCGCCTGGGCTCGTATTTCGACAATTACAACTCCATTACGCTGGGCGTAGCAGTGCCGATTTTCAACCGCAACCAGGGTAATATCGGGGCCGCCAAGGCCCAGATTGGTCAGGCCCAAGCCCAGGCCGCCGAGCAGCAGCTCGTGGTGCGCCGCGACGTGCACGAGGCCTACCAGGTGGCCCTGCGCCAGGATGAGCTTTACCAGCACACCAGCCGCGACACCACGCCCTTCTCGCGCCTCATCGACAATATCGAGCAGAGCTACACCAAGCGCCTCATTAGCATCGTGGAGTACCTCGATTTTTACGAGGCCTACAAAAACAACGTCATCCAGATAAATACCCTGCGGGCCAATCGGATGCGCGCCTTCGAAGGCATCAACCTGGCCACCGGCCGCACCTTCTTCCGCGCCGAGTAAAGTCAGTTGTCAGGTAGCAATTATCAGTCATTGAGCTGAGTAAACGCTGCTAATTGATAACGCCCAAATGATGACTGATAACTGTTAACTGATAACTGAAAAGATGAATCGCGCCGCTTATTTTCTGCTGCTAACCCTGGGCCTGGGGGCCTGCTCCAAGTCGGAAACCACGAAGACGGAGGCCACCGAAACGCCCAAGAAGTTCTCGCTTTCCGACCAAACCCTGAAAGAGCTGGCCTTCGACACCGTGCGCCTGGAGCCGGTGCGGAGCGAGCAGTCCTTCTCGGGCCAGGTGACTACCAATGGCGACAAAACGGCCAACGTAGTGCCCCTCGTGGGCGGCGTGGTCGAAGACCTGAAAGTGGAGCTCGGCGACCACGTCACCAAGGGCCAAGTGCTGGCTATCATCCGCTCGGGTGAAATCGCCGATGTGCAAAACCAGAACAGCAACGCCGGTACCGACCTGGCCATCGCCCGCAAAAACCTGAGCGTGGCCGAAGACCAGTTTAAGGCTGGCCTCGCCGCCGAGCGCGACGTGGTGCTGGCCCGCGAGGAGCTACGCAAAGCCCAGAGCAACCTCGGCAAAACTGACAAGCAGCTCGGCATCTACGGCGTGTCGAAAGATGGCCACTACACCATCAAGGCCCCGATTTCGGGCTTCATCACGGAGAAAAACGTGACGGAGAACATGCAGTATACCACGTCGAGCGCGGGCAATTTCTTCACCATCGCCGACCTCGACCAGGTGTGGGTGCTGGCCAACGTTTTCGAGGCCGACATTGCCAACGTGAAGCTGGGCTACCAGGCCGACATCACCACGCTTTCCTACCCCGATAAGCACTTCCACGGCGTGGTTGATAAGGTTTTCAACGTGCTCGACCCCGACAGCAAGGCCCTCAAGGTGCGCATCCGCCTCACCAACCCCGGCTACCTGCTCAAGCCCGAGATGTACGCCCAGGTGCACATCCTCAACACCGAAAAAACTAAGGAGCTAGCCGTGCCCGCCAACTCGGTGGTCTTCGACAAAGACCAGCATTTTGTGCTCGTTTATAAGAGCCGCACCGAGGTCGATACCCGCCCCGTGACCGTCCTCAAAACCGTGGGCGACGTGAGCTACGTGAGCGGCAACCTGAAGGCCGGCGACGCCATCGTGACCAAAAACCAACTACTCGTGTACGACGAGCTAAACGACTGATTTCAGTTATCAGTCATCAGTTATCAATCCTCAATACGCGTTGTTGATGCTGGCTGATAATTGCATGATTGCTAAGGAGATGATAACTGACAATTGATGACTGATAACTGAAATGAATAAGTTCATCCAAGGTATTATTGCCTTCTCCCTAAAGAATAGGGGCTTTGTTTTCCTGCTTACCCTCGCGGCGATTATCGCCGGGGTGGTGAGCTACCGGAACACGCCCATCGAGGCGTTTCCGGACGTGACGAACACCGAAATCACCATCATCACGCAGTGGCCCGGCCGCTCGGCCGAGGAGATTGA
>Ga0265797_10005522_pt1 | contig 18428 bp, 12 predicted proteins | sample P2T30metagenome_FD_192433 | JGI IMG/M metagenome (GOLD analysis project Ga0265797, IMG submission 192433) | Plant litter microbial communities from East Loma Ridge, Irvine, California - P2 T30 | ecosystem: Environmental > Terrestrial > Plant litter > Unclassified | place: USA: California... | reverse complement strand
GCAGGCCGCGGCAGCATACCCGACGGACAAGGCGCCGTGGGCCAGCATCGCCCAGACCCGCTTCGACGCGGGCCAGTACGGCGACGCGATCGTCAACGCCCAGGAAGTTCTGGTGCGCGACCCCAACGACCTGCTGGCCAACAGCATCATCGCCATCAGTGGCCTGCGTCTGTCGACCAGTGCGCTTGGCGTGCTGAGCCGCCAGAACAACCTGAACGGCACGACGCGCAACGATGCGACCGAGCTGGCCAAGCTGTTGCGCGAGACGCTGGGCGAGACCGCGTTGGTCACAGCGCCGACGTCGACGGTAGGTCCGCCGACGGGAAGCACCAAAGGCAAGAACGTCAAGGACAAGGGCACGAAGAAGAACGACAAGAAGAAGGTCGAGACTCCGTTTGACTTGCTGCAGTAATGTTTGGACAACCCACGAAGCCATCGCGCGCGGCAGGTATGCATGGCGCCGCCGGTGATGGCGTGGGGGACCGTTTGAAATTAACCGATAGATAGGACATCCCATGTCAAGAAACTCCAGCGTCCAGAAAAAACTGCAGAAAGTGCGTCCGCCGCGGGTCCAGATGACCTATGACGTGGAAATCGGCGATGCGATCGAAAACAAGGAACTGCCGATGGTCGTCGGCGTCGTCGGCGATTTCGGCGGCAATTCCGAAGTGGCGCAGAAGCGCCTGAAGGATCGCAGCTTCGTCGCCATCGACCAGGACAACTTCGATGAAGTACTGAAAGGCGTCGAGCCGCGCGCGGCTTACCGCGTCAAGAACGAGCTGACCGGCGAAGGCGGCGAGTTCGCCGTCGACCTGTCGTTCAAATCGATGAACGACTTCCGTCCGGAAGCGGTCGTGCAGCAGGTCGAGCCGCTGAAGAAGCTGCTGGAAGCGCGCACCAAGCTGGCCGACCTGCGCAACAAGCTGGCCGGTAACGACAAGCTGGAAGACCTGCTCAACGACGTCCTGAACAGCACCGAGAAATTGGCCGAACTCGGCCAGCAAACCACGAAAGAGTGATCATGTCCGCACAAGCCACTCAAACGGCCGGAGCCGCAACCACCACAACAGAAGCCGGCCTGCTGGACCAGATCGTCGAGCAGAGCAAGGTCGCGAAATCCAGCGCCGAACACGCGCGCGCCAAGGACCTGATTTCCGAACTGGTCAGCCAGGTCATGGAAGGCACCGTTGTCGTTTCCGACAATCTGGCCGCCACGATCGACGCCCGCGTCGCCGAACTGGATCGCCTGATCTCGGCGCAGCTGTCGGCCGTGATGCACGCCCCCGAGTTCCAGAAGCTGGAAAGCAGCTGGACGGGCCTGAACTACCTGGTGCGCAACAGCTCCACGAGCCCGAACCTGAAGATCAAGATGCTCAACGCGACCAAGCGCGAACTGGTGAAGGACTTCCAGAGCGCGCTGGAATTCGACCAGAGCACGATGTTCAAGAAAGTCTACGAAGAAGAATTCGGCACCTTCGGTGGTGCGCCGTTCGGCGCGCTGCTGGGCGACTTCGAGATCACCCGCCAGCCGGAAGACATGTACTTCATCGAGCAGATGTCGCACGTGGCAGCGGCCGCGCACGCGCCGTTCATTTCGTCCGCGTCGCCGGAGCTGTTCGGTCTGGAGAGCTATGCCGAACTGGGCAAGCCGCGCGACCTGTCGAAAGTGTTCGACACCGTCGAATACGCGAAGTGGAAATCGTTCCGCGAATCGGAAGACTCGCGCTACGTGGGCCTGACCCTGCCGCGCTTCCTGGGCCGGCAGCCGTTCAATCCGGCCGATGGCGCCACGACGGAAGGCTTCAACTTCGTCGAGGACGTGGACGGCACCGACCACCACAAATACCTGTGGTGTAACGCCGCCTACGCGTTCGGCACGAAGCTGACGGCCGCGTTCGAGGACTACGGCTGGTGCGCGGCGATCCGCGGCGTCGAAGGTGGTGGCCTGGTCGAAGACCTGCCGACCCACACGTTCAAGACGGACGAAGGCGAAGTCGCGCTGAAATGCCCGACCGAGATCGCCATCACCGACCGTCGCGAGAAGGAACTGTCCGACCTGGGCTTCATCTCGCTGGTCCACTGCAAGAACACCGACTACGCCGCGTTCTTCGGCGCCCAGTCGGCGCAGAAGCCGCGCAAGTACAACAACGAGGCCGCCAACGCCAACGCCGTGCTGTCCGCGCAGCTGCAGTACATCTTCGCCGTGTCGCGCATCGCGCACTACATGAAGGCCATGATGCGCGACAAGATCGGCAGCTTTGCCGCCGCGTCGAACGTCGAGGACTTCCTGAACCGCTGGCTGACGCAGTACGTGCTGTTGGACGATAACGCCAGCCAGGAACAGAAAGCCCAGTTCCCGCTGCGCGAGGCGTCCGTACAAGTTTCCGAAGTGCCTGGCCGTCCCGGCGTGTATCGCGCCGTGTCGTTCCTGCGTCCGCACTTCCAGCTCGACGAGCTGTCCGTTTCCCTCCGTTTGGTCGCGGAGCTTCCAGCATCGACCAAGACTTAAAAAGACCAACGTTTTAAATTACCATCACAACTGAAAGGAACACCATGGCAATCGACGTCTACCTGCAAATCGACGGCATCAAAGGCGAATCCGCCGACACCACGCACAAGGACTGGATCGAGGTCAAGAGCGTTCAGTGGGAAGTCCTGCAACCGAAATCGGCCACCGCGTCGACCGGTGGCGGCCACACCGCCGAGCGCACCGAGCACAAAGACATCGTCGTCTCGAAGCTGGCTGACCTGGCAACCCCAGTCCTGCTGCAAACCTGCTCGTCCGGCAAAACCATCCCGAAAGCAAAGCTGGAATTCATGCGCGCTGACGGCCAGGGCGATCGCGTCAAGTACTTCGAAATCGAACTGGAAAACGTGCTGATCAGCAACGTCTCCCCATCGGTCGAACCAGGCAACATCCTGACCGAAGACGTGTCGATCAAGTACTCCAAAGTCAAGTGGAAGTACACGCAGCAGAAGGTCGGCGGCGGCACGGGCGGCAACACGTCCGGCGGCTGGGACCTGTCGGCTAACAAGGTTGCTTGATAGCGCACCCGCGCTGTTGACAATCTGATCTGAAGGGATACCGATGAAGGGGTTTACGCCGGGTCTGTTCGACCGGCTGATGGATACACGGGCCAACGCTGGGGGTGGGACGGTCTCGCGCATGTCGATCGAGGAATTGAAAGACTCGGTTGCGCGCGATCTGGAAGCGCTGCTCAACACGCGGTCCGTGATTCCTGAAGGGCTCCTGAAGCAGTATCCTGAATGCGGACGCTCGATCGCGACGTATGGCCTGCAGGATTTCGCAGGCCTGTCGCTGTCGAGCGCCGATGACCGCGCCTATATCTGCCGCTGCCTGGAGCAATCCATCGCGCGCCATGAGCCGCGCCTGCGCAATGTGCAGGCCAGCCTTGAGCTGCGCGCCGATTCCGTCAACCGCCTGAACTTCGCCATCACGGCGCTGCTGGTGGTCAGCACGGCCCATGAGCCGGTCAACTTCGATGCGGTGTTGCAGCCGTCCAGCCTGCACTACACCATCAGCAAGGCACGCCGTGTGGCGGCGCCGGGAGCTTAACGTTGGACCAGTTATTACCGTATTACGAACGGGAGCTGGGATTCTTGCGCCGCTATTCGCGCGAGTTTTCCGAACGCTACCCGAAAATCGCCGGTCGCCTGCTGATCGGCGGCGAGGTGTGCGAAGACCCGCACATCGAACGCATGATCGAATCGTTCGCGCTGCTCAATTCGCGCATCGCCAAGCGGCTCGACGACGACTACCCCGAATTCACCGAAGCACTGTTCGAAGTGCTGTACCCGCATTACCTGCGGCCGTTTCCGTCCTGCTCGATCGCCCGGATGGACTTCTCCGGCGCCGCGGCGCAGCTGACGGCCGCCAGCGAGATCCCGCGCGGCACGCAGCTGACGACGCGCCCCGTGCGTGGCGCCGTCTGCACGTTCCGCACCGCGTATCCCGTCACCGTCGCGCCGCTGGCCCTCACCAGCGCCTCGTTCGCCGCGATCATCGACGCGCCCGAAGCGACGCGCACGCCGCCGAACGCCACGTCCAGCATCAGCCTGACGATTTCCAGCACGTCCGCGCAGGTCTCGGTGCCGCAACTGAACCTGCCGAAGCTGCGCGTGTTCATCGACGGCGAACCGTCGTTCTGCGCCGCGCTGCGCGACGCGCTGTTCATGCGCGGCGTCTGCGCCTATGCGGAAGCGGACGGCAATGGCCGCTGGATTCCGCTGCAGAAGATTCCCGTCACGCCCGCCGGCTTCGACGAAGACGAGGCGCTGATCGATTTCTCGGCCCGCTCGCACACGGCGTACCGCCTGCTGACGGAATATTTTTCGTTCCCCGAGAAGTTCAACTTCTTCGACATCGACCTGCGCGCACTGGCCGCGCTGCTGCCGTCCGGCTGCCGTTCGATCACGCTGCACCTGGCGTTGTCGGGCATGCGCACCGACTCCAACACGGCGCGCATCCTGGGCACGCTGTCGACCAATAACGTGCTGCTGGGCTGCACGCCCGTCGTCAACCTGTTCCGCCAGCGCGGCGAACCGATCCGGCTGACGCATGCGACGGCCAGCTACCCCGTTCTCGCCGATGCGCGCCGCGCCTTCGCGTACGAGGTGCAGTCGATCGACTCCGTCAAGCTGGTGCGGCAGACGCCGCAGGGCGAATCGATCCAGGATTTCCGCCCGTTCTATTCGCTCAAGCACGGCCAGACGCCGGAGAAGAACGGCCATTACTGGATCGTGCGGCGGGACGATATCGTCGCCGAGAAAAGCCCCGGCTACGAGACGCAGCTGTCGATCGTCGACATCGACTTCGATCCGGCCGACGTCGAGACGGACACGCTGTCGATCGAACTGACGTGCACCAACCGCGACCTGCCGGCGATGCTCAGCTACGGCCTGCGCGGCGGCGACCTGTTCCTCGAAGGCGGCTCCAGCGTGCGCAGCATCTCCTTCCTGCGCAAGCCGACGCCATCGCACCGCTTCGAACGCGGACGCGGTGCGCACTGGCGCCTGATCTCGCACCTGTCGCTGAACCACCTGTCGCTGACCGATGGCGGCATCGACGCGTTCCGCGAGATGCTGACCTTGTACGACCTGCCACGCTCGCCGGCATCGCAGCGCCAGATCGGCGGCATCCTGTCGGTGGCGCACAAGGCCGCGACGGCCTGGCTGGCGGGGAACCCGTTCGCCTGCCTGGTGCGCGGCCTCGAAGTGCGCCTGACGATCGACGAGGAAGCCTTTGTCGGCAGCGGCATCCACGCGTTTGCCCATATCGTCGAACGCTTCCTGGGCCTGTATGTGCACGCCAACAGCTTCACCCAGCTGGTGATCGTATCGAACAAAAACGGAGAGGAGCTGTTGCGATGCACCCCGCGAAGCGGCGATTTGAGCCTGCTGTAATCGAGCGGCTCTTCGCCGAGCCGTATCGCTTCGAGTACTTCCAGGCGGTGCGCATGCTGGAGCTGTGGCTGAAGCGCCGCGGCGCCCCAGGCGAGGGCGCCGTCGCCAATTTCCTGCGCTTCCAGAATTCCACGTTGCTGAGTTTTCCGCCCAGCGAACTGGAAGCGCTGCAGCCGGAGCCGCGCGACGTGGCGACGGACCGTCGCGCGCTCGCGGCCGCGCTGCAGTCGGCGCAGCTGAAGTACATCCGCATCACGCCCACTTTCATGGGCTTCCTGGGCACCAGCGGCACGCTGCCGGCCCACTACACGGAGCGCATCGCCGCCCACGGACTGTATGAAAAGGACGACGGGCCGCGGGCATTCCTGGACACGTTCTCGAACCGCGCACTCGCGCTGTTCTACGAGGCCTGGCGCAAGTACCGGCTGGAGCTGAAGTACGAGATCGACGGCAAGGACAACTTCCTGCCGCTGCTGATGTCGCTGGCCGGCATGGGCAATTTCTCGCTGCGCAAGCGCCTGTCGGATCATGGCGACGGCGTGCTGGACGAATCGCTGGCGTACTTCGCCACCGCCATCCGCCAGCGGCCCGCGTCGAGCGTGCAGATCGCCCGCGTGCTGTCCGAGTACTTCGACCAGGACATCCACGCCGAGCAGTTCGTCGGCCACTGGTACGACGTGCCGCAGGAGCAGCAGACGATGCTGGGCATGAACAATGCCGTGCTGGGCGCCGGGGCAATGGCCGGCGCGCGCGTCTGGCAGCGCGACCTGCGCCTGCGCCTGCGCATCGGACCGCTGGATCTGCCAGCATACGAGTCGTTCCTGCCGGGCGGGCGCGCCGCGCGGGCGCTGCGCGAGATGCTGACGATGTTTACCGGACTGTCGCTGGAATATGAAGTGCAGCTGATATTGCGCGCCGCCGATGTGCACGGCGTGCGGCTGGAAGAAGACCGCATCGGCGGCCGGCTCGGGTGGGACAGCTTCCTCGTTGCCGGCACCGAAACACAAGACCGCGCCGACGTGCGCTACGAAATTCACGCGCTATAAAATTAGGGGAAACCATGAGCATCAACCTGAAAACGCTGATCGGAAAACTGAACGAGACCAGCCGCACGGCCGCCACCCGCGCCGCCAGCATCTGCGTCTCGCTGGGTCATTACGAAGTCGATATCGAGCACTTCTTCCTGGCGCTGCTGGAGCAGCCCGCCAGCGACTTCGTCGTCATCGCGCGGCAGAATGGCATCAGCCTGGCCATGCTGGAGGCGGACCTGCAATCGGAAGTGTCGCGCTTCAAGAACGGCAACAGCCGCACGCCGGTCTTCTCCGAGCGCATGCCGAAGCTGTTCGAACATGCCTGGCTGATCGCGTCGCTCGACCTGCGCGCCGGCCAGCAGGCGCAGATCCGCAGCGGTCACATTCTGCAGGCGCTGCTGACGGAACCGGAACTGGCGCAACTGGCGGCACGCAGCTCGAAGCTGTTCGCGAAATTCGACCTGGAGCAGATCAAGCACAAACTGGACAAGGTCACGGCCGGCTCGCAGGAAGCGGTCGCCATCCCGGCCGCCGAAGGTCACGCCGATGCGGGCGGCGACCCGGTCGGCGAGCTGCAGGCCAAGGCCACGACAAAGACGCCGGCACTGGACCAGTTCACGACGAACCTGACGCAGCGCGCACGCGACGGCAAGGTCGATCCCGTCATCGGCCGCGACCTGGAAATCCGCCAGGCCATCGACATCCTGATGCGCCGCCGCCAGAACAACCCGATCCTGACCGGCGAGGCCGGTGTCGGCAAGACGGCGGTCGTCGAGGGCCTGGCCCTGCGCATCGCCCAGGACGACGTGCCGGACGTGCTGCGCGGCGTGGAAATCCACACGCTGGACATGGGCCTGCTGCAGGCCGGCGCCAGCGTCAAGGGCGAGTTCGAGAACCGCCTGAAGAACGTCATCGACGAAGTCAAAAAGAGCCCGCAACCGATCATCCTGTTCATCGACGAAGCACACACGATGATCGGCGCCGGCGGCCAGGCCGGCCAGAACGATGCGGCCAACCTGCTGAAACCCGCGCTGGCACGCGGCGAGCTGCGCACCATCGCTGCCACCACGTGGGGCGAATACAAGAAGTATTTTGAAAAGGACGCGGCGCTGGCGCGGCGCTTCCAGGTCGTCAAGGTGGAAGAGCCGACCGAAGAACTGGCCTGCGCCATGCTGCGCGGGATGGCGCCACTGATGGAGAAGCACTTCAACGTGCGCGTCTACGACGAGGCGATCACGGAAGCGGTCCGCCTGTCGCACCGCTATATCTCCGGCCGCCAGCTGCCGGACAAGGCCATCAGCGTGCTCGATACCGCCTGCGCGAAAGTGGCGCTGGGCCAGAACGCCACGCCGGCGCTGATCGAAACGCTGGCGCGCAAGCTGGAGCGGATGGATGCCGAGGCGGCGTCGCTGCAGCGCGAGCAGGCCGGCGGCGGCAGCGCCCACGCGGCACGCCTGAAGGAGCTGGACGCGGCACGCAAGGCGGCGCAGGAAGAACATGCGGCGCTGGCAGCACGCTGGGAGAAGGAAAAGGCGCTGACCGAGAAAATTAAGGCGGGCCGCGTCGTGCTGGAAGGCGGCGGCGAGATCGATCCGAGCGTGCGCAAGGACGTCGACGCGCTGCAGATCGAGCTGCGCGCACTGCAGGGCGAAACGCCGATGGTGCCGGTGCAGGTGGACGGCCACGTGGTCGCCGAGATCGTCGCCGGCTGGACCGGTATCCCGCTGGGCAAGATGGTCAAGGACGAAATCAAGACGGTGCTGAACCTGAAGGACCTGCTGCAGCAGCGCGTGCTGGGCCAGTCGCACGCGATCGAGGCGGTGGCGCAGCGCGTGCGCACGTCGCGCGCCAACCTGGACGATCCGAACAAGCCGAAGGGCGTGTTCCTGTTCGTCGGCCCGTCCGGCGTCGGCAAGACGGAAACGGCGCTCGCGCTGGCGGACGTGCTGTACGGCGGCGAGCGCAAGCTGGTGACGATCAATATGAGCGAATACCAGGAAGCGCACAGCGTCTCCGGCCTGAAAGGCTCGCCGCCTGGCTACGTCGGCTACGGCGAAGGCGGCGTGCTGACGGAGGCGGTGCGCCGCAATCCGTACAGCGTCGTGCTGCTCGATGAAGTGGAGAAGGCCCACCCGGACGTGATGGAGCTGTTCTTCCAGGTGTTCGATAAGGGCGTGATGGACGACGCGGAAGGGCGCGAGATCGACTTCAAGAACACGATCATCATCCTGACGTCGAACATCGGCTCGTCGCAGCTGATGCAGGCCTGCCTGAACAAGCCTGCCGAGGAAATGCCGACGCCGGAGCAGCTGGAAGAGCTGGTGCGCCCCGTGCTGATGAAGCAGTTCAAGCCGGCGTTCCTGGGCCGCCTGAAGGTGATCCCGTACTTCCCGATCAGCGACGACGTGCTGGTCGAGATCATCGAGCTGAAACTGAACAAGATCAAGCAGCGCATCGCCGTCAACCACAAGGCCGAGTTCAGCTACGACGAGGCGCTGGTCGAAGCCGTGCTGGCGCGCTGCACGGAAGTGGACTCCGGCGCCCGCAACGTCGACAACATCCTGAACGGCACCTTGCTGCCGGAAGTGGCGGAGTCGGTGCTGGCGAAGATGGCGGAAGGCGCGGCCATCACGAAGATCAAGGTCGGCGCCGGCAAGAACGGCCAGTTCAAGTACACGGTGAAGTAACGTCAAAAGAGCCGCTGACGCGGCTCTTTTTACGTCGGGGTCAGGTCCGACATTCGGACACGACCCCGGCCGTCGGGGCCGCATTTGTCCGAATGTCGGACCTGACCCCTTTCTTCAAAGCGAGAAGCAATGGGAAAAAAACTTGCCGCAGCGGCGCTCGGCCTGGCGTGTGCGATGCCGGTCCGGGCCGAACCGGCGGGACAGGCCACGATCACGGTGCTGGCCGCCGGCAGCCTGCGCGAAGCGATGACTGAACTCGGCGCGGCTTACCGGGCGCAAACGGGCGTCGTACTGGCCGTGTCGTACGGGCCATCGGGCAAGCTGCGCGAGGGTCTGGAGCAGGGCGCCAAGGCGGACGTGTTCGCGTCCGCGGCCATCGAGCATACGGACGCGCTGGCGCGGCAAGGACTGCTGTCCCGCTCCGTCCCCTTGGCCTTCAACGACCTTTGCGTGGTGGCGACGCCCGCATTGAACCTGGCCGACGACAGACTGGTGGCAACGCTGCTCGATCCCGCCGTGCGCCTGGCCACGTCGACGCCGGTCAGCGACCCGATGGGCGACTACACATGGCAGTTCTTCCGCAATGCCGACAAGGCCCATGCCGGCGCGTTTGCCCGCTTCGACGCTAAGGCATTGAAGCTGTCGGGCGCGGGCGCGCCGCCTGCCGGCGCGAAGCCTCCCTATGTGAGCGCGTTCGAAGCGGACCAGGCCGATGCGTACATCATGTACTGCACCAATGCCGCGAGTACGCTGCGCGCGCTACCGCGGCTGCAGGTGCAACGCATTCCGGACGCGCTGAACGTGCGCAGCGCCTATGGCATCGGTGCCGCACCGTCCTCCGCCGAGGGAGAGCGCTTTATCGCGTTCGTGCTTGGTGCCAACGGCAAAGCCATCCTGCGGCGCCATGGCTTTCACTGAACGTCGGGGTCGAACACCGGGGTCAGGTCCGACATTCGGACAAATGCGACCGCTACGGCCCGGCTCGTGTCCGAATGTCGGACCTGACCCCATACGTTGAATGTCGGACCTGACCCCATACTTTCATCCGACGTGATATGAAAAAGAGCCGCGTGAGCGGCTCTTTGCTTTACTGCTCTCGGGCTGCCATCAACCGGCAGGCGGCACGCCCAGCAGCTCTTCGATGTGGGCCAGCGACGCCTGGTCCTTGACGACGGCGCGCAGCCACGTGTGCAGGTCCTGCTCGCCCACGCTGGCGGCCTTTTCGGCGAAGTACGACACGGGGCTGTGCGGCTCCGTCTCGCGGAAATACTGCGCCACGGCGCGCAGTTGGGCGATCGCTTGCGCGCGCGTGCGGATCGGGCCGTTCTGGCCCGGCTGTCCACCGCCGGTCTGCTGGGTGGCGACGGGTGCGCCACCGTCATCCTGCGGAGCAGCGTTGTCGGTGGCTTCGACTTGCGCGACCGGTGCCGGCATCACGTGCAGCATTGTCTCGATGGCGTCGCGCGCCTGCGAGAAGCCCGGGCTGTCCTGGCCCAGGCGGGCGTCCGCGGCTTTTTCCAGCTGCAGCAGCGCATCCATGCAGTACTGCGCGTCCTGCGTGAACTGGGCGCGGAACGCCGGCGAGCTGCGGCCCTTGGCCGTTTCCATGTCGGCCAGCTTGGGCAGGCCGGACTGATCGTTCTCGTCGCCGGCACGCTTGCGCGCGGCTTCGAAGTCGATCGTCGAGTAGCCGGAGTTGCGGCCTTCCGTCAGCGGCATCTCGCGCACCAGCGTACGCGTGCGCGCCAGGATCCACGACAGGTTGCCGATGCGCTGGTCGTTGTCGCCGCCTTCCGCTTCCGGATACAGGCCCAGGTCCCAGAACTGTTCGCATAGGCCGGCCAGCAGGCGATAGCCCTCGGCCAGGCCCCGCAGGTGATGCTGCTTGGCGGCCGCTTCCGTCAGCCAGACGGCCAGGCGCAGGTCCTTGCTCTTCTCGGCCAGCAGCTTGACGCAGCGCGTGACGACGAAGTCCCAGTCGGCTTCCTTCAGGTCCGTCTCCCAGGCGCCTTGTGCCAGCGACGGGTCGTCGAACTTGCGCGCGTGGGCGATGGCGTCCAGTTCGGCGGAGAACGCCATGTCCTCGCCGCATGGCTTGCTGTCGCTGATGGGGATTAATAGCTGTTCGGCTGTGAACATAAGTCCTCTGCAGTGGATTATTGAGAGACGCGGAACTCGATGCGGCGATTGCGCGCGCGGCCGTCGGCGGTGTCGTTGCTGGCGATCGGGCGGTCCGGACCCTGGCCTGTGGCCGTCAGCAGGTCACCGTCCAGGCCGTGGCTGGAAAAGTACGCCTTGACGGTATCGGCGCGTGCCTGGCTCAGGGCCAGGTTCGACGTACGCAGCCCGGCGCTGTCCGTGTGGCCGATGATCTCGACCTTGCGGCCCTTCATCTTCAGCAGCGCGGCCAGCATCTCGTCGACGATAGCCTTGCCGGCCGGCGTCAGCGTGGCCTTGCCGCTTTCGAATTCGACGGTACGGTTGGCCAGCGTGTTGTCCAGCAGCGCCTGGTCGGCGGCCGAGACGCGCAGCCCGTTGTTGACGGTGTACGTGGGATTCAGGCTGGTGGCGACATTGCTGGCGATGCGCTGGCGCAGTGCCTCGTTGGCCACTTCGCCGCGCAGGCTGACGGTGTTGCCGTCGATTTTCAGCTGGCCCTTGGTGATCTGCTTCAGGTCCGGCGTGATCAGCTTCTGCACGTAGCCGTTCCAGTTGGCGGGCATGGCGACGGGGCCGACGGCAATCTGGTCGACGACCTTGTCGGCCCCATACAGCTCGCGCAGCTTCGCCAGCACGGCGGCCTTGCTGGCTTCGTCCGGCACGGTGCCGCTGACGGTGACCTGGCCCGGTTCGGGCGTGGCCAGGGCAGGGGCCACGTTCTGCGCAACGGCGGCGGCGCTGAAGCCGCCCAGTCCGAATGCAGCGACGGCGGCGATGGTAGGGATGAATCGCATGGTCATGTTCCGATAAACGCCGTGCCGACGGAATCGAGCGCGGACTTGAGTGACAGGTTGCCTTGCGCCAGATAGGTCGAGAGCTTCTTGACGGCGTAGTCGCTGTCGGTCTGCTCTTCCACCCAGTCCAGCTGGTCGAAATCGATGTGGTGCTCGAGTGCCACCTGCGGGTCCATGATGGCGCGCAGCGTCTGCGCCGACGCGCCGGAGAAGCCCAGCACCATGGCAGGCTTGTCGCCGACCTTCGTGACGAACAGCGCCAGTTCGAAGTCGGCCCGTGCCAGGAATGGCGTGATCAGGTGCATCCAGAATGCGGCCACCAGGTTGCGGTACATCGGGTCCACCGGCAGCGGCAGCAGCAGGCTTTTCTCCAGGCGGCTGGAACTGCTGGCCATCACGGGCTGCAGCAGCATGCCCAGGGCCAGCAGGATCTGGCGCGCGGTGGCCTGGTAGCCGGCCTGCGCCAGCATGGCGTCGAGCGCGCCCACCGTCTGCAGTTCCAGGAAGTCCTCGAACGCGGCATCGTACGCGGCGGCGCGCAGATCCAGTTCGATCTGCTGGGCCGTGGCGTTCTGCAGCGACTGCGCGGCGTCGACGGCCGAGCGCACGCCGGCCGTCAGGGTTTCCAGGCGATTCCACAGGCGCGTCAGCACCATCGGCGCGTTCGGCACGAACGCCGCCGGATCGCCCACCTCCATCGCGCTCATCATCATGAACGGATAGCGGCGGTGCGACTGGTCGGTGCTGGCGACGATATGGCCGCCGATCGCATGGCGCCGGCGCGTGCCGACAAACGCGAAATGCAGCGGCGCGACGGCGTCGTAATTGAGGCGCCAGCGCGCGTCGGTGCTCATCAGGTCCATCGCCTGCGACAGCCAGTCGTCCAGCACCTTGATCAGTGCGGGGCTGTCGCTGGCCTTGACGAAGTCGCCGCGGCTGGGGATCTTGCCGAAATAACCGACCGTGATCGGGGTGACGCCGCGGCTCATTGCGACGCTCCCACCATGCCGCCGGCAGGGCGCGCCGCAGCTGGCGCGGCCGGCGCCGGTGCCGCCGGTGCCGGGCCATTCGCCGGGGCCGGGGCAGGTGCCGGGGCAGGCGGCGATGCCGGCGCCGGCGTGGCGTCGATGATCGTCTCCGGCAGGCGCAGGCGCTTGAAGTTCGTGCCCGACTGCGGCACGGCGGCGGCAGGCGGCGGCGTAACGGTGCCGACGATCTTCAGGTTGGCCGTGACGGTCACGCCGCCGTTGTTCCAGGCCAGTTCGAACACGCCGTTGTCCTTGCGGGTACGGCGCGCCGCGTCGATCATTTTCTTCAGGCCGTCGCGGCCCGATTCGTTCAGCAGCGAGACGATGGCGCCGGACGGCGTGATCGCCGAGATGCGAGCACCCGGCGTGCCGGTCGGATTCGGCCAGCGCATCTTGACCCATGGCTGCGGCTGGCCGCGCCAGCGCAGCGACTGGCCGTCGATCTCCAGCGTGAACTCGGTGGCGCCGGTGGCGCCCAGCGCCTGCACGTCGAACATGGTCTGCGTCTCGCTCGGGGCGGCCGCGGCCGCGCTGGCGACGCCGCTGGCCGACAGCGGCGCGACCCAGCCGGGGAAGTTGGCGATGACGGACGGCTCCAGGTGGATGCCGATTTCCGCCCACGTCTTCGGCTTCAGCACGTCGCCGTAGCGGTTGACCAACGGGCCGATCGTCGTGTTGAAGAACTTGGCGATGGCGCCGTCCGGACCGAACATCTCGGCGATTTCAGCGTTCGTCGCTTCCTGTTTGGACTCGGCCGAGAACGGATACTTCAGCGCCAGGTTCTTGCTGAACGGCTGCACGATCTGCAGCTGCCAGACCTTGTCGATCTCGGCTTCCGTCGGCTTGACGATGACGGCGAACGTCTGCATCAGCGGGCGCACCAGCACGGGACGGATGGCCGCCTTCTGCGCATCGGTCATCCCGACCAGCATCTGTTCGTCGACATACTTCAGCGCTTCGGCCAGTTCCGAACCGGTGCCGTCCAGCGTCTGCTGCATCAGCTGCTTGGCACCCGGGCCCGGGTCGCCCTGGTTCTTGATGGTGTTCAGGCGCGTGCGCAGCTTCGACATCTGCTCGATATAGCCCTTCATCAGCGACGCGTTGTCGCGCGTGACGACGAGGCGTGCCACGCCGGCGAATTCGCGGCCGACAGGGCCCAGCGGCAGGGCCGCGTTCTGCACGGGATTCGTCGTCGGCAGGTTGACGTTGATCTGCGACGGCTTCTGGCGCAGGATCGTCTCGCGGAACCAGCCCGTGATGCCGCGCTGGGCGCGCTGGATGCCCGCGTCCAGCAGCGACGGGTTATCCCACGACGTCTGCTCATACACGGTGGTAATCAGCTTGCTCAGAGGCGACGTCTGCGGATCGCCCAGGCGGTTCATCGCCGCCGTGGCCGTCGGGAAGCCGTCCAGGTCGCGGATCGTCACGCCCTGCAGGAAGCGGCTCCATTCCTTCGCGTAGTCGTTCTTGTACAGTTCCACCAGGGACTTCTGGATCTGTTCCGGGCTGCCTTCCAGCGTCAGGTCGTCACGCGCGGAGGTTTTCAGCACCCAGTCGGCGCTTTGCAGTTCCTTGTTGGCCGCCTCCTTGAAGGCCTCCTGTACGAAGCCTTCCCATGCGGCGCGGGTGAACGTGCCGGGAATGGCGTAGCTGCCCAGGACCAGGTCCTTGTCCTGCTCGCCCACAATACGGGCCACCGTCATCGACGGGAAGCGCGTCGCGGCGCGCGCCTTGACGTCGGCATACACGCGCTCGCGCGCAGGCATGCCGCGCACGACGCGGCGCAGGTTGTCGCGGGTCTGGTCGATCAGGGCCAGCTTGCCTTCCATCTGCGGCCAGGCCGGATCGCTGACCTGCGCCAGATAGAACGTGATCATGCGTTCGGCACTGCGGATCATCTGCTCGCGCGGCATCGCGCCCCGGTTCGAATCGAGCCAGACGCGCCAGAAGCGGGTCAGCTGGTCGTTCAGGTGCGCCGGCTCCGCCTTCGATTTATCCGTCAGCATCAGGTACGTCTTGAGCGCGTTGTACGCGTCTTCGGCGCTGGACGGCGACGCGTCCTTGAACTGCGTCGCGCTGTTGTTGACGGCGGCGCTGTCGGTCGTGCCCGATGGGGCGGCCGACGCAGTGACGGGTTTCGCCATCGGCTGCAGCTGGCCGGCGCCGTTGTTCACTTCGGCCAGGAACGACTCGAGCGACTGGCTGACGGGTTTGAGCATCACTTCGCGCACGCCGTTGAAGTATTCCTCGCGCAGCTTGCGGTTCAGCACGTCGCCCTGGTACAGGCCGAAGCTGAGCGACAGCGGACGGCTCACTTCGTAGCGGTCCAGCTGCTCGATGCGGTCCTGCAGGATCTCCAGCGCCTGGATGCGCGACTGCAGGTCGAGGCTCTTCTGCTGCACCTTGATCGCCTGGTCGAGGTCCGCCTGCACGTTGGCCACCAGCTGGCGGTTGTTCATGAACGACCAGCTCCAGCCGCCCAGGGCCAGGCCGACAAAGGCCATGGCCGCGAAGAACATCGCGTAGCGGGTGCGCGTCTTGGCCGGGCTGGCGTATTGGGCCACCAGGTCCTTGTCCGCGAAGATCACCTTACGGAACAGGTTGAGGAGGAAGTAGCCCTGCTGTTCGTGCAGTTCCTCATGGTGTTGCGGCTGCAGCTTCAGGTCGAAGCGCTGCGCCACGCGATGCGACGAGGCGGACACGGTCTCGCCTTCCTGCAGCGCGCTGGTGAAGTAGAAGCCGCGGAACACGGGCTTGAACTGGTACGGGTTTTCCTCGAACAGCGTGGCGATGAACGAGCGCAGCGCCGGCTTCACCGACGAGAACTCCAGCGGGAAGGTGAATACGCCAGGCGGCATGCGTTCGCGCCACTGCAGCGACATGTTCGCCAGGCTCAGGTCCTTCAGGCCGTCGTACAGTTCGTCGAAGCGGGCATCGAACTGGTCGAGCAGCTGCTCGCTCGTGGCGTTCTGGCTGTAGGGCAGGGTGGCACCCCAGACGCGGTCGCGCTCGGCGCGCTCGCTGTCCTGGAAGAATTCGTTGAAGCCCGTGATCAGGTCGGCCTTGGTAAACACCACGTAGACCGGCGCATGCACTTCCAGGCGCTCGGTCAGTTCCTGCACGCGCTGGCGCAGGTTCTTCGCCAGTTCGATGGCGAATTCGGGACGGTTGCGCGTCAGTTCGGCGATGCTGACGGCGATCACGACGCCGTTGATCGGCGCCTTCTTGCGGTGCTTCTTCAGCAGGTCGAGGAAGCCGAACCACTCGGCGCGGTCCTCGTCGACGACGGAATAGCGGCCGGCCGTATCGAGCAGGATGCCTTCGGTCGTGAAGAACCAGTCGCAGTTACGCGTGCCGCCGACGCCGTGCACGACCTTCGTGTCGGCAAACGGGAACTGCAGGCCGGAGCTGGCGATCGCCGTGCTCTTGCCGGCGGCCGGATTACCGATGACCATGTACCACGGCAGTTCGTACAGCGCCGCGTCGCCGGACAACTGGCCCAGCTTCGAGCTCTTGATGGTGCCGATGGCGTCCAGCAGGCGCTTGCGGATGACCTCCGTTTCCTGGCGGTGCACGGCGTCCTGCTTTACCGGCACCTGGGCCTGCTGTTCCAGCATGTCGCCCAGCTGGCCGGCGGCCTTGCGGCGGCGGTGGCGGCGCCATAGCCAGACGATGGCGCCGAACACCAGCGCCACAGCGAGGACGGTCCATGGCACATTGGCAGGCCACTGCAGCAACGCCGCGGCAAGGAACAAGGTGATGGCGAACGCCAGCCAGCCGATCACGATCAGGCTGCGCCGCGACGTCAGGAATTCCCAGGTTTTTTGCATCATATGAGACTCGGTTTCAGGGGTGTGCAAGGCACGGAGGATATCAAGCTTGGGCGGCCGGCGCGACAAGTGCGACGTCGCGGCGGTACGGATCGAGGTTGCCGATGCAGAGCACGGGGGCGGAACGCTGCAGCGCCGCCTGGCGTGCCAGGGCCAGCGCGGTCAGGTACGTGACGGCGCCGCAGCTGCCGCAGGCCGCGCCCACGCTGGCCAGGTCGGCGGCCGGGTCGAGCTCCTTGAACTGCTCGGACACGAGGTCCATCACTTCCAGCACGCGGCCGGTGCGGTGGTCGGTGTCGGCGGTCAGCGCGGCGACGTCCGCGGCGGCGACCTGCGTATGCTTCAGCAGCGCTTCGGTGGTGCGGCGCAGGACACTGCCGTCGACCCGTTTGGCCACGTCGGCGGAGCCGGGCAGTTCGGCGCTTGCCGCGCCGCGCAGCAGCACGGCATCCTCGCCCGGCGCCAGCAGCGCGGCCTGCGCCGCATCCGCGATCAGCAGGCCGGCCGCGCCTTCGCCGGGCACTTCGCCCTGGGCATTGCGCGCCGTGAACAGCCGTCCGGCGCCGCTCAGTGCATCGATCGCGCCTTCGGAGAGCCGCGAGTCGCAGGCCAGTATCAATGCCAGCACCGGCGCCGTCGGATCGGTGGCGGCATGAGCCAGCAGGGTGTTCAACAGGCCGTTGACGTGGGCGTTGGCCTGCGTGGCGGTCGGCGCCAGGCGGTCCTGCGGCCATCCGGCCTGCACGAGCAGGTGGCGCAGCCATTCGTCCGCCAGCGCGCGCGTTTCGGTGGACCAGTCGGCAGCCCAGACAGGCAGCAGGTGCAGCAGCGGCAGCGCGGTAGGCGCGCGCAGGTCGATGCGGGCGGTGTGCTCGGCGACCTGCGGATGCATGCCGAGCCAGGCGGCCAGTTCGGCCAGCACGGCGCTGCCTGCGTTCAGCGCGCGCCACTGCTCGTCGCTGAACGACGACCCGTCCACGCCGCGCGCCGTCAGCCAGGGTTCCAGTTCCTCGCGCAGCGCTGCCGGATCGTTGTCCGCCACGCGCGCTGTCATCACGGGGAAGCCATGATCGTCGTACAGCTGGTCGTCCAGCGCGGGCCGCGCCGAGCCTTCGGCCAGCACCGCGTGCAATTCGTCGGCTGACTCGCCATGCGGCGCGCGCAAGGCGGCGGCGACGATCGTCAGCGATGGCGCGGCAGGGGCGGGTGCGGCCGCGACTTCCGCCGCAGCGACGGGCGCCGCCGCGCTGGCGGCAGCCGCCGCGCCCATGCGCGTGTGAACCTTCTTGCCGATCCAGACGAGCAGCAGCAGGGCGAGCGGCAGCACCAGCAGGAACACGACCAGATCGTCGGTGGCCGGCATGCGGTTGTTGGCGCGCCAGTACCAGATCGCGCCGATCCAGCAGACGCTGAACGCGCCCATGGCGACTCCCAGGGGTTTGAGCCAGGCCAGCATGTCAGACGTTATCGACGG
>Ga0265797_10005521_pt1 | contig 18429 bp, 14 predicted proteins | sample P2T30metagenome_FD_192433 | JGI IMG/M metagenome (GOLD analysis project Ga0265797, IMG submission 192433) | Plant litter microbial communities from East Loma Ridge, Irvine, California - P2 T30 | ecosystem: Environmental > Terrestrial > Plant litter > Unclassified | place: USA: California... | reverse complement strand
TCTTAGCGAACCTCATGAGCGACTCGCTGCCTGTGGCACGAGCGCATTTGCTACGTTTGCAGCTAGGATGACATTGGGCGTTGCAAGTAAACGACGGCAGAAGGGAACTACCTCAGTAGGAGGCCCAACGGTGACGAACGACGCGGCTGCATTCGGATGATCCCGAGATGACTACCCCCCATTCAAGCAAAATCGAGTGTGTTTTTTCCTATCCTAACAGAAACTTTTTCTATTGAGCGCTTGAAGCTCTTTCCAAACACTTTTCACCTCCCTCCTCGAAGTCCACGGGCAAGCGTTGTTCTTCGGGTTTCATCCACTTATACTGCTGCTTCACTCTCTGTGTTTTCTTTGCGCTTTTTTTCCTCGGTTCCCCTGGGCAGCGATGCGGACCTTGTGGCTCAATCGGCCGGGTTTCTGCGGGATTCTGATTACTCTGTCTCTCTCCCAATCACGGTCCTTACCTTAAACGGTGAATAAGATGTTTTTATAAGTCACTTTGTTGTTGTTGCCATGTCTTGACATTGTGAGGTTGTGACTGTGTCGTGGTTGTGATCTGTATGTGGAGACCTGGTTGGTACGTGTGATGGCTGAGGGAGAATGTTTGTGATGCCTGTGTCTTGTCCTGAGTATGAAAGCAGGTGCATGAGGCGTTGGTCCGCAACATAAAGGCTAGGGTGTATGTTATGACTGCGTGGCTCGTGGTCTTTGTATACGTACATGTATCTGCTGCTATTTAGGTAGTTGGATTGATCTCTTTCGCAACATTCCATCTATATTGCTTGTATTGGCCGAGCTACGGTATGTATGCACGCAAAGGTACTTACAGTAACTATGACCGTCACTCGACAAACATTCGCTTTGACTCTGAATATACGACCGTGCTCGAGACTTCTACGTGCGATGTTGGGAATTACAGTTACGGAGTTGGGGAGAATATTTATCTTGGTAGACACATCTGAAGAATGGTGTTTGGTTTCAAAAATGACAGTACAAATATCTCTCCTCGCATCATAGCTAATCGAGGCACTGTGAGCTTGTAACAACTCGTCATGGCCCGCCCAAAGTCAAGAAAGAAGAAAAATCCAAGCACGTGCAGTGTCCCAATCTGGGACATCTAAAGTACACATTGGAAGGTCGACCAGATGCCGCATATCGGTCAGAATCGCCGTCCAGCAGCAATTCCCGACCATTGCATGTAAGCAATTCCAGATAGAAAAAATCCTGGCTACGGCGCCTCGCCAGAACAGCCTCACTATAGCATCCCTCATCTCCACATCCTCTGACTGCTACCCCGATTGCTTAGAGCTTCGGCCCCAGTTGTCTTGCCCCCGAAAGTCCTGCTCCCGACTGCTGCTTAGCCCCTGGCTGTCCAGCTTCTGATTGTCCAGCTGCCGGTTGCACATCAATAGACTGCACATCCTCCAGCTCAATGTAAAAGGTGGGCCCGTAGACCCTTTCTCCAGGCGAATCGCCTCCTCGGAAAACGCTGACGGATTTGATGGCTTTCTGGCCCAGATGCTCGCGGTGCTGCACAAGCATCCACATGATTCCTTTGAGTTGGACGGTGCCATACAACGCTTTTCCTTCATCGCTGTCGGACTGGAACGTCAATTTCTGCTCCCACCCAGGGAGTTGGTTGGCCCAGAAGTCGGCACGATCGGTGATGGTCTTTCCCATGTTTTTGAGGACAGTGGCCACTACGTCCTGCGTCGAGGGCGTCACGATCACGCTGATGAAGATGTGTTTGAGGGATTTGACGTCTGTTTGGGACTTGCCACAGGCGCGTTTCCACTCAAGGAAAGCAATGTCGGAGCTGTGGGATAAAGGCGGACTCTCGATTCCGGTAAGACCTCCGTCTCGGATTATATACTGTGTGGTGTACATCATGGTCATGATGATGCATGCGTCTTCGGCAGTGGTAGCGTATTGAAATGTGGCGCGGCGGCCAGCTGGCTACGTGCAAGTCAGTGGGCTAGCCTATCATCGCAGAGTGCTGCTGGCGGGAAGGTCATCACTTACATTCATCGTCTGACCGTTACGTTTCCACGGAAGCCTGTGCTCATAAGTCGTGTACTCGAGCTTGCCTTCCGGTTGCGGCTTGTTCGATATCCCTAGGCTCTGGAGTGCAGCTGAGAAGGGCACATACGAATCAAAAGATGTCCCCTGTATAAGATCAAGGGCATCCCATTCCTCCCAGCCGCTGCTCTTGAAAGCGCTGTGGTCTGTGAACGGGCTGGCGAGCTTTTGTCCGGGTTCGAACACGCGTTTCCTCACAAGATCAGCGGTGATTCCTTCGTCGGAAGCCCGCATGTACGCTGCAGCAACTTCGCCATGTCGGATGTAAGGTGCCAAGTGGACTGCATTCAGTGGTGGTAGTGTTGCTCTGCCATTGCTGCCCTTGCTCTTGTTGCTGTCATCGCTCTGGCTGCTGCCGGATTCCTCTGATGTGCCTCCTGGTGAATTGTCGGCTCTGCGAAGACGAGCCGATTGCGCACCTCCTGACTTCACACCTCCGGACTGCACATTCCCCGACTGCACACTTCCCGACTTCACACTTCCCGACTGCGTGCCTCCCGACTGCGCAGCCTCCGGCTGTACATCTGCCAGCTCAAGATAAATCGAAGGCCCTCGCTCTTCCGGCTCATTTCCGGGGACATCTCCAGTGATCTCATCCTTGAAGATGCACATCCTCTTGATCGTCTTCTTACCTAGCTCCTCACGGTGCTGGAAAAGCATCCACATGATGCCCTTGATCTGGACCGTGGCAAAGAGTGCGAAGAACTCGTCGGTGCCTGGCTCGACGGTGATCCTCTGGTCCCACAGTGGCAAGTCACCCATACTACCCAGGGCATGTCCCATCTTGGCTTCGTAGACATGGTGCACGACTTCTTTTGTCGCCGGTGTCGTGATGACTGAGAGGAAGATGTGCTTAAGGGTATTAGTGTTCGTGTTATACTTTGTGCAAGCGCGCTTCCAGTCGAGGAAGGCCATGTCAGACTGGTGAGAAAGTGGTGGAGACTCGGAGCCGAAAAGCTTGTCGAGGCCTTTCATATCAATCCAGTACTGAGTGGAGTAGGCCACGCTGATAATCAGGCACGCATCTTGCGGATCGGTAACGAAACCAAATTTCGCCAGTTGGCCAACGGGCTACGTAGAGAATGATCAGTATGCAGCTGCAAAGCTTTCACAAGCTCCAAGTGCGATGACTTACCTTCTCCTCCACGCCGTCAAGCATGTACGGGAGCGTATGTTCATATTCGGTATATTCGTGTTTGCCTTCTGGTCGTGCCTTATCGGATACTCCCAAGGACTTCAGCGCAGTGCCAAAAGGTGCTTGTGAATTGAAGTCTTTCAGCAGAAATGGTGTCCTGTCTGCCATGTTCCAGCCGTTGCTCTTGAACTCGCTGACGTCTTTGAATTCACTTGCCAGTTGCTCGCCTGGTTCGAAGTGGCCGCTCGCCTCGAGCGCAGCGGTGACCTCGTCGTCAGAGAGCTCCAAGTAATGCGCAATCTCAATGCCCTCGCTCACGTAGCCATCGTAGTCGATAGAAGCTCCGTCATCACTGTCTGGCATTTGAGCAGAAGTGCCAGATCCCGAGCCAGGTTTACCTCCACCATATCTGGCTGGCCAGTCGTCGCCGTCTGTCGCTTTAGCGTCATAGACGGAGGACCCAATTGATGATCCGCCTGGCGACTGTGCTTCTGGCGGCGGTTGTCCATCTAGCCATTGTTCGACTGACGGTTTTGCACCTGACGATTGTCCACCTGGCGGTTGTGCTCCTGGCGATTGAGCACCTGGAGATTGTCCACCTGGCGGTTGTGCGCCTGACGATTTTGCTCCTGGCGATTTGTCCGCTCGACGGATACGACCAACCTTGGGCACTGTGCCGTTTACCGGGAGGCCATCTGGAATCTCTGCGATTTTGACAGTAGAATTGAACCTGGCGTTGCATCTCGGTGCAAAGTTACTTGGATTCGCAACCAGTGGCTTGTCAGCTCGACGAACGCGATGTGGATCTGGGATCACTGTGATTTTGAGAGTAGAATTGAATTTGGTCTTGCAACTCGGTGAAGTGATGTTCGCCGAGTGAACAGAACTGATGAGGAATAGGATCAGGATGGTGAACACGACAGGCCAGCTGCCGCAGCCACGCATTGATGGCATGATGTCGGGCATTGATGGTTACCGAAGTACCAGTGTGGTCAGATTGTGGGAATGATTAGTGTGTTGGTTTCCTTTGGGGTTATGAGGACGAGTGGGGAGAAGCATGAAGGAAGATGGTTGAGCAAAATGGGTGCACTTATGCCTGGAGACCATTGCACGGGTAGAATCTGGAAAGTTGTGGTCACGGATCATGGCCGAAGGTTCAGGTGGCATTTGGTATCGTATATGTTTGAAAGCTCTTCTGCGAGCGACTCTATCGTCGTGGTGCGATTGAGCGGGTTCATGGGTTTTCGCTGAACTTCGGTGAAGATTCTAAACGACTCGCTGGTTGTGCTGCTCACAGCCAGCCGTCGGTAATGCGATTTCTGGTCAATTTGTCGATCGGAAACTGTCCTTTCGACAGACCTTCTCGCTAAGTGACTCCAGAAGTTGCTTGGGGACGAACTGCAATGCCATAATCGTAATTTTGAGAGCGAGACTTGCTCGTCTTTCAACCTTCAAAAGTTCCCACCTTCACCACCTCAGTCTCGAGCGTCTCAAGGTCCAACAGAACGACCTCGCCTGTCTTGCTGAATTCCGGTACAGCGATTGCTCTCACAATCTGTCCAAGTGGGCCTTCTACCTGGACGGTCTCGAACTTTGGCTGGTTGCCGACGAAGAAGACGTGCGGACATTCCTTCATGACGAAAGCGTCACCGTCCTGGTACGGGTAGCACCACAGTGTGTCAGGTGCTGTTGGTGCCCACAGTCGCCATCTGAGCATCGCTTCCATCATCTCCAAGCGTTCATCGCCGGGCACGTATCTGAAGACATCATCCACAGTTTGTCCACCTGACCCTACAAAGCGCCAGCCATCGAGGTCGAACTCGTATGGGTTGGTGGCAGAGTCGAAGCTGCCTACTAGGCCTGAAGTGGGAAGCTCCATATATGCGCGAGAGTGTGGGAACATCGCTTGGTGGATAGGTGGCTGAGGCAGAGCGATTGAGGTAGGATCTGCGTCGCCAGGAAGCAGTGTCACTGGTATTGAAGGGAGAATGCTGGCGAGCCATGTGTCGAGGCGGTCAGTTGGTACTGGGTTATACGCCGAACTGTCGTAGCCGTACTTCTTCGTCTTCTTCGCAGCCAGATCGTCGCGACTGGGTATTGGCGCAGCATTGACGGAGTTACCGGCGATGATAAGTCGTGAGATCCCTGCGGTGTCCTTTTGCTCCTCTTCCGACGCTGCTTCGCCAAGCAGATACTCCGCGAGCAGATCCAGACCAAGAGTGTCGCCCTCGTCTCCGGACATTCGGAGGCCTGAGACAATGGCCACCTTTCCAGCCTTTTCTCTCTTCACTGCCTTTTTTGAGTCTTCGGCATTCGCGCCGTCATCTCTTTCCCACCTTTGCGGCTGTCTTGGTAGATCAGGCACCCTCAGATCTATCACCTCAAAATCTCCATCTGCGTTCTCTGTGCCCAACACCGAGATAATCGCACCCGTCACAAGTATAAACTCCTTCAGCCCAGCACCAACCAACCTCAACCGACCCGACTCATCCTCCAACATCGTCTGATCCCCTCCCCCAGGACTGAGGAACTTGACTCTCGGCGGCGGCGCCACAATCCAGTGCTCCTTTCCAATGTCGTCCAGAATGTTCGGTTTGAGCGGTAGTTCCATGTATACAGTTCCGGTCACCCAGCATAGTTCTCCTTGTCGCACGTCCAGCACTCTGTCCACGCGCGAAGCGGTTTCTCCTGCGATCTCGAAGCCGGCGAACGACTCGGCTGCAATGGCGTCTACGGCGGGTTTGAGCTGCGCCAGGCGCGCGAAGTACATGTCGGCATATTGTTGTTGGTAGTGGCGGTTTTCGCCTTTGGGGAGGGCGAAGTTGGAGAGGGGGTTGTAATGTGACGGTGTGCGGTTGAGGGTGGGAGGTTCATGGTCTCTGCGATGGAGTTAGTTCTGGGTGGTATTGTGGGTTGGTGATACGTACGTGGGTGTAGACAGTAGGGCATCCTCGCCCGCGCCATTGATTTTACCCATCACTGCTGGTGTCCAGTAGTTTTGGATTTGTGTATTGTCGGTGAAGTGGTTGGAGTTTAGCTTTACGAAGCGCGTTGGAGGACGCGACTTTCGCGGGGCGAGTCAAATTGATGGCGCGAGATGGACAGTGGACGAGAAGTCAACATATTCTTTGTTATTTATCTACATATATCTCGTCACTGATATGCTTGAACAGTGTTGTATCAACAATTGATCGTTTCTGTTACTCGAACAGTTCAAATTGTTGTTCTGAGGATATGTGTAAAGATTTCATCCAAGGGAACCATCGCCATGAATTAACCTGTGTGAAAGCCATCATGAACCGAGTATGTGAGCCAAATACGTGCGACCAACATGCCAATATGACCACAGAGAAGCGTTGCGCAGTATAGACGTTCTTACGCTGGACAGAACCATAGAATACGGTATCTGGCCGGCATCAGCGCAAGCGCATACTCACGTGCACTTCAAAAAACGACATATCGCGCAACCCAAACACGAACCCTGATGTGAGGAAACTGGCAATTATTTTCATGTGTACAGTGACGAGCAAGCAAATTTGAGGCACTGGAGAGTGTTGCCGTGCCACAAAGCACCATAACGAGTCCAGACAGCAGCATATCTATCTCCCAATCATACCAAACCCCACCTCACCTCACGATACATGCACGTATATGAATGAAACAAAATGTCCGCTCGACTTTAGTCCGCACGTCTTAGCTCGCGACAGCGCAGGTCTGAAAATAGCCGTAGGTTAACCAAGATCCCTTTCCCCAGCGCGAGCCATGAGAGGCTCACTGCCAAAGGTCAGAATCGAGGCGTTTGATCTCGCGCAAAACCAGCTCGAAGCTGGATGCTAGTGACCTCGCCACAGTGGAAGGGTTCTCCTAGCCCCGTGAAGGTCATGACGGGAGATGCTGTGGCGGGCGTGTAATCTGTTCGCTGCGCTTGTTGTTGTGTGATTGGAAGGGAGGAGGGGAGTGAGAGGGTGGGCTTTTATGAAAGGCGAGGACGCGTGCCAAGACTTACGCTTCTGCTTTGATCAGGAAGAAGCGAGTGAGAAATGTGGCCTCAGGGTGGATGCTTTCACAGGTAAAGGTAGCACATATACATACAAGCAGTGAACAATAATCGTCAATGCCTCGTGCCGTTCACCGAGCCATTAGGCTGTTGTGGTGAGGGCGCCTTCCCGTTCGGCAGCGCTTGTTGTTGTGCCACGGGTGGTGGAGGTGGCGGCGCGGGTCCAAACATCTTTGCCTGTTGATGTTGCTGTTGCTGCAATTGCTGCTGATGCTGCTGCTGTGCATGCTGCTGCTGAACGTCGAGCCCTTCCTCCTCGGTATCTTCCTCGTACTCGCCTTCCTCATCCTCGTCGTACTCTTCGTCTTCGTACTCGCTCTCCGTCTCGCCTTCGAGTCCTTCGTCGAACTCGGCGTTGGGATCGTGACCACCGGCCATACCGCCTGCCATGCCGTAGCCGCCAGACTGCATAGCGCGACAAAGCTTCTTCAGCTTCTCGTTCTCGCGCGCGAGGCGATCGATCGTTTGCTGGCTTTGACTTCGCTCCTCCGCCATCTGGAAGATGTTCTTGTTGGTGGCTTCTTGCTTGCGGGTGAGGTTGAGATTCTCCTTTTCGAGGCGCTTTGTCTTCTTGGACATCTCTTCCATCTCCTTGCGGAACGTTAGGAAGAGGTCATTACTGTTGTTTAGCGTGTCTTCTACCTGCTGCGGAGTCAGTCAGTTACCTTTACGTACAGCAGTATTGTGAATGTGGCAAAATGCATGTGGCACGCGTCAAGGCGCATGGGGTTAATTGGAGCAAGCCGGAACGTACCTGTTTGAACTTCTCCACGTAGACATTCAGCTGTCCTCGGAGCTCGTTCTCGGTTTGACTGAAGGTGCTCACCTGGCGAGTCAACTGGTGGCTCTTACTCAACTCAGATTCCTGCGCCTTTTTAAGCTGGTCGTGCCGTGACATCTGGTACGCTATCTCGAGGTCCTTTGTCCGTAGCATTGATTGAAAGTAAAGTTCCCGGAGCTCATACTGATGTAGGAAGCTGGTGAATTTCTCGCGGAACAGCTTGTCCTGTTCGAGATCTGCTGATTGTCGCTCCGGCGCTCGTCGATCCATTATCACTTCCTCAACGTCCAGCACGAGGTTCTCCAGTTTACGGTGCAGTTCCTCGTTCCGGTCGCCGCCACTTTCTTTCTCATCTCTCAGGTCCTCTTTCAGTTTCTTGTTTTCTCTTGTTAACTCCCTGCTGAGCTTCTCCAGCTTGTCCTTCATCGCCTTCTCCTTAGTCAGGTTCTTGCTCACTTCCTCCTTCTCCTTCTGCAGCTGATCTCCCCTCTTCTTCGCCTTGATGTGCTCCCGCTCAACTCGCTTCATGTCGCTTAGCAGTTCGCTATACTTGCGCTGCACGATGTCGATCTTGCTATTATGCGGTTCCATCGTGCCGAGGAGTTGGCTGAGATCTCTGTTCGCTTTCTTAACTTCGGCCTCGATCTCTCCTTCCTCCTTGGCGGTCTCCGTACTCGAAGCCTCGAGTTGCGATATCTTAGCAATCAAAGCCTTGTGCGCGTCATTGGGATCTCCGGAATTGGCTGCCGCCTTCTTGCCCTTACCTGCCTTCCCCTTGTGCGCGGGCGCGTTGCTGGGAGGAGGTGGAGGTGCAGGAAGCGAAGTGTCCGAAGCCGATGCATCGCGGCTGTAGTCCACGGGCGAGTTGCGTGCGCTGCTGCTTGGAGGCAGCGGCTGCTGGTTTTGGTTGGCCACGGCCGCCATGTCTGCCTTCTACGGTGTCCCCAATCACGAATTGCAGTCCGTATCCGCCGGCCAGGTGAGTTCGATGCGCTCTTGCGCGGAGGTAGCCTCCCGAGGGATCAAGCGGAGATGGGTAGCAGGCTTTGCAGGACGCGCTGTCCTTGCATCGACGGGCAATGCGCGCAAACTATGTCTGTGAAATTGTCACGCGTGTGACTGCGTCCAATCTATACTGTCTAGTCGTTCCGTTGCCGAGGTGTCGTGGCGAGATGCAGCAGCGCAGGAGGATGACCCGAGATGGATATGGCCGGTGTTTCTCCAGCGCGGGTGTCGAGGTCGCCAGTGGCGAAGAGCAGATGTACGTGTATCGTTGCCGAGTATGCAGTATTGAGTGTGCCGGGTATAGGGTGGTGGTGTATGCTGTGTAGCGGATGCGGGTGCTGGTGCTGGTGCTGGCCTGTAAGAGGTCACTGGTGGCAGGCTCTGGAGGCATGCAAGTCCAAGTCGAGAGCGGCGGGCTAGCAGTGATGAGACGGATGTGATTCGCCCGGACCACATCGCCGCCCGCGCTGGCACATGCGACGCCTGCTGCCATGACTTTGTCTCTAGTAGACAGGCGAGTGATGAGATGTTGCTCTCACTTTAATCACAACCTCCCTCCTCCCTCCACATTCATCATATCCACGATGCTTTCGGCGCTGAGGACGGCTCCTCGCCTGCAAGCGTCAGCATCGGTCTCGCGCCTACAGCGCCTTGCCGCATGTCCTCGCCGCCACTACGCCTCAGTGCTCGACTCGCTGCCCAAGCCGGGCGATCGCATTCATGGCTTCACTCTGGAAAAGAGCAAGCACGTGCCGGAGCTGGAGTTGTCAGCGCTGCTGTTCAAGCACGACAAGACTGGCGCTGACTATCTGCACGTGGCAAGAGACGATGAGAACAATGTCTTCAGCATCGGGTTCAAGACGAACCCGCCAGATGCGACAGGCGTACCACACATCCTCGAACATGTGACCTTGTGCTCAAGCGAGAAGTAAGCATACGAGTAGACCGGCGATTCGTCTATAGGATACATGTTGACGGTAAGGTAGGTACCCAATCAGAGATCCCTTCTTCAAGATGCTTCCTCGCTCTCTTAACAACTTCATGAACGCCTTCACCACTCTTGACCACACCATGTACCCGATTGCTACCACCAACACCAAGGACTTCCGTAATCTCATGACTATGTACCTTGATGCTACCCTTCACCCACTCCTCAAGAAGTCCGACTTTGTTCAAGAAGGATGGCGCATCGGACCAGAGAACCCGGCTGAGCCCGCTGATTCGACTGGCAAGGATCTAGTCTTCAAGGGTGTCGTTTACAACGAGATGAAGGGTCAATTCTCCGACGCGACATACTTCTACTACATGCGCTGGCTGCAAGAAGTGTATCCGTCGTTGAACTTCTTTGGCGGCGAGCCGCAGAAGATCACCGACCTCACATACGAGCAGCTTCGCGCTTTCCACCAACAGCACTACCACCCCAGCAACAGCAAGATCCTTACCTACGGCAACACTCCTGTAGAGGAGCACCTTGAGATCGTCGGAAAGGAACTGGACAGGTTCACAAAGATTGAGGTCGACCAGGAGAACAAGCTTCCGAGATCGCTGGCTAACGGCCCAAGGGAGATCGTTGTCGATGGACCCGTCGATCAGATGGCACCGCCTGACGCACAGAACCGCATTTCGATCGCTTGGACTATGGGCGATAGCAACAACATTCAGGAATCATTCGCGCTGAATGTCGCTACCTCGCTCCTGATCGATGGTTACGGCTCACCAATGTATCGCGCCTTGGTGGAATCTGGACTCGGAACGGACTTCTCCCCCAACACTGGCTACGACTCTCACACCGCCAAGGGTACCTTTGCTCTCGGCTTGAACGGCGTCTCGGATGCCAACCTGCCCAAGATCAAGGAGACTATTATGGACGAACTTAGGGGTGTGCTCGCCAACGGTCTCGACGAACAAAAGGTTGAGGGCGTACTCCACCAACTCGAGCTCGCAATGAAGCACAAGACTGCCAAATTTGGTATTAACGTTGTGCGCACTGTTCAAGGCTCATGGTTCGTTGGCAAGGATCCCTTTGACTCTCTCGAGTACAACAGCATCGTACAGAAGTTCAGAAAGAACCTTGCCAAGCCGCGTTACCTTGAGCACCTGCTTGAGAAGTACCTTCTCACAGACAACAACCTTACTTACATAATGAAGCCTTCGGCGACATTTGCCGAAGAGCTTGTCGCAGAAGAGGCCGATCGTCTCCAAAAGAAGATCGCCGAGGAAACTGAGAAGCACGGTAGCTCTGAAAAGGCTTACAAATTCTTGCGCAAGCAGGAACTTGACCTCGTGGAAGAGCAAGATGCCGGCCGTCTCCAGTCTAACGACTGCCTGCCCATGCTCAACGTGAGCGACATTTCCAGACAGCAGAAGGATATCACACTGCGCGACGGCTCAGTCGACCACGCGAAAGTGCAGTGGCGTGAGGCTCCTACCAACGAGATGACCTACTTCCGTGCCATTGCACCACTGAAAGACTTGCCCGAAGAGCTCCGTATGCTTATTCCTCTCTTCTGCGACAGTCTGATGCGCATCGGCACCAAGACAAAGAGCATGGAGGAGCTTGAAGATCTTATCAAGTTGAAGACTGGCGGTGTCAACGTTGGCTACCACGCCGTAGGATCACCCTTTGACCTGCAAGGTGCCGAAGAAGGTTTGAGCTTGTCTGGTCACGCATTCGACCGTAACGTGCCTGCGATGTACGAGTTGTTGCAGACCGTGCTGTTCGAGACCGACTTCGACTCGCCCAAGGCATACAAGATGATCAGGGAATTGCTGCAATCTGGCGCCAGCGGCGCTGTGGATGCCGTTGCTGGCAGCGGTCACATGTACGCTGCCATGTATGTGAATGCAGGCTTGAAGCCCAGCGGCAGGATGGCTGAGCAGACTGGTGGTCTGACACAGGTCAAGCTTATCGCTCGTCTTGCGGCGGCGGAAGAGAACCCTGAGGCTATGGCCGAGCTTGTTCAGAAGCTCAAGGTCATCCAAGCCACTGCTGTCAACAGCATGAAGAACAACATCCGCGTCGCACTGACATGCGGTGCCGATGCCACTGGCCCCAACGAGCAGGCGCTCAAGCAATTCCTCAACTCTACCTCAGCGACCAACTTCACAGCACCTGAGGTTGCTCTCAACAACCAGATCGCCACATACCCATCCAGTGGCCACACATTCTTCAACATGCCCTACCAGGTTTCCTACTCCGCTCTCGGTCTACCTACAGTGCCTTACGTCGACCCACGTGGCGCTTCCTACTCCCTCCTTGCCGCTCTCCTCACTCACAAGCATTTGCACCATGAGATCCGCGAGAAGGGTGGCGCATACGGCGCCTTCGCATACTCTCGCCCCGTCAACGGCGTCTTCACACTTTCCTCTTACCGCGACCCTAACCCCGAAAACACTCTGAATGTGATGAAGGACGCCGGCCGCTGGGCCGCAGAGCGCGAGTGGACAGCGCAAGAACTCGAAGAGGCTAAGCTGACCGTCTTCCAAGGCATCGACGCTCCCGTGAGCGTCAGCGCTGAGGGTCTCAGTCGCTTCGAGATCGGCGTGACCAAGGAGATGGAACAAGAGAGGAGAGAGCGCTTGCTGGACGTCAGTAGAGAAGACGTCCGCAAGGCGGCTGAGGACGTCGTCAAGGGTCTTGGTGAGGGCAAGGGCAACTTTGTCCTGCTCGGCCCGAGGAAGCCTTTCGTTGACGAGGCGAATGGATGGAAGGTTGAGGATATGGCTAAGGAGTTGGCTGACAAGGCTACTTAGATTTGCTCATTAATGTTGGCGGAAGGTGTAGATACCCAGCTCTTATGTACGATATTCGGTTGTATGTGTACATGTACTATAGTTGCATTTCTCTGATGACGTATTCGCGTTTGTCCTCGTCAATACCCCGCCGCAGTCGCAGTTGCTTGATGAGTGAGGGTTCGAGTGAGGCTTGTTGACAACTCAGTGAGCCACAACATCCTAAACTTCGCCGGCCACCAACGCTTCTCGATGGTGAAAACACCTTCTTACAACCAAATCGAAGGTGGCACCTGAACGACAGATATCCATATACCTTTCATCACCTTTACTGCAGTGCAAAACTTCCACAATCGTGGCGATACCAACACCGGCCGCAGAGACTCAAAGCTCCCAGGCCTCACTTCACTCTTCACTCGCGTGCTAACCGACAAACAACTGCAGCATAGCTCCTGCACGGGCCAATGTAACCTCACCCCTCCAGGCAGCCACTTTTCTCGTGAGCGTTTGTAAAAGCTCATTCTCCTACTCGACTTCTCAACCTTCGCACAACCACCACCAACGACACCTACAACAACAACACCGGCAAGACAACAGCAAAAGCAGAACCAGCAGCACAGCACAGCATAGCAAGCGACCGGCGGCTCATCACGAGCCGTCAGAACACTCATACTAACAGCTTCTGCAGAACTGGACCACTGGATCACGACCAACCACCCACTCATTCACGAACTTGACGACATCCGCGCTGCCCCGACGCAGCTCGACAATCTGGACTCGACAACCTGGACTCGACAACCCGTCCATGCGACTACCCCGTTTGTTCAGGCCGGCGAGCCTTACGGGCACCATTCCGGTTCAATCTGGTAGTTGTTGAGCAAGCCTCCAGTGATCTTAGGACTCCTTCCCGCGACTGGACGAAACCCTTTGGCATATTTCCTGTAGCGAGCGGTCTTCGGATCCCCATTCCTCGCTTGAGAGCGGAGGCCGACGGCTCTTGCAACAGAGTCGCTTGGTCAACGATGCTTTTGCTACTCGCTGTAGTTCCGTTGAGGAATTGCATACTGCATATAGCATACAGAGTAGCCGCCCCTTCTCGCTGAGCTACGGCGGGTCGGTGGGTATGGCGTGCCAAAGGTATAAGTAGCGCTCGCCCGTGACCGTCATGGTCGGGGCGGAACAACTAACAATTTCCTCCGGACACAAAACTATCACCACAACTTCACCAGTGAGTACATCCCCGAATTTATTGCTAACATCCGCTGGTCGCCTTGCTCTGTTGCTGAGCTGCTGTGTTGTTGCTGTCGGCACTGCAAAGTACAACTGACGCTCCTCGCTGGACTTGGAGCCAATGGTGGTAAGTAAAATCAGATTCATGTTATGATTGCTAATACAGATCTGCCTGGTATCACCGCTTCATCAGAGTTTACTCTTGCTGCCGCCGAGGTAGGCCTGCTGGGCCTTCAAGATCTGTACACATTCAGTCACCATCTCCTCCACAATCTCTCTCGCCGGCTGGATCTTCTCAATCGATCCTGCCACTTGTCCCATGAGGAAAGGTATGTCGAACTCTTTGTCCTGCTCCATGTCTTGCGCAAGCGGTACAATACCACTGTCGCACAACCTCTTCACTTCGGCTGGCCTGTCTACCTCCCATGAGCGGATGTAGTCGTTCATCTTCACTCTCAGTGGGCGTCCAGAAATGACCAGGGTTCGTAGAGTGTCTTCGAATTCTGCGCTGACAACAGCTTCCTTGTGCAGTTGACTGCAGCCGGCTTCCTTCGAGGCCACGAAGCGCGTGCCTACCCACGCACCTACGGCTCCGTATGAAAGAGAGGCTGCGAGTGAGCGACCGTTGTAGATACCGCCGGCGGCAACGACCATGGCGGGCTTTCCGGTCAAAGCGCTTGTGTACTGTCTCGCCACATCGACCACCGACGGAATCAAGATACTTGTCGCGATGTCGCCGGTGTGTCCACCGCCCTCGCCACCTTGAGCGCAGACAATATCGACGCCAGCTTTCAACGCTTTGTGAGCGTGCTTTGGGTGGCCGACCATGTTCATGATCAGAATTCCAGCTTCGTGTAGGCGCTTGATCACATGCGCAGGTGGCACGCCAACAGCGGAAATAAACAGCTTCGCCTTCTCCTCAATCACGACGCTGATAAGCTCATCAAGCTGGCCGTGGGTGTAATCGTGGTTCGTCTTTCTTGCTGACCCACCGACCTGAGGGAGAGCTAGATCCACACCGAAAGGCAGATCTGGGCTTGACAGGTTGGCTTTGAGCTCGGTTATAATCTCGCGCATCTGTGCTGGAGTGTAGCCAAGTCCACCGATAGTCCCGAGACCTCCAGAATTTGATACAGCGGCCGCGAGAGGGCCAGAGGAAGTGCGAGCCATGCCTGCCAGGAGGATTGGATACTGGATCCCGAGCAGGTCACACAAGGGTGTTTGGAGGCGTGGTGGCGCCATGGTGCTTGGTTTAATTAGGTTTCTGATGCTTTAGACAGATCCTGAATACACGATACAAACTACAGAGATAAGTGGATCCTCAAAACTCGCAGCGCATGAAGTTCTACACATATGTATGTATGTTGTAGTCGGTAATAGAGTTCGCTTGCGGCAATAAGTGAGGTCCAGGGGTTGGTGGGGAGCTGCGTTTCCGGTGGCGATGTGCCTCGGTTCGCTTCTTGCTGCAAACTTGACCAAGGCCGCCGTGGCATTTCTTCCTACTGCAGCTGAGCGCAATCATCCATGAGTACCTGACTAAATACTTCAAATCAACAATTTCGTAAGGACAATACAGCGTCGGGTGTTCGGGGTGATAGCAACACCGCTTTCAACGACGATTACAAAGCAGCAAGTGGATCTGTCCCCTAGTATGATGCAACGACATCTGGACAGGCACGGAGGTGACGAGTCTGTGTGCGACTGGTATGCGCTTCTTCAAAATATCCGCGATAAAACAAGAGAGTTGGAATCTTCTACCTTTCCTTTTGTCGATTCCAGTCATTACTCCTCATATCAATCTTGTTTTTGAACTCGAAAAACATTAGCAAAATCCACAATGTCTCAAAACCCAACGATCCAGAAGAAGAGCAGCGGCATTGATTTCACCAAGACAATCAGGAACGACACATATGACTTCGTCAAGCCGGAACAATTTAATCTTTCGTCCAGAAGTGTGCTTGTCACCGGTGCATCGAAGGGACTAGGAAAAGACAATGCTATCAGCTTCGCGCGCGCAGGCGCTTCGCACATTGCCATTGCAGCTCGCTCAGGACTGGAGGATGTCGAAAATCAAATGAAAGAGGCTGCACAGAAGGCAGGCCGTAAGGAACCTACAATTCTGTCGCTGAAGCTCGATGTCACGGACAAGCAGAGTGTGAGCGACGCTGCGGCTAAGATCGAGAAGGACTTTGGAAGTCTTGATATTGTGATCAACAACGCTGGATACCTCGAGAAATGGGTAGGTGAAAGAATTTGAGACAAGTCATGGACCTCTGTGCTAATGCCTTCTTAGAACAACATTGCCGACTCTGATCCAGACGAGTGGTGGAGGACCTGGCAAGTCAACACCTTCGGCGCCTACCTGGTCGTCCGTGCGACCATTCCTCTTCTACTCAAGAAAGACGATGGCCTAAAGACCGTTCTGAACGTCTCCTCTGTCGGAGCTCACATCCTCATGGCCGGAGGATCCGCATACCAAAGTGGCAAACTTGCTCTCATTCGCTTCACCGAATTCATCAACGCTGAATACGGCGAGCAAGGACTTTTGAGCATCGCTGTGCACCCCGGTGGAGTTATGACCGAGCTCTCTAGTGGTATGCCTACGGCCGCACACCATGTATTGATCGATCAGCCTGCACTTGCAGCAGACACCTTTGTATGGCTTACTGCTGAGAGGCGTGATTGGCTCGCAAGTCGGTATGTCTCATGTACCTGGGATATGGAGGAATTGGTTGGCATGAAGGATAAGATTGTGCAGAAAGATTTGTTGAAGGTTCGCTTGGATGTGGGTACCGACTAATGCGTTCTCCCCTGAATCGACTTGTATAACACCACAAGCTCCATTCAATTAGGCCAAGAAAACAAACAACGATTTGCGGAAGAAGATGTACATGTTGATGTGAAAGATGCGTGTTCATCAAATAGTATTTGATCTTGTTCAAACATTGAACAAGGACCCCACCTATGACGCAATTACTGGATTGGTGCTTCAAGTTGGATGTTGATTTCCTTGCCATGTGTTCGCTTTCAATAGTTTGAACATACCAATTGACCTTACTCGGTCTTGACCTTGATCACTATATTTCTCAAGGTTAATCCAAACTCCAGTGCAACAATGGCATCTCCAAATTCCCACCCAGGCTCCCTCCACCTCATCGCACCCAACGTCTCCGCCTTCGAGCCCTCAAAACCCTTGACCTCGAATCAAAACACAAACACCTTGATCTGGATCGGCGGCCTGTCAGACTCCTACAGCTCAGTTGCATATCCATACGTTCTCGCCCAATCGCTTGGCCCAACATGGTCCCTTGTCATCGCTGCCTTGAGCTCTACCGGCAACAGCTGGGGTACAAGCAGCATTACACGCGACGCCGATGAAATAGCTAAGATCGTGACATACCTGAAAGAGCGCCGTCCAAACGGTAAATTGGTTATCATGGGACACTCCACTGGTTGTCAAGATTGCATGCAGTATCTGACAGGCACGGGTGCGGATAAGAGACCACATGTGGATGGCGCAGTGCTGCAAGCGCCTGTGTCCGACCGTGAGGCTCTCACGGCTGAACTACCGGAAGCTTTCCTGCATGAGGCGAACCAGCTGGCGTTGAAAATGTGCAGGGAGAAGAAGGACAAGGACATCATTCCGAATAAATTCACGGGCCCGGTCTTTGGTCGAACTGCTGTGTCCGCGAGGAGATGGGTGGACATCGCAAGTCCTGGCCCGGATCACAGAGGAGCGGACGATTTCTTTTCGAGCGACTTTGGTGTGGACAGAGTGAAGGAGTCGTTCGGGAAGTTGCCTGCGAAGACTGCTGTGTTGATTCTGTTCTCTGGCAGCGAAGAAAACGTATCATCGAGTCTGGACAAGGAGGCTTTGGTGAAGAAGTGGACAGATGTCGCGAAGGATGCGGGTGCGAGCATTGATGACACAAACGGGGGAGTCGTTCCTGGCGCCAGCCATAACTTGAATGGTAACCCTGACAGTGTGGTACAGGATCTTGTGCAGCGAGTGCTGGGATTCGTTGGCCGCTTAGACAAGAACGAGTTTGGTCAGAACACTGGTGGGCCAAGGATATGAGTCTGACGAGTGGCACGTGTGCTTCTGATTTTCTTAGAGCGCGCATTATATGAATAAACGACCTGATGAAACTCGATGCGCCCACAGACTGTGAAGAGCCAGTATGTCATGATCATATATTCAGGTAACATACATATCAAGCTTTTGCATAAAGCTCATCAAAACGCTCGTTCGCAGTCTTCATCACATCCTCGCCGTAAGTCTGCTTCTGCACATCAGCATCAGCCCACTTGTCAGGCACCGCGCCGCCCTTCTTCTCCTTGAGCGCTGCAAACTGCCTGTCTCTCTCTTCTTTCGCAGCACCTTCGCCGAGATGCAGCGAACGACCACTAGCA
>Ga0265797_10005520_pt1 | contig 18429 bp, 9 predicted proteins | sample P2T30metagenome_FD_192433 | JGI IMG/M metagenome (GOLD analysis project Ga0265797, IMG submission 192433) | Plant litter microbial communities from East Loma Ridge, Irvine, California - P2 T30 | ecosystem: Environmental > Terrestrial > Plant litter > Unclassified | place: USA: California... | reverse complement strand
CGCGCGGCTGCAGATTCTGAGGACTGGGAGCTTTGTCGCGAACTCTCACGCTTTTTGGTCGGCATCGATGCTTCGGGCCAGACTTTGCGCGCTGCTCTTCATGAAGCAGAGCTTACAAGAGCTGGTGGTACGGACGGGTTGTCGGACAATGGACATCACCACGGAAATGGGAATTTTTCCACCCTTCCGTACCGTCAGAACGGGAGTGGACAAGGCTTGTCTATTGCGACGAATCTTGCTCAGGGCGATTATTTCTCGCTTTCGAGACCTTCTTGAACTAGGATTATACTGTGTATGTACATATACCTTACTTCTGCTCAATACGATCTGTGTGGAAATTTTCCTGATTTAATAGGGTTTCCATCATATTGATCGCCGTATGTCTATGTTGAGGAATCTATGGATTCCGATTAAACAATGAATGCTACATGCATATATATATCATGTACAACCAAATGACACAATAACAGCGAGGGGAAGCGCGCCACCGAGCCAGCGCTCGGCACTGACGAATCCAACACAATGTAGCTGAAAGCGAACGGGCTGAGTATCCTGTCTTTTGTAAGACTTGCATAGCCGGTTGTCGCTCGAATTGATCACCGGAATCCTCCAGCCAAGTTGTTGCTACCCGGTCTAGCCAGTTCGACCAATACAATGGCTCTCTGAATGTATTGATGCATTCAGCTCCTGCTAGCCAAAGGCTACTGCGGCTATGGTGAGCCAAACATGGACGATCGCCCTTTTGGACGCATACTCTCTCGTCAGGTGCTTGGTTAAAGCCTTCATCCCCCTCGATACCTTTGTCAAAGCCTGGATATCAGCTTCATTACACGAATACCGGCATTACTCACAATCTTGATCCCTATCGTCAGTCCAATATGGCTTTGATCTCCATCATTCGAGCCGTGCTGGTTCTGTTGATGCCGATTTATACTGTCGCCCAACTGAACTCCAGACAGCACACCTTGAACGGAACTGCGACACCCACGGTCAACTCGGGCCAGGCAGCCAGCATGACGACTGCACCACCTTGCTGTTGGATTGTCATCGGCGAGTTTGCAGTGGGCTACAACAATTGGTACTCGTCCACTGCGGAGCAAGTCGTTGGTACGCACAAGAATACCATTCGGGGGTGGTCCCAGAGAGCTGATGGAGTATTCAAGCCACTGTTATGGTGACATACGCTCGCAAGCACAACGGCAGCGAGGTCCCAATGAACTACACTACAATACACGGGTCCTCATCGGGATACCCAGAGACGGGCCTTCAATGCCCGGTGTTCCCACCGACTTGCTCACGGGAAACTATGGAGGCGCCGAATATGCGGGGACGTACATTGACGCCGCGACTGTCGTTTCGTTCGCGTGGATCGACCTTGCGATCACGCAACCGACGCCATTTGACCATTGGATGAGAATTGGCATTTACACCGAAACACCGAATGCATCCTTGCATTCTTTCGGCAGCTTCAGCACCTGGCCCGCAACTGTCTGTGGTACATACAGTACATACACGGAGTACTCGTTCACATCCTGGACAGTCAACACCGGCAGCACTGAGTCTGTGCATCGCTCAAGAGTGCCGACTGCAACTCACACCCTACTCCAACCGTCAGACCCACTCAATAGCCTACGATTCCACAACGGTGATTCCGGAAACTACACTGATCGCCTGGCTACTTTGAACGCGACTTACATCCAGGCCAAAAGCACCCAGTTCACCGAAGAGAGATTGCAGCTCGCTGTCCTTACCAACATCTTAGACTGGCTGGCAACGCAGGAAGAGGTGACAAAGAAGTATCCCTACATCAAGAATTGCTGGCTGGGTCCGAAGGGAACGGGACAGCCAACGGCTCACGTGCCTGTCATGGCATTGACGGTCACATCTTCGACCTTCCTGGACTTACCGGAGACACCGGCGGTGAAGCCAGCTGACAAAGGGTCGATGTCCTCTGTGACTACGAAGAGCGCTATACATACCATTGTGACTGTCATGACTTCGACCGCCTCCTCTGATGCCTCGACAACGACGTTGGTCGAAAGCAAACAATCATCTCCCGACGCCGCTGGACCAGAAAGCACTGGGGAACCTCAGTCGGAGGTCGAAGAGCCGGAATCCGATGCAGTCGACGCAGACTCAAGTCCTACAGCGCAGCCTGACACCGAAGAACAATCGCAGGACCCAGAGGCCGAAGATTCCAGTCTAACGTTTGAAACTGCCTCTGGACAACCCACCGCTTCTGAGGACCACTCCACCTCAAGCGTCCATAAAGGAGTAGTATCGGACCCTGTCGATTCAGCCACGACCACACAGCCGAAGAGTACCGCCAGTCCGACGACGGGATTCATCGAAGGCGTGATGTCTGTAATCCGTTCCGTTGCGGCTCAACAAGGAGGAGTGTCGCAAGCTGAGCCCAGCTCCGAAGATAGCCAGCAAAACACTAAAATTGAGCCAGTGGCAGTCATACCCGCTGCAAAGTCCGAAGAGCGACCTGCCGAGTCGGTAACCGGGTTTGCTATTGGTACCCGAATTGCTAGTCCAGGCGGCGAAGCTGTCACACGTGGTGGCAGTGTCTACTCTGCTCTGCCATCTGGATCTGGATTGAGAGTAGAAGCTGATGGCCAGACGAGCACGATCGCAGACGCGGTGTTTCCTGGGATTGCTGTTGCCCAACACTCCGCCTCATACAACGACTACATCGTAGGCGACAACACGCTCACAGCAGGAGGACCTGCGATCACGAGTGACGGTATCACCATGTCGGCTCTTCCGGCCGGCTCAGGCGTCCGAATTGCTGCGAATGGCCAGACAACAATCATTCCCGCCGCAGCGTCCACAGACTCGGTCACTCTAAGACCTGGCGACTCTGGAGACGAATATATCCTCGCGGGCAACTCCTTGTCTGCAGGCGAAGATGCTGTTGGCTTCGCAGGTGTGACCTACCCTGCCTTGAAGTCAGGCTCGGGGATCATCGTCATGGCCGAAGATTCGACCTCCACCCTGAGTGTTGGACAAGTATTTAGTGCAAGCTTTGCTTCTGAAAGCGATCTAGACTACCCATCGCCCTTGTTACTCCCCGCTGGCTCGCAGCAGCTTGTCTTAAGCAGTGTGAACATCTACACTGCTTCTGCCGTCTCGAACGCCAGCGACGAGATCTCAAAAGCTATTGATACCGCCACAGCCACGAACTCAGCTCAGGAAACACGAACCAGCTCGTCCACACATGGACTAGGGGACGCCATCATAAGCGGCATTGGCGGTGGAAACGCAGGCAACGGGAACGGTGATGGGAATAACCCAGATCCCCAGTCGTCAACGGACGTTGAAGCGGCATCACACGCAACACGACGATCGGTGCATGCGTTGTTCGGAGGAGTTTGCGCGCTTGCGTTTGCTTTGGCTTTGCTGTAACTAATGTCGTAACAAAAGTATGAGCTGTGTCATCGATTGGAGACCTGACGGTTCTCAAATAATGCCTCTGGCGCTACGGCGCTCGTTCGCTTCAGCATAGGTACCAACTTATGCCACGGTTTTCGTCAGACCTCGAGGAACTCGGTCATTCGTATCAGGGGATAGTGATGAATCTTTGGCCACAGGCGATGGGTTCGCTGCAAATACTGCGTTGGGTATTACCTAGGATGACTGTGTCTTGGAATCTTGGGCATGCTTCTTGTAAACACTTGAGAAGGTTCGTCCTCAGGGTACCACGCTCTGGATCTGCAAAACTCCCCGGACTGACGGAACCTTGAAGTGAAGTGTATTCAATTGGAAATTGGAAAGGCATCTCACCGAGAAATGTCCGCCCAGGCGTGGGCCACGAACAAGTATTGCATTTTATTAGACATAACTCAGTTGTTCCTTCCGAATCGCCCTGCATCTAAGTGAGACATGAAGAAAGCCACAGGCATCCGTTTCTAGAGAGGGCATCCGGGAGTTCTCTCGGCATTCATTCCAACCCACCACCCACAAACGTGAACGGTCGAGCGCAGATCGCATTATTGCGTTACAAATAACTATCAGAAGCGGGGGAAAGTATATGTTATCAGATGTTGATGGTCTCGGACATACGCACAAGCTGGAGGCTTGTAACCTTGTTCTCGAACGAGGAGAGGAGAGCGTAGCCGCTAGGTCCGCTACTCAGGTCGATATGTATCCCTGACGATGGGATGAACCCGGAGCTACGACTCCGCGTGACATCTTGATGCCTGTACATCTGCGGAAAGACACTCTGCTTAGTCTATGGTTCTGTATTGCTTAAGAGTGTGTATCTTCAGGGGCGGATTAATTATGCAATGGGTGATGTATTGGGTCGAAGGGATGATCGATGCGACGTACGATTCGTTTTTGGAGGAAGAGCTATTATTCATCTGAGTTGGTGGAGTTGACTGCAGTAGTGACAACAACAAATCTTCTGGAAAGCAGGGCGGCTGGAACCATCGAATGAAGTGGGCTCATACTGAGTTCCAATAGCGTACTGTACCTGCAGGACGCCTATTCTGTCGTCAGTCGAAACCTAGAAGGAATAGTACTGGATGCCATGCAAAGATCGCCATCTCTTTTCGACGAGCCGCAGGAATCATTAAGAGGCCACGATGTTCCGCAGACGTCGATGGGTTGTTGCGAACAGCACACTCAAAGATGCTTTCTCTCACCCTTTCCTTCGCCGGACTGGCATCGGCCCAACTGCTCGGCGGACTCGTCAATGGTGGTCCGTCGCCAATCGTCAAAACATCATATGCCAGCTTCCAAGGCAAGCAAGATATAGTTACAGGAACGTCGAATTACCTTGGTATACCTTACGCCCACGCACCCCGTTTTGACCACGCTCGGATTTTCAACGACCAGCTTCCAGGTGTGCAGCAAGCGACTCAGTATGGAGACGTCTGTCCCCAGCATCTACTAGCACCATCGATCCTCGCACCAGACATTGGCGAGGTTGGAGAAGCTATCAGCTTCGTTGAAGCTCTTCCGCTCGCACAAGATGTCTACCAGCAGTCCGAGGATTGTCTCTCGATCAACGTCCAGCGACCCGAGGACCAGAGTCTGAAGGACCTTCCAGTGGTATTGTGGATTCACGGTGGTGGCTTTGAAGTTGGCTCCTCCGCCGCGCTTGGTGTTGATGGAACGGTAAGTTCGAACGAGACTCGCCATCGAATAGATGCTAACGTGCTGTCACACAGACTGCCCTCCCCGGTGTCTTCTACCAGGGCGCCAACATTGTGAAGAGGTCCGTCGATGACGGCAAGCCCGTCCTATTCACCTCGATCAACTACCGACTCCACAGCTTCGGTTTCACAGCCTCAAAGGAGTTTGAGCAGGCTGGTTTGCTCAACCTTGGTCTCGAAGACCAACGCGTTGCAATGAAATGGATCCAGAAGAACATTAAGGCTTTCGGTGGCGACCCTACAAAGGTCACCATCATGGGCGAGTCCGCCGGCTCTTGGTCTGTGACTGCCCACCTCGTAGCCAATGAGGGCAACAACGAAGGCCTCTTCCGCGCAGCAGTCGGAATTTCTGGCGGTCCACTGGCTGTCGACGGCCCAGAAAGGCAACAAGCCCTCTTCGACGACATGGTCAACTACGTCGGCTGCGCCGGCGCCGCCAACAAGATCACCTGTCTCCGCCAGGCTCCTTACGCCAAAATTTTCGAGCACGCCAACACCGTCAACAACTTCTTCGGCTTCCGCAGTCTAGCATCTGCCTGGACACTCCGCCCCGACGGCAAGTTCCTCACCGAGAGCCCCGACAAGCTCGTGGCCGCCGGCAAGATCGCCAACGTCCCGATCATGTATGGTGACATGGAGAACGAGGGAACTCTCTTTTGCCTGTTCAACCAGCTCAACATCACCACCACCGAGCTGGTCAAGGACTACTTCAAGACCTATTGGTGGCCCAAAGTCAGCGAGCAGCAGCTCGATCGCCTGATGGAGCTCTACCCGACGACCATCGACAATTTCCCAGCCGACGGCTTCCCTCAGTACGAGCGTTTGTCCGCTATTGTAGGCGACTACAGCTTCGAAGCCCAACGCCGTTCGCTACTCGCCGCTCACCGGGCCCCGAAATGGAACTACCACACCAAGTTCACCGTCCCGCTCTCCGCCGTCGGCGATTCTCTCGTCGGAAAGCTGTTGGCAAGACTGAAGGTCACCAACATCCCCATCCTCGGTTCTTTCCACGCTTCGGACGTCTTCTTCTACTTCTTCGGAACTATCCCTGACACTGTCAGCAACAACAGCCGCCACCTCATGGGTGCCTTGGTTCACTTCGTGCACGACTTGGACCCGAACCACAGCGAGATCCCGCAGTGGCCGCAGTGGGATAGTGGAAATCTTGAGACGATGCATTTCCAGGAAGAAGGTCTGGAGCTCATCAAGGATAATTACCGGAAGGAGGGCATGGATTACATCAACCAGATCAAGGACTCCATCAGGATCTGATCTTGATGGACTTCGATGGGGGCAAGGAAGGCTAGACGTGTAATGATTCGTAATGCACAATGTTCAGTCAGTTCCACTGAGGACCGGCATTTGTTCCGTGACTTGCCTGACTGGTAGGTCCCATGTGATTAGACGTTGTTCATCGTTTTGGTGGATGCTTACGTAAGACAAGCTTGCGTTGTATGGACTTTGGCACGGTTGATAGGGTTGGAAATAAATGGAAGCAGCAGCAAAGTGAACCTGCATGCCTACCCCTTCAATGCTTGCAAACTCTGGGCCTTCAGAACCGTGGTACGGGGGCGGTCTGCTGGCGCTTACTTACATGCACGGCGCATGCGCGTGTCGTTGTCGTGGAAGTTCTACCCGAACCTCTTACAGTAATTCAGCTTGCATCTCTGGGGGCTGATGGAGTGACGTTTTGAATATTGATTCGAAGGACATCCGAGAAAAGCGCGAGATATTCAGTCGATGGCTTCCTAAGGAAGATGTGTAGCATGGGTTGTTGATAGAAATCGCTCGCTCCGATTGGATGGTGTTGCGAGTGTCCAAGTTCGTTAGGCTGCTTGACTTGTTAGAGGCGGATTCGAGAAGTAGGCGAGACGAGCACACATCATAACAATAACGGACGAATCTCGCTCGCAAACGCATGTAAGTGCCAGAAGCAGCACGCTGTCAATGCGAGCATCGTTCAAGGCTGGCAGGCTTATTGCTTTAGCGACGCTTGCACATGCCAGACATAGGCACACCCCGGCGTCGCATCTGCATCTACAGCAGTACTTCGGTTACATGATGTAGGGGCTTGGTACCTAATGCTGCAGGGCGTGTAGTATTGTTCCTGCGATCATTGAGGCCAGAGCGGTATTACGTGAGCACAGACAGGTCTGTCTGTTCCTCCCGGACGATTTAACTTTCCGTGCTTCGTGCTAGTCTTGTGCTGTGTGCTTAGAATGGTTGAGACCTCGTTGGAACCCGGACCTGTCGGTAGAAGATGTATGGAATGGTTTGAAGCAGGGACAGATACTGTAGCTGCTGCAGCTGACAATTTCTCCCGACCCCTGCTCGTCGTCGGCCCACCACCCCGCGAACGAGCACCTCAGCCTCACGTGAACCACAGGCTGCTCTGCCTACTACCTACCTAGCGAGGCGGGGAGGTTGCATTTGAGTCTTCCTCGTGTGTGTCTCATTCCGGAATACCGGTGTGCCCTCCGCCAATGCGATGTGGATCATGCAGTACAATTTCTGGACCGCCAGCAATAGTGTAGACCACGGTGCTTGAACTGCCGTCTCAATACAGAAGCGACGAAAGCTACTGGTGCACTTCTGCGGCAGAAGGAAGGGCTTCGGAGACCGGCTAGTCTCTACGCGTGGCCGTTGTAGGGTGTGTATACATCCTGCGGTGGTGGTGCGCATGTCTCGCTTGTCCACTGCCCACTATCGAGCCACTTTCGCTGTGGCTTATACTCTACCGCTTTTTCGTCAGCCTAGGAGCTAAACCAGGCTGCCCCGTGGACGCTGCGCCGTCGAATTTTGACGGCCAGGTAGCTGTCATGCAGACGTACTCTGTTCAATGTACAGGCACTTTAGGCGTGGCGCGATCGGTTGCCTCAAGGCGATCGGCAGGGATACATCGATGAAGCTGACCGGCATAGCCACCTGGACCCTCTTCGTGCTTTGTTGCAGACAGTATATGGGAAACCTTCGACGATGTGAGGATAAAGTCGCTGTCGTCGTGTCTCCAGCCCTGTTCAGTCTGTCTGTCGAGAGTCATTGATCGTCAGAATCGCTTTAGCGGATACAAATATTTCCTGCAAGCACCTTAGCTGCATACAGCTGAGATCGGAACTCGACAAGTACCACTGCACACGCAAGACCGACCACGAGAACAGGCAGCAGAAGCGAAATCTCTTGGCTCCCTCACCAGCACACCGACAGACAGATAAGAACATAAGCGAAGTAGGGTGGCTTCGTTCGTCGTGTGGAAAGAGAGAACCGGAATATCTCCCGCTCCAATCTTGGAGGCTGCGGGAGCTTTGTTTATAAGGCCCAGATAGCAACAGGGCTGATCCCCATATTGCTAACGACCGAGCCCATCTGTGAATTCACGAGCAATCATCCTCGACAAACGTTCATCGCTTTGGCCATCTCAACCAACCCGACCGGAAGCACCACCACTCGATGCTGTGCAATGCTCCCCAATCGGCGCCTGTCAAGGAGCAGGACGCTTTCCGCTTCTTCGTCACCACCAACCCCGACCAGCTCAAAGATAAAGCCGAGATGCGCGAGAACCGGAAGCACGTCATGCGTGACTACCTCCGCAAGGAGAGGTGCAAGGCTCCGGGCACGCGAGATGTCAGAGCAGAGGGACACAGCCAGATAGAGAAACGCAGACGCCTTCTTTCGAACACCAAGAAGCCCGGCAAGTCACTCAATCTCGCCGCGCCGAGCCACCTCTTTGGTCCAGGAGCCTTGACACCCCAGAGCTCATGTGATGGGACAGCAAAGTCCGAGAGCGGGAGCACGATGACACTCGCTTCCAGGGGAAGCGATGTTCGGAAGCTCACCCTGATCCCGCAGTCCATGGCAGAAGAAGATGACGAATACCCAACCTGCGCATGTGCTCGGAGTGATCCAGAGCATCTTTCCGGCACGTGTGAATGCAACTGGCCGGAACAAGATCGCGAAGGCTTTGGCATACCCGACCTTTTTTCCGTTCTGGGCTTTCGAGTAAGCCCATACCACACCTGGCTGCAGACGACGAAGACAGCAGTCGACCTGGAGAAGCTGAAGTTTGTGTGCGGAAGGCGGCTGCGCTCATGCAAAATGGTCAAGACTTGGCTACCCTACCTGATCAGGGCGCGCCATTCTTTTCTAAGCACCCTTTGCATCTCTACGGCACACGACGAAGCAATGCAGAGGTTGGTTTTTGGTTCCGATACCTTACGCGGAGCAAAGAAAGCGGTGGTGTATGAGCGGCTGGCCGTGAAGAGCGAGGTGATCTCGATGATCAATACGAGCCTGGACGACCCGCAACAGAGGACCAGTGATGCTACAATTATTGCGGTCTTGAACATGTTGAACAGTGAGATGATTGGCTGTGATACAAGCGCACTGAAGACGCATCAGCGAGGTCTCAACAAGATGATATCTATGCGTGGAGGTCTTGACAAATTGGGCGTTCTCGGCCACCTGGCAAGGACTGTGACTGTGACGATGCTGTCAAGTGCTGTGCTGCAAGAAGGCCCAGCAGACGACATGTACCTGCTCTTCGCGCAGATGCGAACTTCAACACCGCCCTCCAACGATATGATGTTCCCAGAGTCGCCAATCTACTGTGGACGAAGATACAGTACCGTGGCTCAGACCCTGGGAGCTTCGGAGAGCCTGACCTTACTTGAGTTGCTGCGAAGGATGACGTGTGTATTTCAGGCACATGATTCGTCGAATAACGAGGTGCTGAAGTACCTTCACAGTCAGGTCTGGGACTTCGAGAGCGAACTACCAGAGGGTATGCCATCGCGGCAAGATCGTATGAATGAAGCGATACGACTAACCGCTCGAGTGTATGCCGATGCGCTGGTGAACAATGTGAACTTCTCACGAGCAAGTTCCTTCCCGTCGCGAACAGGTCATTCGACGGCGCAAGGACATGCAGAGCATCCGGCTGCTTTCGTGGAGATTGTACGTCACCTAAGACACACAGACCTCGATCGTATTTGGGGCGGACTTTCCGGCGTTCTTTTCTGGATAGCTCTCGTTGCCGGGGCCGCAGCGAAGAAAGCCAAAACCAAAGACATCAATGAAGCCGCCGACTTGGCTATCGAACGGGAGGAAGAGGAGGCACGACAGTGGTTGGCCGCCGTCGCTGTTCGTTGCTCAATCATCCTTGGGTTTGAGCATGGCGCTGCTACGTTGGGATGTCTGCGAAATATGCTGGATATTCAGAACAGACTGAGCCGAAGGTGTTTGAAACAGCAGCGGCGACAGCAGGTGATCATCGGACCAGGAAGAAAACCGGTGGCTCCGAATGGGTTCAGTGACTTTGCTTTGGAGTTTCTTGCCGAATACAAATAGTGAATGTCGGCTTCCAGGAAGATAAACCAGTTAGCGGTGTAACAGCAATCTCACCTCTTGGCTTTGCGCTTTTTGAACACGACAGGAGGAGGCGCGGTAACAGCACTTTCGTTCGGTTCCTCCTCTTTTATCGTTTCACCCGAATTGTCGGTCTGTGTCGTAGGTTCTGATTTGACTTCGCTGCTTGCGTCCACGCTTGCTTCCGCCTGGTTGGTGGCTCTTTCAACTGTACCGCTGGTGGGCTGTGTAGGCTTCTTCACGACGCCGCTGAGCAAAGCATCAAGATCCTCATCCTCGTTTTCAGCCCGACCACCGGGGTAGGTCTTGAGTGTGTTTCCCCAAATCTTCCTTTTCGGTGCTGCCTCCTCATCTCTTGCGTCTTCGTCGTCCTCAGCCTTTCGCTTGTGGACACCCTTACTCAACGGAGCGGAGGCCGAAGAACTCTCTTCCTCTTCCTTCTTGATATCCGCAAGGGTGCGCCCACTGGGCCGATCGGACTCCACGACAGAGGAAGAGAGGGTCTGCCATCCACCGACACCTGTGACCTCCCGCTTCAGCTCCTCGGGCAGTTCAACACCAAGAGCGACAAGCTGTTCGGCGTGCGCTTTTCTCTGCGCTGCTGCACTCATCTTGGGCGGTTCTGGCGCAGAAGACTTCCCAAGGTTCTTTAGGCCGGCAATGCCAGACTTCGTGCCTGCCGCCTGGGGATCTTTGCCACCAACTAGGCCATTGAGTCGCGCAACTTCATCTTTCGCACGTTGCTGGTCTCTTTGTTCGCGCTCTTGTTTCTTGTGAAGGTCTCGTAGCGATCTCTGGATGTTGTTCTGGTGTTTTCCTGTAGACTCGTGGTTTCTGCGTTCGCCAGCTGTGTCGCGGACGTAGGTCTCGCAGAACTTGCACCAATAGGATGGCGTTGATTTCCAGTATTCCGACATGTTGTGCCGCCTTTCCCACTTGTGCTTGTGATGTCCGATGGCCTGAACGATGTAGGTAGGGAAGAGAGTGTGGGAAAAGAGAGGCAGAAAGCTACAGTACTTGCAGTAACCTTGGCGCGTCTTCACAAGCCAGCGCGTCTTGACCCCGGTCCACCAACTTCCACTCTGTCGCATCCCATTTACTTACCTAACACCACCTCCACTCGACAAACCTCAACACCTCCCGCCACTTCATAACTTTCTCCGTCCATATTACGACCTGATATGCTTGCGCGCGACCATGCGCTTCACTAAGCCGGTCTGGCTGTGCCACGGAGGAGAGAAGAAGGACCACGAGGTCTATAGTTGTCATGTCTCGCCCGACGGCTCCAGGCTCGTCACCGCCGCTGGTGATGGATACGTTCGAATCTGGTCTACCGAAGCTATCTTGAACGCCTCCAATCCATCATACACCAAGCCCAAACAGCTGGCTTCGCTTTCCTACCACTCCGGCACCATCCACAGTGTGAGGTTCAGCCCAAACGGGAAATACCTGGCCTCTGGCGCAGACGACAAGATCGTCTGCGTGTACAACCTCGATCCGACGCCGCCCTCACATACAACTTTCGGGAGCAAAGAGACACCACCGGTGGAGAATTGGAGGATCTTCAGGAGATTGATTGGACATGACAACGACGTGCAGGATTTGGGGTGGAGTTGCGACAGTTCTATTCTGGTCTCGGTTGGTCTGGACAGCAAGGTGGTTGTGTGGTCAGGAAGCACATTCGAGAAGCTCAAAACGCTTTCACAGCACCAGTCGCATGTCAAAGGCATCACCTTTGATCCCTCGAACAAATACTTTGCGACGGCTTCGGACGACAGGACTATCAAGATTTACCGTTTCACACCACCGCCGCCAAACGCGACCGCTTACGACCAGACCTCAAACTTCACCTTGGAGCACTCCGTGACTGCACCTTTCGAAACCTCCCCTCTCACAACATACTTCCGCCGATGCTCCTGGTCTCCCGACGGTGCTCACATAGCCGCAGCCAACGCCGTGAACGGACCGGTCAGCTCTGTCGCGATTGTCAACAGAGGACAGTGGGACAGCGAGATCAACTTAATTGGACACGAGGGACCCGTTGAAGTTTGCGCTTTCTCCCCTCGTCTGTTCACCCGCGACCCACCCGACGAGACTCAATCAGGCGGTCAGCATCCCGTCACTGTGGTGGCGTGCGCAGGCCAGGACAGGACACTCAGTGTGTGGAACACAAGTTTTGCTCGGCCTTTTGTTACAACTGCAGAACTGTGCGCAAAGCCTATCAGCGACCTGTCCTGGAGCCCTGACGGTGAGACATTATTCATGACTTCGCTGGACGGATCAGTAGCAGCCGTAGTTTTCGACCAAGGCGAGCTTGGCTACCCTGCACCTCAGTCAGACAACGACAAGGCGCTTGCTAAATATGGCGCTGGGCGGCGCGCAGGCATTGTTGAGAACGCAGATGCGCTGAGACTGGAGGAAGGAAGCAGAGCGGGCGAGCTCAAGGGTGTACAGGGACGAATGGGCGAGCTGATGGGAGACGAGAACTCCCAGACTCCAGCTCTGACAAACGGCGACACACAGGTCAACGGTACGACTACCACAGCTGCTCCTGCTGAACCGGCACCGACACCTGCTCCTGCACCTCCTAAAGATCCACAAGCAGAGAAGATCGACAAGCTTAAGCAGCGCGTGACGATCACCAAGGACGGCAAGAAGCGCATCGCCCCATTGCTCGTATCGTCAAATCAAGGTGAAGCAAACTTGCCTCGGCCACAGCTGCAGGCAGCTGTCAGACAGGGAGGCATTTCAGATGAGCCCGTGAAGGTGCTTGACCTCAGCAAGCCTTACGACGGCCTACCAAAGGGCGGTCTCGCGAGCTTGCTGCTCGGAAACAAGCGCAAGTATGCAGAGATCGAAGGCGACGACGAGAAACGAGCCGAGAAGAGAATCCATGCTGTGCAGCAGACTGGCGCAATGCCAATCGTCAGTAACACGGCGGACGGTCTGGTAGCCGCCGGGTCCGCAGCTACACAGAAAGTGGCTGAAGTCCCGGATGTACTTCGACCTGCAGTAATCAACCCGAGCTTGACTGTGAGCCAGATAAGACTGGCTGTACCACTCGTACGAAGCGTGATTGTGCGGCCGCTCGATCCATCGAAAACGAACGCCGAGGGTGATCAGACCAACGGGACTTCGGACGCTTCAGATGAAGCTTCGGTGTCATTCGAGGCTCGCAATGCTTCTGGAGTGGCACGCACCGGGCGCGTGCAAGACCGAGAACCCACACGAATCACAGTCTCGAAGCGTAGTCAGACCCTGTGGCAAGACTTCCTACCGAGAGCTGCTCTGTTGGTGACAGGCAACCGTAACTTCTGGTGTGTTGCATGTGAGGATGGCAGCTTGCACGTCTGGACGCCCGCCGGAAGACGCCTTCTGAATGCTTCTGTACTCGAGTCACAGCCGATCATCCTCGACTGCAGAGGCTGGTGGCTCCTGGCAGTCACAGCTGTCGGTCAGTGTTACGTGTGGAACATCAAAGAAATGCGCGCACCGCACCCTCCGATCAGTCTGGCGCCTGTTCTCGACATGGCTAGCCAGACACAACAGGGACACTTGACAGCGGCACCATCGCTAATGTTCGCTCGCCTCAACAGCCAGGGCAGGATCATCGTAGCCATGAGCAACGGCGATGGGTTCTCATACAACCCTGCTATGTTCATCTGGCAACGCTTGAGCGAGAGCTGGTGGGCAGTCGGCAGTCAGTACTGGAATACGACCGACACCAGCGTCCCAGTCTCCCGCCCTGTGAAATCGAACAAATCAACCGAAAAGTCATATCTGGACGACATCAACCCCGAGAACATCTCCGCAGGCATCATCCCTCTTCTTGAACGCAACACGACATCACAGGCCTTGGTTAAGGGCCGCGCATACTTCCTACAACGTCTCGTCAAACAGCTCCTGTCCGCCGAAGGCTTCGAGGGCTTCGAGTCCGCCGTCTCCATCGGCCATCTCGAGAACCGTGTTGCAGCCGCGTACACATTGGGCGCCAAGGACGAGTTTAGAGTGTATCTCATCATGTATGCCAAGCGTATTGGTGCAGAGAACTTGAAGGCGAAGGTTGAGGAACTATTGCGAGGGCTGATGGGTGGCATGTTCGCGGACGAAGAGGACGACGAGGAAGATGAGAGGTCTGGTATTGAATGGGGCGATGGCGATGAGGTGGTAGGCTGGAAGAGGGAAGATCTCCTGAAGGAGGTCGTCGTCGTTCTCGGCAAGCACAGAGACTTGCAGCGCGTCACCGTGCCCTATGCAAAGCTGCTGGGTGTTCTGGACGGCGCGGATGGTGAGGGCGGAGACACGGCGATGATCACTGACGGCTGAAGGGAAGCTGTCTGCCCTGTACTTGTAATCGTTAAGCGTGGCGTTGTTGGTTCTTTTTTCGGAGGGACATACCAGACTCTCTCTGTCTGCATGCTTGGTAGACTCCTGTTTACAGATGTATACTATCAGTCTCGGGATGTAAAGAGATGTTTCTCTGTCCCAAGTCAATACATGAATTCGCCTGAAATTATGTCGATGCTCGAGCTGGGAACCCTGATTGTAATCGTGAGCACTGGTCTTGCATTCATGTGTGCGTTCATATGTCCGAGTATTCTAATTTATCGATGGTGTTCAATCTTTAAATTGCTCTTATGTCATCTTTTTTGACCGCCAAGAAGCCGCGGGAGTCACAGTGCGGGAAGAATTCTGAAGAGAAACAACCAACAAACTTCCCCTCTGCACCTCGACCTTCCATCATCCCTCCAATCATCACCTCACCTATACCTCATACCCCACTACCTACGGCAGGTCACGGTCGTCGCACAGAGCAATCTGTCTCTCTCTCGCACCTCCCGTTCTCTTTTCGCTTCACTCTCTTCCTTTGCACCCAAAGCAGCAGGTCCTGCACTTGTTCTCGCGACCCGCTCAACCCTCACCCGTCACGAGTGGAACAGCCGATCTTCGACTGTCAACCCAGTCCAGCAGACGCGCTACGCTAGCAACAAGGACAGAAAGAACAAAAGCATGCCTCCCAAGAAGGTCGTCAAGGAGGAGCCGGTCCAGCTTGGCCGCCCCGGCAACAGTCTGAACGCGGGAATCGTATGTACGAACTGAACACGTACGTGCTGTGCACAGCTTCCTCGACACGAGTCGCTAACTAACATGCTCCAGGTTGGTCTCGCCAACGTCGGTAAATCGACGCTGTTCCAGGCCATTACCAAGTGCCACCTTGGTAACCCTGCCAACTTCCCCTACGCTACCATCAACCCCGAGGAGTCCCGTGTCATCGTCCCTGATGAGCGCTTCGACTGGTTGTGCGAGCAGTACAAGCCCAAGTCGAAGGTTCCCGCTCACCTTACGGTCTACGATATTGCTGGTTTGACCCGCGGCGCATCCACCGGTGCTGGTCTCGGAAACTCTTTCCTGTCCCACATTCGCGCCGTCGACGCCATCTTCCAGGTTGTCCGTTGCTTTGACGATGCCGAGATTATTCACGTCGAGGGTGACGTTGACCCCGTCCGCGATCTTGAGATCATCAACGAGGAGCTGCGCATCAAGGACATTGAGTTCGCCGAGAAGTCTCTCGAGAACTACAAGAAGCAAACCCGCCGTGGTGGTCAGTCGCTCGAGATGAAGAACCTGTTGATGGAGCAGGCCACCGTCGAGAAGGTCATTGAGCACCTCAAGTCCGGCAAGGACGTGCGCAAGAACCACTGGTCCCCCAAGGAGGTACGTCTACATTGTCTTTCTTTCAACCCAACACGCACTACAAGGATGAATCAGAGGTTTACCTCTATAATCCCAGCTCTTCGAACAGGCACCTCTATTTTAACGCTGAGGTGTCATGAGAGATCTTTTGACTCTGAGAATTGCAAAAACTACCGCGCTTCATTCGTCACATACACTGTCGATGCAATTGCTGACTTTGAACCGCACAGGTCGAGACTATCAACCCTCTCTTCCTCCTCACTGCCAAGCCTGTCGTCTACCTCGTCAACCTGAGTGAGCGTGACTACATTAGGCAAAAGAACAAGTACCTTCCCAAGGTCGCCGCATGGATCAAGGAGCACGCTCCTGGTGATGTTATCCTTCCCATCTCCGTGGCCCTTGAGGAGCGTCTTTCTCGCTTCGAGAACGACGAGGAGGTCGAGGAGGAGTGCAAGAAGATTGGTGCCAAGTCTGCTCTGCCCAAGGTCATTGTCACCATGCGCAAGGCTCTTAACCTTGGTTCCTTCTTCACAACTGGTCCCGATGAGGTTCGCCAATGGACAATCCGTAACGGAACCAAGGCGCCCCAGGCTGCCGGTGTCATTCACGGTGACTTCGAGAAGACCTTCATCCAGGTCATCGTGTACAACTACACCATGCTCAAGGAGCTCGGCAACGAGGCGGAGATCAAGGCCCAGGGTAAGATCATGACCAAGGGCAAGGACTACGTCGTCGAGGACGGTGACATCGTCTTGTTCAAGGCCGGTGCCGCCAAGAGCTAGATTGCTCGATCTTGATGTACAAAGATTGTTTGATGTGATACGAAAAGTAGGGGCCGTGAAACACCGGCTAGGAAGGACTAGATACCATTTTTTTTTTCATGATCCGGAGAGGATGAACTCGAATGAACTCTTCTGATGGACGTCAATGTTTCCCGTTTGCATGGCCAACTCTCCACTTATATGAACATGTCGTTGCGATGGCTTGGTAGTGTTTATTTGCCACATCCTACCTGGCGATTGTGGGACCTGTTGGGGACAAGGCGTCATCGTGCTCCGTCTTTGTTATCAGTATCGCACGTAACAGTTGCGACTGGCATTTCTGACTGGGCCATATCGACAGCCAACCTTACTCGGCCGTAGGCGCACGCGGCAGAGAACCTTAGAAGGTTTGGGGGGGATTTGGTCGGTGGGTCGGCGGCGAATTGCCGACGTGGAGCGCGACGACGAAGACGTGCGAGCTTGTTCTGGTTGCTTTACGATGCGGCGAATAGGTGTGCGGCGAATAGGTGTGCGAGAAGCGTGTTTGCGATCTTTCAAACCCTTTCCGAGAGTGCCGAGTTGATGTTTTATGCAGAAGGAACCTGCTGACAAAGGATGTGAAGTGCATGGTGGTTGTGCTCATACCTTAGTAACATGATATCGTACCGAGGCATAGGTCAAGTATTCGCCCGTCTTGGCGGAAATGCAAACAAAGGAGCATCAGACATGTCTGCTGGGGCTGGACACCTACCACCTAGTCGACACGTCTTCGGCGGTCGGAGCAGAGTGTGAACCGCACCGATATGCGCATGCCGCCTCTCCCTTCAGATGATACGGCCTTGTTGCTCATCTGCCTTTATATTTGAGACATCCCGCTCTTCAAAAGGTGGTACAATATTCATAAGGTAGCTTCACCTGCACCTCCCCCCACTTCACTTACGTACCTACCAGAGCCTTACCTTAGCTGTCGATCTACTAATACGCTGACTACGCAACAACACTGCCACTTATATTCGCTTGTTTCTCCACGACCTGACCTTCGGCTCGTCCGTCACTATCCACATCTGACCTGGCGCCTTTCCACACAACATGGCGACCATCGACACAAGGGACACCGTCCCGATCCCCCAGCCAAGAGGCTACCCTCTGGTGGGTAATATCAGCGACTTCGACCCCGAACAGCCCACAGCATCTTTCATGAACCTCGCCCGCGAATATGGCGAGATTGTTTCACTCACACTCTTCGGACAACGCCGCGTTTTCCTCAACTCGGTAGCATTGCTCGGCGAAGTGTGCGACGAGAAACGCTTCAACAAATCCGTTGGTGCCGCTCTTAATGAACTGCGTGCAGGCATCCACGACGGACTCTTCACGGCTCACCACGGCGAGAAAAACTGGGAGATTGCCCACCGTGTCCTGGTACCCGCCTTTGGCCCTCTTCACATGAA
>Ga0265797_10005519_pt1 | contig 18430 bp, 22 predicted proteins | sample P2T30metagenome_FD_192433 | JGI IMG/M metagenome (GOLD analysis project Ga0265797, IMG submission 192433) | Plant litter microbial communities from East Loma Ridge, Irvine, California - P2 T30 | ecosystem: Environmental > Terrestrial > Plant litter > Unclassified | place: USA: California... | reverse complement strand
GCTCGACCACCCAGACACGCCGCTCGGTCCGACCGACTACGTCAGCCAGCTTGTCACCTTCACAAGCGCCTGGATAGACCTGTCCTCGCCAGACCCCGTCGTCGCCCACCTCTCGCGACAAGTCTTCCACCTCGAGATCGCATATGCCGCCTTTTGTGGCGCGACGAACGTGGTAGTTCCTGGGCCACGCCCGGCGCATGGCCAGAATGGCGTGTCGCAGTTCGCTCGCGCCATCAAGGAGGCTCTGTCCACCGGCTCCTACCTGCAGATACACATACAACTGCCCATGGACGGCTCGAGCCCAGTATCTTCGAGTGACGATGTGGGAGACCTGGCACGCTTCGCTAGCCCAGAACACGGCTCACCCAGCAAAGGCAAAGCGGAAGCTTGGAGCTCCTGGGAGGCGTGGAACAACATCAGGACCATGTGCACATACAATAATAGGCTATCCGTATTCCTAGATCTGCCCCGTCGCATGCCATCCCTAGCACTACAGGCGCGATGGTACTCGGAGCCCCTGCGAGTACTCAACGTCCCAGCATCATCCTTCTTGCTCAACGCACGCCAGTCGTATGTCCTCAGCAAAGCACACCAGGCCTTCATCTTCCGCTGTGCGCGCCTTAGGAGCTCGCCATGGCTGCTTGTCACCGACATTGGTCCGCTACCAGGCATAGAAGACCCAGATATGATCATGTCGTATTCTACAGGTCATCTGTCGCCACAAACGGCTGAAGATGCTCCTAGCCCGAGCTCTTCGGACATGCCGGCGCCTACTCCTGCCGAGGCAGCTGAACTCTCCAAGAAGATTGGCAAGAAGACGAGCAGTAGCAGCAACGATCCTACGCCTCATCTGAGTTATCTGCGCTACATCCAGAGGAATCAGCCGCCAAAGAGCCAGATCGAGCGTTTCGGTGGTGGTTTTCAGGACTATCTGCAGAGTCCTCTGCAGCCCCTGACCGACAACCTCGAATCGATCACGTACGAGGTGTTCGAGAAGGATCCCATCAAGTATGCATGGTACGAGCGTGCAATCGCTCAAGCACTGGGCGACTGGCAGGAGCAGCACAAGTCGACCAGCTCGGATAACGGCGCTGTCGTCATTGCAGTTGTAGGCTCTGGACGAGGACCTCTCGTGACGCGCGCGCTGAACGCAAGCGCCAGCAGTGGCGTGCCTGTACGAGTCTATGCTATTGAGAAGAACCCCAACGCATATGTGCTCCTGCAGCGCCACAATGTCGAGACATGGGGAGGACGAGTCACAGTTGTCAAGACCGACATGCGCGCGTGGAAAGGGCCTACATTGGCAGATGGCACAATCGGCAAGGTTGACATCCTGGTCAGTGAGCTCCTCGGCTCATTTGCAGACAACGAGCTGTCACCCGAGTGTCTCGATGGAGTACAGCACGTCCTCAACGAAGAGCATGGCATTTCGATACCCGCGAGCTACACTGCACACTTCACGCCCATATCCACTCCACGACTATGGTCGGATCTGCAGCACCGTAGCACCAACATCGACTCAAATGCTTTCGACATACCCTGGGTAGTCATGCTTCAGCAATTCGACTACCTGTCAACAAAAAGCAAAGAGACAATAGCAACCCACCAACTCACCAACGGCACCAAGATGAACAACTTCAACCTCGAAGCACCACTTGCCCCTACGGTGCATACAGCGTGGGAGTTTTCGCATCCCTTGCCACCCGCCATACTTGCTCAGGCCGCCCTACGCAAGGGCGGCTCAGCGATCGGTGGCGGTGGCGGCTTCGTAGGCGGTGACGGTGCAAATGAACACAACTATCGCGACTGTCGGATCTCCTTTCCCATCCAAGAGCAGGGTGTATGTCACGGCCTAGGTGCATACTTCGAGACTGTGCTGTACAGCGGCTCCCAAGGTCCCGTTGAGCTGAGCACGAATCCGGTGACTATGGAGGCGAAGAGTAAGGACATGATTAGCTGGTTCCCGATACTCTTTCCGCTAAAGGTATGTTGGTCATTTCTTACTTCGAGACATGTGCTAATGTGTAACAGACACCGATGCAACTACCTGCAAACTCCGAAGTCGAAGTCAGCTTTTGGCGCCAAACAGACGATCGCAAAGTCTGGTATGAGTGGCTTGTTGAGAGCTTCATGGTCGTTGGCGGGCAGCGAATACGGCTAAGTGTGTCGGACTTGCATTCGAGTAAGAGTAGTGGGTGCATGATGTGAGGCGGAATGGTTGGCGTAGGAAAGGTTCTTGAATAGAAGATAGTTCTTACACTGTCTCGCAGGCTGTGTTGGAATAGCTGCCAGATGATCCAACACCTCTTATTGGATGATGCACAGACCAACTCCATCTTCCATCTCACTCACCTCCGAGCTCCCCGCAAAATGCACTAACAACTTCCCCACGCCTCGTCTTACCCACCACCGCTCCTATCAACCCAATTCCAAACGAGATGCCTTTCTGGACCATCGGCACGCTGTTCGGCGCGTCCAGCGTCATGCTGGGTGCTTTCGGCGCTCACGGCCTAAAGAAGCGCATCGCAGATCCGGCGCGCATTGCGAACTGGGGCACAGCGGCACAGTATCAGGTATATATGGCTCTACTCCCCTTACTTCTATCGTACCAGTCCTTCTTTCTATCCTCATGCTAACCGCTCGTCCGCACAGCTCATCCACTCCACAATCCTGACCTTCGCCTCTGTCGCCTGTCCGCAAAACACGCTCGCCATGTCGCTCTTCACGGCCGGAATGACCATGTTCTCCGGGAGCATATATCTGCTCGTGCTGGATCCGCAGCGGTTCAAGTTCCTGGGGCCAGTCACGCCGCTGGGAGGATTGTGCTTGATTGGGGGGTGGGTTGCGCTTGCGGCGAGGGGGAGGCCGGTGTGGCCTAGGACGAGATAGGAGGGGGAGAGCGTGGGGTGGGGAGCGGTGTATGATATGTGTATATTGGTATTGGGAATCCACAAGATCCACTTCGGAAGATTGAGATCATGATGGAAGGATTGCTTTTACCACCAGCATACCCCACTCAGAGGACGGGTGGGGCGCTCATTGCACCTAACAGTTCCTAGACCGCGATACGAGCATCATTCCCAGATCTTTCGTCGAATATCCAACGCTTCTATGACCGAACCCAACACGCGACTTCGAACTCGAGATACGAAGTGCTGACGACAAAGCTAGTCTCGTATTACACGCCGTTAGCGGCCCTTGATCTCTTATACGGCGCCCAGCTAATGCAACACGATGACCAGACAGACGAGTGGAGTCCGCCCAACACGGCAGGTACGAAAGAAACAAGATGACAAAAGCTTAGAGCTAAGAGGTAGTGTAGTTTGCGATAAACCAAAATGAACTTTTACTTCTCCCACTTCCTCGAACACTCAACACCTATACGCAATCATTTCGAACACCCTAACCACATACCATGGCTAAAACGTTCCAATTCCAGGACATACAAGTCCCCTTCCCAGGCTTCGGCGCAATGGGCCTCAGCCACGCTCTCGGCACGAATCTCTCCTACGAGCAAGCCGAGCCCGTCCTGCTCAAAGCCATCGAACTCGGCTGCACGTTCTGGGACACAGCCGTTGTATACGGCGCCGGCGTAAACGAGACCCTCCTCGGCCAATTCATCCGCAAGCACAACGTCCGCGACAAACTATTCAGCACGTCCAACCCCCATCCCACCCCACCCCATCTCTATCCCTATACTTGCTGATTCCATCCCAGTCGCATCCAAGTGCGGCTTCGCCTGCCTAAACAACGACTTCACCGTCACCAATTCCGCATCGCATATCAACTCGTACATCGACGGCACCATTTCGCGCCTCGGCTTCACGCCAGACCTATACTACCTGCACCGTATTGATCCGTCCACGCCGCTTGAAGAAAGTATCGGGGCGCTCGATAAGTTAAGGAAGGAGGGAAAGACGAAGTATATTGGGCTGAGCGAGTGTTCGGCGCAGACGTTGAGGAGGGCGAATGAGAGTGAGTGATTTTGTGAGGGGGAGATGGAAGGGAGTGCTAATGGTGGGGAAGTTGCTAGGATTGATGCGCTGCAGGCTGAGTACTCTGCTTTTGAGACGTGCCACGAGACGAATGGGCTTATATCCACCGCCAAAGAACTCAACATCGCATTCGTCGCCTGTAAGAAAGCTCCATGTACGAACTGCATGTAAGGCACACACTGACCGCGTTCATTCGCCTCTAGACAGCCCTCTCGGCCACGGCTGGCTCGTCGACACCTTCGACTACGCCTCACCCTCGGACTTCGCACCCACCGACTTCCGCGCCAACTCGCCGAAATTCCAAGGCACCAATTTCTACACCAACAAAGCCATCGTCGAAGAGATCAAGAAACTAGCAAAGCGTAAAGGGTGCACGACGGCACAGGTGGCGCTCGCGTGGGTCGCTGCGCAGGGCATGATTGCTATTCCTGGGACGACGAAGGTGGGGCGTTTGGAGGAGAATTGGGGGAGTAGGGATGTTGTTTTGAGCGAGGAGGAGATGGGGGTGATGAGGAGGATTGTGGATGGGGCGAAGATTGAGGGGGAGAGAAATAATGTGGCGCTTACGAAGTTGGTTGGGCATTGAGATGGGTGAAGGCTTAAATGTAGTGGGTAAGTGTGGATTTTACACACTTCTGACTGCTTCGCTATATCCTTGTCAATCAGGTCGGAAGAAGATTAAAAAAGTCGCATTTGGTCGGGACCTCTTATCTGCATATCCCGTGTCGTGACAGCATGACTACTATATCCTACAATCCAATCACATTACCATTAAAAAGCCCTATCTACCAGGCCATGTCATGAATCATCCGACGGAATTTCGTGCCTCGTTATCGTCGTCGTAGTCGTGAATTGATACGCTCATCGAGGGCGCAAAAGGTATGCACCGTAGCAATACCCCACCACCCGTAAAAGTCGTAACCCGTCTACCCAGATCGCTGAAAATTCCAAACATCCCTCCAATTTCGTCGATGTAGTCTCAATAGACCCATCGCCAGGTCTCAAAAGTACGTGTCAACCACGTCCTGCCCGCCGCGCACCGCCCACTCGACGATCTCCATGCCACTGAGCCCGCTGGCCCAGTAACTCTTCTTGCAGCCCTGCAGCGCATTGAGCTTAGCGTACGCACCGCTACGCAGCGCATCGGACCCAAAGTGAGGGAAGTAATCCCACTTCTCAAACCCCTTGACATCACCATCTGCCAAAGGCGTAGCAACCTGCGTAGCGTTCCGCGGGTCCTTGTTGATCTCGGAAAGGCTGTGGATCGCGACGCGACGCGCGGTTCCTTTCGATTGCGGCTCGTATGGACCCCACGCCCATGCTACGGAGACGTTGGATTCGGGGCTCAGATGGAGGACGGCGACGGCTTGGCCGTCGTTGGGAGGTGGTACGGTCGGTGATGTTGCATTCGCGATGTACGACACGCCGAATGGGAGCTCGAGCTCGACGGCGGCGGAGGAGTATTGGTGGGTTGTCACGTTGTGGAAGGTGTTGTACTCTTTTTCTGTGAGATCGACGCCTGCGCGCTCCAGGCTGGAGATGGAGGGCGCAAAGGCAAAGATTACGTGCGAGCATTCTTGCTTGGTCCACTTGAGATAGGTCCCTTCTGGCTGCGTGTAGGTGATGATCGGGTTCTCGCCCGATCGGTCGACGCATCGAACTTCTGCGGAGGTTTTGATGGGTGTCTTACATAGAGCTTTCTTGGCAAACTCAACGAAGATTGCGTGGAAGTCTGTGAGGTAGACATCGTGCAGTCCACTACAAGGCACAAAGTCAGCATCTGTCCCATATGCACGTCGTATATTACACGTACAGGAAGCCGGTCAGGATATCTGGGGTGAAGTATTGTAAGATGTAGAGCTATCACGTGTCAGTAGCTGCATGCAGGCGCGCTATCCCTGCAAGTGCATTGCAAAGGTGGGTTGGTGACTTACAGCCGGGACAATGTTAATGTCGCCGTATCCATAGAGAGCTACCGGGTTCACGAGTAACAACGGCAGAACGGTGAAGTTATTGTTGCGGAACCATTCTGCGCCAGAAATTGTAAATTCTTCTGGTACGCCGTCCTGTGTTCCTGCGTTAGCTTACCATTGTTGTGTTACATTGCGCGTTCGTCATACCTTGTAATTTGTGGCACTGATGGGTCGAAATCGCTGGTTCCACAGTGTCGCATACTTTGGAATCTCGTCGGCCACAGCTTTCAAGAGTCCAGGTGATGTCGGGGGATTTTCTTCAATCTTGGCTGTCGTGTAGTTGTATCTGAGAGTTGGTCAAGTCAGTGACTGTTTCAGGCAAATTCTGTCTGCCCTTGCAATGGGCAACCTGGGTCTTGCTCTCGCGTATAGTGCGAAATCATCGGAAACGCAACTTACCGAAACTGTTGGCGTGCGCCAGCTAGCTTGAATGGCTCGATTGCAACATCCGTCTGGTTCCAGATCTTCAAGGTTTCCGGGTAAGAATTGTTCGAGAAGAAGGCCGCACCGAGCGGGTGGAAGACGCCTCTGTGAGGGTGGTCAGCGGCGTTTAAAACGGTTCTGTCGTGTAACACTAACGCCTCGTTGTAGTATGCTTGACATTTGCCGCCAACTTCTTCGCGAAAGTCGAATATCATGGCCTTGATGCCCTTTTGCTCGAGACGAGCGCCGGCGGAGAGTCCCGCTGGTCCTGCGCCGATTATGCACACAGGCTTTGGTTCTTCATGTCGGCAAAAGGGAACGGCGTGGACTGAAGCGCATAGCGCCAACAGTGGTAGCAAGTGTGACCACCACATAAGTGCTCGAGATGTCGTTGCTGCAGGTGCCAGCTGATCGGTGACTAGAGATGGTGATATAGTGATTCTGGATTGAACGAAATACTGTGACGGAATAGATTTTGTTGTTTTGTGCGAATTGGCGAACTAGCGGCGCGATCAATCTTGTGAAGCTTAAGGTGAGAGTAAAGTACCTGCGTAACGACAGCGCACAGAGTCAGGCTACGAGCGCCATATGGTCGTGCCGTCTCAATAAAGTCAAGGCTAGGCCGGTCTCATAGCCGAAGGAGAAGAAGATCGTGCGCATGGATCCGTACATGGCTTCACAGACGTTGCTGTAGAGATGTACCTTGCTATCGGCCGTGGTCTGTCCTCCGCGAAGTATTGCGACAGCAATTGCAGCTTCCCTCGCGTCAATTGCACGCAACAAACGCAAGGAAAGCTGTCCATGTTGTAATCGATCATCCTCCGAGGTGCAGCAGTGTGTATCGATAGCGGTGTACACGCTGTACAGCTGTGTCATACTGCATGGCGTTGCAGCTGCCAAAGCCTTGGGACGCCGAGGTCCAGCTATCCCTGCTAGCTCTTTCCAGCACGTTTGAATCCCAGCCCTCTGGACAGAAATAACTGGACCCGATGCTTCAAAAAGAACGTTCCCGGTACCGCAAAAGAAGTCGATTCAACTGAAGCGTCCACTGCCCGAACACTGCCACGCTGTGAATGCGCAACTCATTGCAGCCTTATCTGGTGTGGATTGAGACGTCTTCGCTCAAGCTGAACAACACGCCTTTGGACTTGCCAACAAGCATTGACAACTCATCCCGTCACTTCAGCCTTACCGACCGAAATTGCGACCTTGGAACTCAATGCGCCCATCGTTGTTTTTCAGCACGAGCTCAAAATCACGAGTGACATCATGCGCACAGACTGGACACGATTGATGCGCAAAAGAAACGAGAATAAAAGAACCCAGTGTCGCACCGCTCTGAGGCTCGACCACCATACTATACGGTCTCTTGAATTAATGGCCCTTACTACGAATCGTAGCACTGTCGAGAATGACATCAACTGCTCCGTTCTGACGTCGAAGGTCCAATCTTAGACCCTGAGCAACAACATCGAAGTGCCTCGATTTGTTGGGCGAGTGTTTGAAGGAAGGGGATCTGGTGAGTTACTCGAGCGCTCTGTGTTCAGCCGCCGGTAGCAGCCATGACAAACAGTCGCTTCTCGAAACTGCAGCCTGCCTATCTTCAGCTTTGCTTTCTGGACCTGACTGATGGTATAGCAAGCTGTTCAATATTGTCTGTGCCCTCTTTTTCATGTTATCTAACGCATCGCGCGGGATTGGTGATCAAGCAACATGCGCATGCTGTTCGTACAGCCACCCTCTGCCTAATGTGCCGGCGTGCTTTGCCCTTGTGTCGTCGCCGAATCCTCCGCGCCACACTGAACCAGCAAGTCCACAATAGAACCATCAGGTGGGTTGTTCGCTGCCTTTACCATAATGTCTAACGGACTATCGCCCGCTTTATTGCGGATGCTCACATCTGCACCGGCGTCGACGAATTTGTTGATCATCTCGAAGGTGCCTTTTCTACAAGCTAGTGCGAGAGGTGTGAATCCCATGTCGTCCTGTGCGCTGATGTCCCACTCGCTCTGATGCAGTAGGACATGTACGAGACGTGCCATAGCGAGACTGGCGGCTGTGTGTAGAAGGGATCTACCATGTCGAAATGTCCTGGTTGGGATGCTGGCACCGCGTGCGAGGAGATAGAGGGCGGTGTCTTCCTGGCCGGTGATGACGGCCCATGCAAACGGTGTGTAGCCATTGTTATCGACAGGATCAATGGGCAATTTGCAAGTGAGCAGGATATTGATCATGGCAACGTCTGTAGCTGCCGCTGCGGCATGGAGTGTACCTTGTCCGTCAACGTCTCTTGCGTGGATATCAGCGCCGTGCGATATCAGGTCGCGCAGTAACCTTGAGCTCTTCCCACACTCCAGTAGGAAAGGCGTGCAGCCTTTTTTGTCTTTCGCATTTACGTCTATGCCCATCCCAATGAGTCTGCCGATCAGGTCGTATCGGCCATACCAGACTGCAGCATGGAAGAGTGTTGATCCATCTTCAGACCGCTCGTCTTGGATATGTTGAATGGAGTTGAGCATTCTGAACATGATAACCTCAGCAACGCCATCTGTCCATCTGCTGTAATGACTGAGAAGGTAGTCGAATGCGGTCGAGCGAAAAGTGTCTCCGGCCATGAGCTTACACTGTCCAGAGTGGAGAAGTACGTCGACAACAGAGGTGTCTCTCTCCCAGTCTTCGTCCAAAGCAACTAATGCTTGAACTAATGGCGTATAGTTCTCGCCCTCAGGACGGCGGCTGACTTTCGATGTGTCGTGGCCACAGTCTAGAAGCTGCTGAATGAGGGTTACGTTGCGTCGACCTACAGCAAAGGTAAGAGGTGTATCCCCACACGGCAGATATTTGCCGCTTTCTTCGTCATCGAATCTGGACAGACTGTCTACCACTGCCACATCCTCCCCGTCAAGTGCTGCGTACATCATATTCAGTAATGCTCGCGGCTTCACCAGGTCTCCTCCCTGTGAGATTAGCCAAGTGATGTAGTCATGGCGTCTTGCCGTAAGATCGTCACAATCGGCAGTCGGATTCACGATTCCAGTATCGAGCATCAAGGACATGGTGAACTCCGTGGAGTTCGACATTGCTATGTCCAGTGCCGTGCTTTTCAGCGGATAGTCGTCTCCGCCCAACGCTGTGAGTAGGGCATGGACAGTGTCGAGATGCCCTGCGGACATTGCAGTATCGAGAACGGTTTCCTCATTACCGTCCGTTACAGTGAGATCGGCGCCATGAGCGACTAAGAGTCGAACGACTTCGGTGTGGCCTGCGTTGGCGGCGTTTATTATTGGTGTACTGGCATGCGGCTCGAAGCTTTTTGAATTGACATTTGCACCATTGTCTAAGAGCAATTGGACCATGTCGATAAGTCCGAGATCGCTGGATGCCAATAATGCACCTATCACAGTCAGTTATCGTTCGCATGCTTAGTGTTTCTTCATGCGAAGCCATCGCGAACCTGGAATTGAAGGCTGAAGCAATACGAAACACTTCCCGGCAAAGCAATCATGTATCATGTCACGATATGGGCCTTCAACTTACTTATTCCGGCATCATCTTGATCCTCAACGTCGAGCCCCTGTTCCAACAAATACCTGGTGGTACCTATATGGTTGTTGCGAGTCGCATATGCTAGTGCTGTCCTACCCTGCGAACATTTGACATGTAGCTCGGCTCCCTCAGCCAGAAGCAATTTCATAACCACAAGGTGGCCTTGTTCGGCCGCTAACAAGAACGCTGTCCGGCCTCCGAGACATGTTTGCTCAAGATCCAAGCCTTTGTGGATAAGAAAGTCGACCGCATCTATCTTCTCATGTATGGCGGCAAACTGAAGAGCATTGTAATCCTCAACTTGGAAAGGGCTAGTCGGATCTGCACCAAAGTCCATGAGAAGCTGAATGATTCGAGGTGTTCCATTCAACACAGCGTGTGCGATTGGTGGTAGATTTTTGACCCGGTGATGTACGTTGGCCCCACGTTTGAGGATGTATTGCATTACATCTGGCTGGTCGTAGTTGATGGCGCGAACGAGAGGGGTGCAGGAGTCGGACGCCTCCATTTCGATATTGGCTCTTTTCAATTCGTCTTTTACTACGTCGAAACTCCCTTGTCTTATCGCCTGGTGTAGTAATTCGTTACGAGGGTCGATGGACTGCGAAGACAAGTGATCCACCATTTTAAATCTCTCCGCATCGTCTTCGTCACTTGACGAAGCCACAGGAGTGAGTATCGCTTGAGACATATCACTGTCGCTGTCGTCCACTATTTCGAAACTTTGCTCCTTGAATACGTCATTCTGATATGTCTTAACTTCATGCGGCATGTGGTTTGTTGTTACCGACTGTCGTCGTGCTGTAAATCGAGGCCGCCTGCCTATATGTCTGGACTTTGCTCCCTCGGCGATCCGGGATGGTTCCATGTCGAAGGGCGCCTGTCTTGAAAGTGTAGTCGCGAGTCAGAGGTTGCGCCTCTGATGTTCAGTGCGTCTTAAAGGTTGACACAGTAGGCGATAAATGGGAAGTTGCCCGGAATGATACCAGGAGAGCCACGCAAAGGGACGACGGTCTAAATGAGATAACTCCAGCAATATGATCACGCAGGAAATAGACGATGGAATATGTAGATGGCAGTGTGATGGGACATGTGAAATTGCCATCGACGTGCAACTACTCACAAGTCAAATCGTCAAGATGTGCTAGGCAACAGCACTGAGTAGCGTGACCGGTAATAACGTACGCACTGAAGTCAAACCACATTATTGGTCAATTGATCACAGTAGTCAGCTTCAGCATTGCCGACTTGCAGTTTCAGCTGGAGTGATCGCTCGCCATCTGCACATGAAGTGGGGCAATGGTGGCGCAGGCATTCGTTGAACGGCACGGCAAAGCCTCGCAAAGTGGCTCAATGCAATGGTGCGTACGACGTTCCGAGCCTCGCGTGATGTTACCAATGTATGCTGGACGGGACGGACGCAGCTTGTGAAAGTCTTTGCAGTTGGACCCCTCCTTCTGGTTCCAATGACGTGTGGCGCGCGCTCTTGCACCGCCTTACCCGGCTGGTAACGTTAGCGTCAGCTGCTGACTACGACCGCACTTAAGATAAACATCTCTTTCTCTCTACTGAGACCACCTTGATACTCAACTTCTTACTCTCTGTCACATCATGGGAATCTTTTCAAATCATCTGCTGCTCGTCGCCATCGCGGCTCTAGTGCTGCTACCTGGAGCTCACGCTTTCGGCGCGGGGAACATCGCATCTATCTCCAAGATCGAGGGTCAGAACTGGCGCCATGGAGACATCGAGGACATGCTTGCTACAGTCGCGTGCTTGAAAGGTCACAAATGGAAGTCTGCTATGATCAAGGTTGGTCGATTTTCACAATCTTCTGCAAAGCATCGCTAACCAAAAGCAGCGCGTGTACTTTGGCAACTGGCTTCGAGATTACTCACAGGTGCGAGTGATAACATTGGTGTACTTTCTCAAATTGCTGACTACAAAAAGGCTGTTGACGTCGGTACCTTAGCCAAGGTCCAAGCCGAGACTATTCGCGTGCTCGTATGGGTCTTGTCATTCATGTCCTTCGGCTATGCCACTGGCGAGTTCGAAGTCACGTCTGAGCGACTTGGCGTGTATCGACCTGAGGAACACATTGACAACCCAAAGGACTATGCCGACAACGCAGATGCCAGGAAGTATGATCCTCGTCTCAGAGGCCCGGTCAGTGAAGCCGAGCTTGCGGTGGATCCACAGACCGGAATGAAGAACTACATCGCCAACGAACGTGGTGGATGGGCAACATCTGCCGGATACGTCAAGTTCTCTTTTGCACGTGCCATTCACTTTGGCCGACTCTATACCCATGGACCATCTGGTCAGCGTGGACGAGACGAAGATCTCTCGGAAGCACTCCGTTGCCTTGGCCAGGGCCTCCACTGCCTCGAGGACTATGGTGCTCACACTAATTATACTGAACTGGTATTACGTGAGCTCGGCTATCATGACGTCTTCCCACATGTTGGTGTCCAAGCAGGTATCACGCTCAATGGCAAGCACGTGTTTCCACTTGTCACCGGCACGTTTGGTGGTGTTGACTTCTTCCACTCTGTACTTGGAGAAGCCACCGATCACATCACGCAGTCCGAGATTGACGAAGTCAATACCGCACTTATAGATGCCGTGTCTACCAACAGCACCGGCCAGAGAGGCCCTGGTGGCGAAGCTCCAGCGTGCAGTAGCCTCCTCAGTGCCCTGAGCTTGGTACCAGGCACAGGCGATCTTGCAAAGGAAGCGCAGGACTTGCAGCGCATGGCAGATGATCAATCTGCTGCGAACGCTTCCCGCTCCGGCGGCTATGACAACTATGACACGTATGGCTCACGCGCTGGAGGACAGCAGTTTGATGCACCTCCAGGTTCGGTTGGTGGGCCACCAGGACCGAACATTCCGGGCACAGAGACCGACCCTGCCACCATTATCCCAAAGATCAGTAAGGGAGCTCCATGTATGAACTGCGTTTGAGACATACACTAATTTCATATATCAACCTCTAGTGCCAATCCTGGTGTTCAGAGACAAGGTCGTCCGCAACATCTCGGCTGTCATATCCAAGATTCCCGGCCTCGAGAAGGCTATCGAGACCATCACGGAGAAGGTCACGCTCTTTGTACTGTCGCTGCTAGCGCCCTTCATCCTGCCGATCATCAAACAAGCATCCACACAGCTCAAGCAAGGATCTTCTGCAGTCATCGACTCTGCCGCGAAACATCAGTACGAGGTTTGGACCGACCCTCACTCCACCAATCCCACCCACAGCATGCTGTCCAAGGACCATTTCTCCAACGTCCTTAACCAACCTGCTGGTCAAGTCGCCGTGGCCATCCTCCAGTACGTTGCACCCCGTGTGATTTACGCATGGGACCATCCGGATGTCCCTGTAGACCAGGTACTTGACGACTGCATGCGTGTCTTCCATCACCCTGGTCTCCGCGATCCCCGATGCGAGGTCCACAACAGCATGTTCGACGTCGTCAAGAAATGGGCGCACAACTATCGTGGTCGAGATCTGAACTCGATTCTCAACTCTGAGGCTGTTCGGTCAGGCAAGAACCACACCACCGCCAATGACCACTCCCATGGCGCGCACGCGCATGGTGCGGCAGGCATCCAAGGTTTCTCTAGCAGCAGTCACGGAGGCGGACACAGCAGCGCCAGCCACTCTAGCGGCCACGGAGGAAGTCACCAGCAGTCTGGTCCCGGCGGTCTTCTCGGCTCTCTCACAAACAACCTCCCAGGAGGTCTAGGCAGTGCATTCAACAGCCTCAACCTCGGTGGCGGTGGTAGGACACGAGATGCCGGCGACTTTGACGAACCTGCTCCATCCAGCGCGCCATACCAGCCTTCCCACTCACCGCAGCCCTCGCAATGGGGTGAATTCCAGCCTTACCAATCCTCTTACGCAGGTGAAGGTTACCAGCCTCCCGCTGAGTATAGCAGTACTGCACCCTCTGGAGGATATGGACAAGCTCATGGTCAGGGTTACTACCAGGGTGGTCAAGGTGCTGAACCGAGTTATACGGTGCCGACGGCTTATCAGCAAGGTTATGAGAACTATGGCGGTGCGGGACCGGGAGGATATGAACAGCCTCTGCCACAGCAGCCGCCCGCTGGTGGGTACACGTATGACCAGAACGCATCTTCTGGTAGTGATGGACGGCAGTGGGGCGGTGGTGGTGGGAACGCAGCGTGGTAATTTGCCTGACAAAGTCACGAAAGAGGTGTTGATGGCGTGATAGGGCTCGATCGATGTGGCTCGGTGAGAGGGTGTCTCATTCCATTGTCCTACGTAGAGCTTATAAGTAATGTATACGTGAACTTTTTTCCCGTTGTGCGGGTGGTCTAAGTCCATTTAGGCTTCACAATCAGCCAGAGACATTGAAGTAGCCCAATGCAACAGAGTTGAGATTTCTTATATTCTTCTTTCTCCTACTATGCACTCCTCACCCTTCTCTCTGATCGTAAATACTTGGACGAACGCTTTTTGAAAAGAAAGCTCTAAGCCAGAATATATGCCAAAAACGCCGGCAGAATGCTAGCGTATCGTCGTGTTTAATGTGGGTATTGTTACAATATGTGTGGTGTTGTATTCGGGCGCTAATTTCTACTCGTTGATTTTGGCCAGGAGCTCGTGGTCGCGGAAGAGCGAGTACTCGTCCTCGCCCACCTTAATGGGGCTGCCGCCGTACTGTCCTGATATTAGTCTCCAGTCTTGTACATCTTCGAGGTAGTTTCCCCGCGATTCACTCTCCAAAGATGACGTACCTGAGGGATCAAAACCTTATCGCCAGGCTGTACGCTCGGTGCGACCCTCTTTCCGTCCTTGTCAACTGCACCGGGTCCAACGGCCAGGACCTTTGCCTCGTTGAGCTCCTTCACAGCGGTCTCGGGGAGGAAGATACCGGTTGCGGTCTTGGCCTCTGGCTTGAGGCGCTGGACAAGGATGCGGTCGAGGAGAGGGGCGAGAGACTTGATTGACTTGATGGAAGACTGTGCCATTGTTAGCTTGGACGTGTTGCGGGGAGCTTGCGGAGGGCTCGGAGGTGTGTGGTGTAGTAGAGATTTAGGTTGCTTACCATCTTTGGATAGGTCAGATGGGAAACGAGAGAGAGCGTGTGATACTGCGAAATTGAATGCGTGAGAGTCGTAGAATTGACAAGTCGTGGAGCTGGTGAAGAGGGCGATACTCGGTGATGCACTCCGTTCTGGAAAATTCCAATGTTGGTCCGTGCGATCACAGCGAAACCACCTCGGAACTGCAGCGCGTGAACCTTCCGAGCCACGATTCTCGTGTGTTTCCTAATCCAGCCTTTCCCACGTCTTCACACTCTTTTGCATACATATACTGGCGCGGTCGATGCTCTGGCGCTGTATATGTGGAGAAGCAATGCCCTCCGACTGAGGCACTGTTCCTCTACCGCGGCTGCCCGCAATGGACTGAACATCAGACGGTATGGCTCCGAGAGCAGCCTGCCAATTTCCGAGGATGAGTTTGCGAGAGCATTGGGAGTGGTCTTCCCTTGGACCTGGAAGCAGGAGAGCAAGGAAACGCTTGGTATGGAAGACTTGGAATTTGTGGGAGCATTCGCTGATTGAGGCGCGCAGGTTTCGCAATCAGCGGCGGCGTTGATTCTATGGCGCTCGCATACCTCTACTCAAGGATGAGAAAGGCCAACGAGCTCCTACCAAAAGCCCACGGCTTCATCGTGGACCATAAAGCGCGCCCGGAGAGTGCAGAGGAAGCGCAATGGGTTGCGGAGGAGCTGCGCGGAAAATGTAAGCTCACAAGCAAGAGCTGCCTCTATGATAGCCTTCTGACCGTTCATAGATGATATGGCAGCATCCATACTCACCGTCACGTGGCCCGAAGATTACGATATGCACATCTCGACCAGCTTCGAGACGCACGCGCGCGCCCTTCGGTACCAAGCACTGGGCCGAGCATGCAGGGACAACAAGATAACAGCCTTGATGGTGGCGCATCACGGTGACGATCAAGCTGAGACCGTCTTGATGCGGCTTGCGAACAACAGGCTCCGTACGGGTTTGAAAGCCATGCAGAGCGTGGAATGGATACCAGAATGCGAGGGCATCTACGGTGTGCACCACAGCGGCAAAACCCAGAAGCCTGATCTTTCTCTCGACATACCTTTCCCGGTCGAGCAGGGTGGCATTCGCATTCTACGACCGCTCCTTGCCCTCGAAAAGTCACGCTTGATTGCGACTTGTACGGAAAATGACGTGCAATGGGCAGAAGACAGGACCAACCAGGAGCCGATGCTAGCTTCACGTAATGCCATACGACACATATACAAGCACCACAAGCTACCGGAAGCTTTGAGTATACAGTCTCTGGTTGACACCTCGCTGTACATGCAAAAACGCCTTAAAACGCATCGTTCGCACGCTGAAACTTTGTTCGATGAGTGCATGATGAAGCTAGATATCCAGACCGGCGCGCTGCTTGTTCGATTCCCACCTTTTACCTCTCTGCTTCATCGACCGATCGAGACAGAATCTGACAGAATCGAGGCGAAGGCGAATGCATACTGCTTGATTGAGAGGGTGGCAGAGCTGGTGACATCAAAGTTTAAGCCTGCACTCGGCCAACTAGCTGCAAGGATCGACAACATCTACCCAGAGTTCTTGACACATGAAGAGAAGAAGGAATGGGAAACTCCCATGCAAGGCTGTTCCATGGACAACTTTACCGTCTACCACGTTTGGTGGCGGCGCTGGGACAAAGCTTCTCCCTTCGAGGACCACGGCCTTCCTCACGAGGACTTCGGCTCTACCGCATCCCACCCAAAGGAATGGCTACTCACTCGCCAGTCATTGGATAACTCAGAATCAAAAAAGCTGGAGATCGTTGTCCCACCATCACAGACTTCTACGCTTACCCCGAGCTCATCGACATCCAAAGAGACCTACCAACTCTTCGATGGTCGCTTCTGGATCAAGCTCGATAACTACACCCATGACACACTCATCATCCGCACCTTTGAGAAGACAGATATGCGCCACCTCCCCACACTTCAAAGTAACAGAGACGCCCTCAAGCGCCTGGCTGGGCCAATACCTGAGCGCTTCATCACCGCCGCCTTTGCGCTCCTCAAGCCTTCAGACATCCGCTTCACACTACCTGCCGTATTTCGCAAAGACAGCGCAACCAACGAAGAATCGCTCGTCGGCTTCCCTACACTCAACATGCGTATGGGTGGCTGTGGTGGAGCACCCTTAGACATTTGCCAATGGAGCGTACGCTACAAGAAAGTTGACTTCGGTCGGCGCTCAGCCGGAGACATCATCGTGCCGGGCCTCACACCCCAAGACATATTCGCACAAGAGCGCCGCATGCGTATCGCCAACAAAGGAGTCTCAATACTCAAGGTTCGACGGAATCAAGTTGTCGGCGAGTACGCGCAACGACTCACAGGGTATAAGCGCGTCAGCGGGACGGGCTTTGAAAATCATAGCAAGAAAAAGAGTCTGGTTTACACTCAGCGTGCTATGGAGGGTGAGGAGACGGATGGACTGAGCTTCTTGATGGATGATGTCGAGAATAATGAAGAGTTGGAGAAGGGTACAAAGGATGCGGAAAGGAAACGTTCAGCGAAGACGAGTGATCAGGAGCGATGAATGAAGAGCATCTACACCACCATCATTATGGTACACGAGTCAACAGCTCAAAGTCTCGTTCGCGTGCCGTTAATCACCCAGCACCGTTCCTCGCCACCTTGACATTCGTCAGCCTAATCGTAACCCCCCACCAAAACCGCTCTCGTGACGCAACACCATATATTGCAATGACCTCACCGATCCCGCCAATCCCCCGCATCACCACCGAGGCGAGTAGTCGCTACGAAATCTCGACTCAGCGGCGGGGTCTGGGTGAGTCAAACATGACGTACGTTGTCATGCTCAGGCATGTTGAATTGGTGAGGCTATCCCTGCTGCATCGTGGAGGATGTGTACATGGGGAAACATGCCGGAGAATTTGGGAAATGACTAGGCGGGCAGGCATAACCACGTTTGCGAAGACGTTTGCAGTACTCGTGACTCCGTACGTTGCTCGCCGATAGTATGGGCGGGTCGCAGTGTCTTCTGGTTTGACAAGAGCAGTGGGCGTTGAAGTGAATGGACAATAGATCTTGCGGGGGTTTGCAATCTTAGTAGTGCAGGTGAATCTCGTATGAGGGCTGATCGAACTAATGGAGAGAAACATCTACCCGAGTGTTCAAGCTGTCTATGGTAGGTGGAAGTAATGGCAAAGCCTTGAGCTCTGCTTTTCGCGAAGAGCAGTCTTGAAGGATGATGCATATTCGCGAGTCTTCGATGAGCTGTAATTCTCCAGCTCGTGCGTACAAGCACATTTCTAGTGTCCGGTCAAAGCCATTTCCTCACTCAAATGCAGGAAAGCGGGGTATATGTATTGTACTCCTGGATAGCTCCGCAGCGCTATGTCGCGCTGGGTCGTCAATTTTCCAGCCA
>Ga0265797_10005517_pt1 | contig 18434 bp, 11 predicted proteins | sample P2T30metagenome_FD_192433 | JGI IMG/M metagenome (GOLD analysis project Ga0265797, IMG submission 192433) | Plant litter microbial communities from East Loma Ridge, Irvine, California - P2 T30 | ecosystem: Environmental > Terrestrial > Plant litter > Unclassified | place: USA: California... | reverse complement strand
ACTGGGTTTAGTTTTGCTCTCTCGGCGGTTTCCATCTTCTCAGATTGGTTCTGCGCCATCATGTAAGTTTGTTCGCAACTCGATGAGCTTCGTTGACTTATCATATCACAGTCCTATCCCACTACTCTGGAATGTCCAGATCGACTTCCGGGTCAAGATATCCATCATCGCGCTCCTCGGCCTCGGTATATTCGCGTCAACTGCGGCCATCGTTCGTCTCACCGTGACTGTCAACCTTAGTGCGACAACGGACTTTCTCTACTACGCTATGCCAGTAGCGGCCTGGGCACATGCAGAGCTAGGTCTTGGAGTAGTTCTTGCTAACCTTTCGGCTTTGCGCCCGCTCCTCGAAAAGGTGCTCGACATCGGTTCCGCCTTGCGCAGCGGCAGCAAGAAGCGCACCGGCGATCAAGCGTCCGGCGACCGATATATGGAGCTCGAAGAGGGTGTCCGCAATAGAAAGTCCGCGACACTATCAAAAAGGCTGAGTGTCATGAAAGGAAACGGTGCAACAAGTAGAGGCGAAGAAGACTTGGACGGTAATTCATCCCTGGGAGAAGATGACAGGTCCACAAGAAACATTATGAGCACAGATGGACGACCAAATGCACACAGTATTCAGGTTGATCATGAGTATGAGGTCAGCTACGAGAGTGGGAAAGGCTCATGAAGAACTTGAGTGATGGTTGAAGAACTGAGAGTTAACGGTTGATCTATTGGTACAAAGAAGGGGCTCGGGGAATTTATCGTCATGGTGATTAATATTAGGCTGCGTGAATATGGTAACAAGCTATTATGGTTGAGCGCCTCCTACTGAGAGTATGTGTGGAGTGAACCTGCTCCAGGTCTGCATCTGTGCCCGAACTTCCGCATTCTATCCCTCCTAAGCCTGGCTTCTTGGGTCTTGCGCATGTACCTGTGATGATTGGGGACCTGTGGCTTGGGATGCAACAGGACCCCTGTCGTCAACGCATAGCTAATTAGCCATTCTTGTGGTTAGTACCGACGCTCAGCAGTGGTGTAGCGATGTGCATCGCACCCTTGTCCGCCGCAGGTATTGTAGCCCTTGCGAACATTCGTCATCACTGATCATTGGACGGATACCCCCACCGTCAACCCTTCATCAGTGTGCTGAGGCTCACATCAGGTGGCCTTGCGCCTTTCCGCGACTTACGACCTCCACAGTCGAGGCCGAATATGTTCATTGATTGGCGGGTATATGTTAGTCACTACCCTTGCGGATTAACGTACCTCGAGGTCTGTCTGGATACCGTGCATACGCTACTGCATCCAGTCACGAAGTGGCGAGTCTGAAGCTGATCTAAGGCATGACAAAGGGGTCGGTCGTATCTCCAGATATGCATATCTCTTTGCATGAATCAAGATGCCATCTTGTCTTTGGCTAATATATCCCCCCTAGTACACCGATATTGACTTGTATCCTCGTTTCTGTTTTTCGCATATCCTTTCCAGGTTTCCGCAAATCGGCCTCATCAAACACAATGCCCAGTGTAGGAAGCGACAACAGTCCACCACCAGACATCGTCTCTGAGAAGGTCATCCCAGAGACTAACAATCCTCTTACCTCCCTCGACTCCGAAGAGGCAGACAAGCTACGTTCTAAAGCACTTTCAACCGATGTTACCAAGCTCAAAAACGGCTATTTCTCCAGTCCAAGAATTGTAGGGTCATTCATGGGAACGGGCATCGTCGTTGTTGCGACGTACTTCCAGTTTCAAGCCCTAGCTGCGGCTGTGTCTTCTGTCAACGCAGATATCGGACCCAGCGCCAATATCGCCCTTGTAAACACAGTATGGACTGTGTCGCAACCCATCTCGCTTCTGCTATTCGGTCGGCTCAGTGATCGCTTTGGCCGTCGCAACTTTGCCTTGGGTTCCTGTGTGCTTGCGATCGTTGGCGGCATAGTTGCAGCAACAGCACAGTCTATTGAGACGTTGATCGGAGCAGAGGTCATCATGGGTATTGCCTCTGGAGTACCAGCGGCTTATCCACTTCTAGCTGGTGAGCTAGTCAGCAACAAACACAAGTATATCGGCACTGCTCTGGTTGTCGTGCCTAATGTCATTGCAACGGGATTTGGGGCGTACATTGGCCTGCGGCTGGTCCAGGTGGCTAGCTGGAGGTGGATCTTTTACGTATATATCATGATGATGGGTAAGTCATCTCGAAAATGCCTGATTTTGACATACCAATGACAATGCGTAGTGCCTGGCGCTATCTTATGGTTCTTCTTTTACCACCCACCTTCTTATACCCAGCTCCACGGGAAAAGATCCAGCAAACTCGCAGAGCTTAAGAAGGTTGACTGGACAGGCGTCGGTCTCCTTGTCGCTGGCTTAGCTCTCTTCCTGCTCGGTATATCGTGGGGCGGTCCGGCGCAACCTTGGTCCTCTCCAAGAATTCTCGGTCTATTACTCTCGGGTGCTGCAGCCATCGTCGCATTCATCCTTTACGAAGTCTTCTTGCCGCCAGCACAACCGATCATTCCTATGTATTTCTTCCGCGACATGCGTGGCTTTACCTGTTTGGAGGTTATCTCAGCAACTTACGGCATCATCAACATCGCGCTCTTTGTTATGTGGCCGCAACAGGTTGTCTATATCTTCGGCTCGACTGTGAGCTCGTGGGAGGAGACCGCTTGGCTTTCAACGACAGCTGCATTCGGACTTTGGGGGGGTATAGTTATTCTCGGGCCACTCATGTCATGGATCGGTCACATCAGGTACCAGATCCTGATTTCCTCGATCTGGATGACCGCTTTTCTTGGTGCGATGGCCAGCATCACAGTTGAGGACAAAGCTCGCGCAATCGCTTTCTCGTTTCTTGCAGGCTGGACTATCGGGTGGGGTGAAGTCATAGCAGCAATCGTCGTACAGTATGTAGTCTCCGACCAAGATCTCGGAGTGGCTTTTTGTAAGTTTACCCTTTCCATGTGAGATGTGCGATGCTTGCTAAGAGTGCTCAGCTGTCATCTCAGCATCCCGTACCATTTTCGGTTCCATCTTCACCGCTGCCTTTATCGCAGTGTATACGAACAAGGTGCCAGGCTATCTCACATCGATAGTACCGCAACGTGTTCTAGCGGATGGGCTACCTGCAAGCTCCTTGAGCGCACTTATGACGGCTGCAGCTACCGCCAATCAAACAGCTCTTCTCGAGATCGATGGCATGACACCGGAGCTGCTTCACACCACCAACGTAGCTGTTAGCGACGCCTACTCCAAGTCATACGCCTATGTGTACTACTTTGCTGTAGCTATTGGAGGGCTGGCAATCATTGCATCGCTATGTATGCGAGACTTTGATGAGTATTTGACCGGCCACGTGTCAAGGCAGCTATACCAAAAGAGAGACACGAGTACTGACCCATTGGAGGTAACCACGCGAGAAGTCGATGAAGTCCAGAACGGTGCTATTGAGGGCAAGATGACAGGTTGAGATCGTTGCTTTCTGTAGAAGACCAGGCTTGGAATTAACCTTTAGTACGAATAACTTTACGCGTTGTAGGGCTTACCCTCTTCAGGTTTGGGCGCTCCATGGGAGAATATACTGTCTTTGCTCCGGTTAAAATACACACTAAAGTACTTTTCAGATGCGGAAAGGCCGTAGCCTTGAACATGCCGTAAAAGAAGTCCCTCTTTCGTCCTGCAGAACTTGTGATTCTATTTACGCGATACATGGCAGGAACGTGTGGGACCAACGCAGAGGTATCACTTACGCTGAAAGAGTATATTCCGGATTCGAGAGCAGAGTGGCCCAAAGAGAGCGTGATGACAACTAGGTTGAAAGCGGAAGGGACGTTTGGCGTTCATTTCCTGGGACGATACCCGCCGAAGCACTAATCGCATATCATCGAGCCTTGGCATGTCGTCATTCAAGTCGTTCACGACGCGCTTGTTCCGCGTCAACACTGTTGCTCTGAACGCGAAACTAAATTGCTAAAACATACACGTTTGTATTCTGGTCACTAACAATATGATAGTCACGGTTCGACGGGTCTTATCTCTTGCATCCGAGTCTCGATCCGCCGCCGTCTATCCCCTACCGCGCGTTCGCTGACGCTGAGCCACTGCTCCGCTTTCTCCGACTTTTGCGACACCGGCTGTGCTATAGACTCGTATACTGTTGATGGGACTCGACAATCCTCAATGCCATCATTCCACACCGACTCGTCCGTCGAGCTCGAAACATCGTCATCGGCGTCCAGCGCCCGCTGCCATTTTTCTGCCATGTGCAGCACATATCCTGCAGGCTTCAAGTTGGGCTTAGCATTAGCATCGATGCCTTTTTTCCAAGCCTCTACGGCATCGTGATCAAGGCTCTTTATCTTGACTGTTGCATACTCCTTAAGGTCGTATGGCATGTTTAGACTCATGTTATCATCTGAACCGACGATGGAGACATGCGCCTCTGCTGCTGCTGCCAACTGAGCCTCATGTGTTGCTTCTGCGCGTTTCACTAGTCCGGCAAGCTCATAACAAGTCCGAACATGATCACGGCTGAACTCTTCTTCCAAAAGATGCTTTGATGCATCTGGTCGATCGACAACACCAGCAACATATGCCGCGAGTCCTCGTCGGAAGGTGTCGCGATGCTGCTCGTGCCGTCTTTGAGCTTCACGCAGCTCCCGACGTGCTTTCTTCTCCTCTAATTTGATGTAGGCCCGGATGTTCTCTAGTCGTCCTTCAAGGGCGCCTCTGCTATCACGCTGGTCCTTTCCAGACAAGAGCTCGCCTATCAGTCCGCATTGCACAAAAACATCCTGGAGGATATTCTCCACTGATAACGTAGCATCTTCCCAGGCTTGACGAGCAAGTTCGGCAACTTGTTCCAACCTTGCTTTCTCCTCTTTGAACGTCCTTTTTGCTTTATCTAGCTGGTTCGCCTCCTGCTGCATGCGCTGGACGACCTTGTTCTCCTCAGGGGTCGGTTTTCGGTCTCCCTTGAGCTTCACCATACCTCGCATGCGTTCAAGAAGATGTTCTCCAAAGATCTTGTTTTGCCTCAGTGCCTCATCCATTTCCCGCAATGGTGCGTCTTTTGCGCGTCGATATGCCCGCCCAGCTGACACCTGTTTTTCAATCATCTGGGCTAGCACATACGAAACTTTCATCATCATTATTGGCGGCTTAGAGCCAACCTTTTTCAACAGGAACATTTCGGAAGTTCCATTAGCGTAGAGCTGCTCGACACTTGCCTGGCTTCCAGTATCTTTATCCTCTATTCTAATTAAGGGAGAACTCAGACTTGCGTGACCGTCCTTGCTCGTGTCTTTGGGATCACTCGTAGTTTCTGGACCCTTGTCCATCTCTACTCCTTCGCTCGGACACAACAATTTTTTATCGGTTGAAGATTTACTTTCTTTGTTGTCATGTTCGATAGCTGGTAGCTCTTGCTGAATATCATTGTCGAATTTGGCGCGTTTATTTTGTCTTTCTTCCCCTGCTTCTCTTCCACTGACGGTTTCCGCATCATCCACTGTGAGTTCTCGTTTTCGGTTACTCTCGATCTTACTAGCTGCGTGTTGGGCGTCTCGCTGACTATAGCCATTCATGTTAGTCATACTGTAGTATTTGTATCGAAGGCTCAGGAAGGGTTGGTGCTCGGTAAATGTATGGTCCAAAAGGAACAAAGCACCCGTTCGCATTGTCTGCGCATTGTTCTTCATCATCTCTCTAGTGCGTGAGCTATTATTCCTCGATGAAGTACAGTCGAGTGGTTATCATCTCATTAATACTCTGAAGATAGCTACCGGTCACTCAAAACATGTGAGTAACAACGTCTACGTTGTACCTTGCACCGATCTGCTGGCATCCGTGTCTCCGAGTAGGGCGATCGATCGTTCGGCGGACGTTGTGAAGAATACCACTCTGTCACCAGCGACGGTAAGATCATTCCGCTTCCACTCTCAATGTTGACTAACTATGCTTTTGTTTAAGAACGTAAAGGCACTATCAAAGATCACCACAAGAATATTCCCATGGTTCACATCAAATCTTACCACAGGCATACTACAATCTCTGTAGTCCTGAACTAAACCAGGGTGCTTCGATCTTGGTTCCTTCGCACATTCAGGCAGCTGTCTCCATTAGATTGACAATGCGAAGCCATATCGATAGAGTACATCCACGGGGACCCTCAGGTGTTACCAGACCGCTTCCAAGGCGCCGAAGCGCAAGGTATTCGAGACTCATAAGAAGCGATGAGGAATTGGACAGACGCCTAGAGCTAGCGCTGCCAGTTGGTTGGGACGGTCTGATCATCGATCAATATCCTGACGAACAGACCGAAGCGGTTTATCTTGTCAAAGCTTCAAACATCAGGCAAGAGCGCATACTAACAGAACAGCAGATATCTGAATTCAGGCCAGGCGATTTAGTACTCGCAAGCGTCCATGAACCGACTACTGATCCTAACAGCAGAGTTGGAGATGACAGTATCACAGCCACGATGTTTGGCAAGGCAGTGTCTAAAGATCGTTTCCACATTCTGCTGGAGAAACATCCCAAGCATGGGGTATTCGCTCCAATCGGATCACGCGGTTCAAAGGGATTGCAGGGCCTCAGCGAAACGGAGCGACTTTGTCGAGTTGGCTTTCGTAAAGCAGGAGAACATTTTGATCGTGACAGACTTACCGATGAAGACCCTGAGTTTTTGTCCCTGAATGCTCCCGTGGAGCTTGCACAGGGCGTTCTGGATCGTTGGTCGTTCTTGGATCTCTCTTACCGAACGTCATTATATTGGTCCTCAAACATTCGATTCAGAGGATACCTTCACAGATCAGATACACGAAGGGTACTCGAACTTTGCGAAAGTATGAGCCGTGTCAACTTAGCGTCAAGTAATGGAGCTACGCCATCAATCTCTCCTCCAGATAGGAACGCTGTCACAAGGCCTGACTCACCTCGTAGTGCCGATTCTATAGAACAAGACATCGATCTTGGCCCAGTTCTCTGGGAGATGACAGGTCAAAATGACTACGAACAGTCAACTTTTGACAAGCCAGACTTGGACGATAACGACGACCCGGATCGACCGAAAGGCACGGCAGAAGAACAAAAGAGGGCATTTACCAAACGGAACACGGAAGTTGCATCAGTCGTTCAAGACCTAGTGAGAGCCGAAGAGAAACTCTTCAAGGATGTGAATGATGCCACTCTTCTTGCAGCCCAGGCGGAGATACATGCTAGAAGAGCACTGATAGATTATCAGGACATGATGTCGGCCGGTACAGCAGGAGAGCATGCCCTGGAGCTTTTCAAGAATGCGGCCGAACAAGCCGTACTAGATCGTGATACGGCACGAGAGAAGAGGGACAGATTGACTGCATCAGTTGAGGAGGTACTGGCGCATCCAGAACTCAGGCCCCGCGTACCTGCTGGCACAGACATCAACGAACAGCGACTGACTATTATCAACAACGCCACCAAGTCGCTTCAGGATCGACTACAGAGTATCGCCAAGCAAAAGTAAGTGTTTATAGTTGGCCTGCTTACATCACTAGGCATGACTAGTCACGGCCACAGTCAAACGTAATATGTTGACTTGCTACAACTGGCATTCGGCATCGAGAATACTCATCAGTGCTATCAACTAGCAATGTGTACGTTTCCTTTCTTTTGCGTTCAAGCGTTCATTAGCGGTAAGCAATGAAATTCATCAATTGCATTTGTCCAATGACGAGTATTGCATGATGATTATACAACAGCTCTTCCCGCCAATATAGTGACAATGGCAAGTCATCACGGTGACTCCCATGTGAAACATTGCAGTAGCTCGCAGCACAACACAGGAAATTAGGAAACTGGGCATGAAAATGTTCATATTCGTAGGACATTTACAACGGTCTTGAAATAGGACATAATAAGATATTGGGTATTATCGCATCAAAACATCGTCAACTCCACAGCGCCTCGCTCTTGTTCTCTTACAATAAATTCATGCTCGCGTCAAGTTCGATCCCTCAAAAGCATCATACCATCCCTTCATCTCCCACCGCCGTGACTGCAACCATTGCTTCGTCTTGGCATTTTCGTAGATGTACGGCTGCTTCCACCACTTCTCATGTACACTGACCAGACCTTTAGCAATGTCGTTGTCGTTGGGGCAACGGATGTTCCAAGTATAGGCAATCTCCCGCCAAGGCATGGGTCCGTCCCAGCGATGCGCGTGGTTGATAAGGTTTTGTTCGGGATATCGGGGGTCGAAGGAGCCGGGTGTGTTGAGTAGCGTCTTGTAGTACTCGAAGACGGGAAGCGAAGGCGCGAGGATGAAGAACCCGGCGTTCATGTTGCCGGGGCCCTTGAGACCTGTGCCATGTGTAGGCGGGAAAGTATGGGACGAGTCCCAGACTTCGGAGTTGGACGCGAGGAGGTAAGTTGAGGGCAGATCGGTATCGTTGGACGGCTTGGTAGCGAGAAGCTGAGCGGCGGGGTCGTCGAATACTGGGTCGAGATTCTTGAGCAGCATGGAGTCGCCGTCCATCACGACGATGCGATCGTACTGGGTCATCTCCCAAACACGCAGCTTAGTCATTACGTCGTCCCATCTGTGCACCTCGGGGTGGACCCAACTGTCGTTGGCAGTGTGCAGGAATTCTACAGCATGAACGATGGCGCCATCCTTCTCCAGCCGATCGCGTCGTGCCTGGGTGACGGTAGGAGTGACCATGACAATGACATCATGCTTTGTGCGCGTCTCAGGTTTATGAATGAATTGCCAGATGAGGATACGGATGGCTTGGAAGTATTTGTCGTCCTCCAAATTGTCTGCATCGCCATTTGGCTTAAACAGGTCGTCGCCTTCAGTGGGAACTCCCGTGAGGAAAGTAACGTATGCTAGCTTTTCCGGCCTGTCGGTACCAGTGACGTTGGCTTCGAGATAGGGCGGTGGTGTGGGAATCGGTTTCGGCTTTTCGGGTTCGGCGGCTTTGTGGCTGATTAAGGCCGGCATAGGAATTTTGTCGAAGGCGCGCGTTTCCACAGCGAGAAAGATGCATGTCGACAATATCACTACTGTCGCCAGTGTGATCCGGATCCATCGAGGGCTTGTGAAGATGTTCCAGGGGCTTGGAGACTTCATCCAGGCGGGCTTTGACCCACCCATGGACGCCAGCATGCTGAAGATACAAAGAAGTGCAAAGTCTACGCAAATTGACAGCAGCGCAGCAGGCTGTATTTCAATCTCATCCCTTTCCACTCCGGTCCCGTAAGCCCTGCCGCATGTGGTTGGACAGCATATTATGCGAAGGGGCAAACCCGATGGGAGGTAGCAGTAACCGTTCGTGAGTCGTGCAAGCCCTGGACAATCCTGCGCTTTGGCCAGACCCTGTCGGACGCTGACAGGCCTGACATTGAAAGCTTGGCGGTAATGCAGAAGTTTGATTAGTTGGTAAGCACTTAGCGGAGATGATCTTGCGCCTTAGCGGTATTTTCAGACCAACTCAGCCCTAGCCGACGCGGTTTCCCTGGGCATGGTTGCCTACCGAACAACGTTCAAAAGAAAGGGCCGAACACGCTGCTAATTAAGACTACCAGTGCAGACTACATTCCATCATCGTCATTGAACGTCTATATGAGATGACCTCGAATGGAACGGAGGTAACCGATGTGAGTTCAGATGTGTACTTCGTATTGATATTCTCGCTAGACTGCCAAATTTAGCTAAGCCTATGCTTGTCGTGCCACGACTTTAACCTTGGAACACGCTACAATGGGCGCCTAACAGGGAATTCAGCAAAGCGTGTACTTTTGAAATTTGAAGGAAGACAAACGTCTGCAATAAGCAAATTCTGCTCGTGAGTAGCTCGGCCGCAGTTCCAGACGTTCAGGCTAATCCGGCCGGAACTACGCACGTCCACAACTGGGCTAATTTGGTGTGAGTGCACGCTGAAGAGAAACGCGACGCGGTGACAGCGCATGCATGTCTTGCAAGGTTGAGGAAGGTATCGGCATAGGCCGTTGACGCCGATGCCGTGCACTGCCACCCAGTCAAGCTTACACCTGTTGCGCAATGATCACCAGGAGTGGGGCATGCTGGCTGTCAGCTCTACACGACGAGACATGAACACACACAGAGTGAAATAGGTAAGTAAGATCGACTTATCTGGTCATGCTAGTCAGACATGTTAGCGATTGGCAAACATTGGGTCGAGTTGACACGTATAAGGCCTCCAGATGTCGCAGTATACGTACGCTCCTCTCGCAGACTCGCAAATCCGGTTCCTTCGCATACAACGACATGCAGCCACTCTGCAGCTAGTATGTGACTTAGAACGGGTTGTTGTCCCTTTCGGCGATGGATACACGGCGCTTTCGTATACATGGGGTGACCTTACGCCGACGCGTAGCGTTCTCATCGAAGGCAGAAATCACGATGTTCCTCAGAACCTTTTCGATTTTTTTCAAGCCTACCTCGTCGCTCATCCCGGGGGATCATCACCCAATGGGAATCTTTGGGTTGATCAAATATGTATCAATCAGCTCGATCATGATGAGCGGAGCCAGCAAGTGAGCATGATGGATAAGATATTTCGATCAGCGAGCAAGGTGCTCGTCTGGTTAGGATGTGAGCCTGCTATGGTCGAAGCTGCGCGACAGGTGCGGTATGGCGATGGCGACACTAGTAATGCTGTCGCGACATTGTTGCATCATCCATACTTCTCAAGGGTCTGGATTGTTCAGGAAGTTGCGCTCGCGCGTAAAAAGGTTATTGTATGTGGAGACGTGCAGCTCGAATGGAGTGACTTGCTTGATGCTGTAGCAAAGCACTTCGACGTCTTGGACCGCATACCAGCAGTGGTCCATGAAAAAGAACACTACAGAACGCTGGAGATGTGTCTGTACAAGTACTGTTGGAACGACTGTCACGACCCGCGGGACAAGCTGTACGGTCTACTTGGTCTGACTGCTGAAAGGTGGCGCATCAACGTCAACTACAACAAGTCATTACTGGAGGTATATCTGGACGCTGTCTGCGCGGTCTGCGAAGAGCTGTTCGACATCCTGGATCCGGACTGTTTTTACGATGGATATATCGAGTCCCCCGTCAACCTCGAAAACTATCGCACAACACTCCTTGCTTTGGGTGTAGCGATGGGTTTTCCTAAGAATCAGCTCATGGGCCTGGGACCCTTCATCGAAGCAATCCAAGTAGTGTACCACAGCACGTATTTACGAAACATCTCGTTCAGTTTCACTGGGCTTCTCCACTCGAAGGAACGAGAGCAAGACTGTGCGTATGATGTAACACACCCGAAAGCAAATATTGCAGTCCGTTGGGGCTCGATCATAGCAACCCGGCGAAATCCTTTCGTACGCGACGTTATCCCTCGGATGGGCTTACAAACAGCCTCAGCTTTATCGCAGGACGATGTACGCGGCGAAGATGATGAAGCAGGACCAGCCTGGGATCGATGGTGGTTCGAGCACAACGGTAGGACGCAATACTTCATCTGCCCACACACCGACGAGGTTGCGCTGTCCAGATCGACAGAGTCTTGAGGTATTCCTTGCCGCTAACGCTTCTGAGTGCCGATATCCCGCGACACTCGTGTCCGGAAATCATAGCCGGTAGAACTCTGTTTCTCAGATGCCATCCTTGTGTTGATCGCCAGTGTATTGGAGATGGAGTCAGGAATCGCCGTCCATATCGAAGGAATCGATGCTAGAGCCTGCAGCCTGGCCTTGGCCGTTCAATTGATGCTAATTGAGGCATTATAATAAGGGCCTCGAATCTTAGCGAGAGGATGGAGATGTGCCTCTGGGTCTGCTGGAGGCCTAAAATCTGTAGGGCAATGGTCATTGGCTTTCGCTGAGCGCTCGAATCTTGGCTTGAATGATGAGCAGTATACAGACTCGGTGGCTGTACTCGGGGTACGTCCTGCAATCTTCATATCCGTCTTTGTAGCCTGCCGTTTTTGAAGGATTCTGCAGTCATTCGTGGAACCTCGGACGGCTCGTGGAGGCTGTGCCTTGCCATCGGTAAAAGGCGCCCACCGCTCCTGCATGCCAAGACTTCGGGTAACGTCCCACTAGCGCCACGAATCTGGACCTGCCCTTGACGCGCTCAGGGACTCGGTCTCGACTACCCCGATCAACACATTAAGCGAGTTTTCCGCTATGAAGTACGGGATCTCAGCATCCTGGTTCAGACGATGGGACGATCCAGGTTCATATTCTACCTGTGGCTCAGCTTCGGCTAAGCCTCTTCTTCTCCACAGACATGAGGCTGAGTTCGTTGTAGGCAGCCAGCTGTCGTGTTAGCTGTCTACATACAGCACGCAATGCTGCAATGCAGTCCTGCGACCATTGACTTTGCCTTTTTCACCAACAGCCTCTAGACATATTGCTATTCGAGAACCAGGATGGAACGATATAGCATTCCCACATACCAAACAGAGCCATTGGACAGGAGTAGAAGAGAGATCCGGCTGCTGCATCTTCACCCACGAACCACCGATCACGTAACGGCTACGTTGAGCGTAGCAGATCTCGAGAGCGCTGCTGAGACTTACTCATGCGTTTCCTATGTGTGGGGAAATCCGAACGAAACGGTAGCAATCGAAGTAGACGGGCATGAGATGCAGATCACGCTCAACCTGTTTGACTTTCTGCATCACATCAGAGATCCTAATGATATCCTCATCCTTTGGGTGGATGCTATCTGCATAAACCAAAACGATCTGGAAGAAAAGTCCCACCAAGTGGCGATGATGGGAGACATCTACTTTGGATGTTCAGTCGTGCACGCTTGGTTGGGCACGCCCTCGTCGGAGATGGTACTGGAGATTAATCCATTCGCAACGTTCGAACATATTGCGGATGGAAAGCATTGGCATGATCTTCCGGGCGTTCTTGAAGAGGGGGATGACGAGGGAGCACCAAGTGATGTGTTCGTTGATCAAATGGCTGCGTTTCACCTAATTGCTGACAGTGCATGGTGGACGCGATCATGGACTGTTCAAGAGATCATACTACCCACATCCGGTATTTTGTGGTATGGATCACATAGCATGACCTGGGATCGCTTTGCGCTAGTTTTCGAAAGAGCAAACGCCGCATACGTTCATTGCTGCGCACAAGGTACGGAGGCGACGAAACATTGGGGCCCGAAAATGGATAAGTTCAACCGATTCATGTCCAGCATTGCGATCATCGATAAATTGCGACGATATCGACAACAGACGATCGAACAAGTAGTCGACGTCCTGTCCAGCAACGAACAACCACCATCGTTTCACAACATCTTACTTTCCTTCTCAGGCCGACAATGTAAAGATCCCCGCGATAAGATTTTCTCTGTCCTCGGTTTGGCACCCGCGCGGATGTTTGATGCATACACACCCAACTACCAACAACCATTGACGGATTGCTTCACAGACGTCTATCGAAGAATGTTGGAGTACGATAACGATACTTCGAGAGTCTTGTTGGGTAGAGGGTTTGGACCATATAATAAAGGCTTGCCATCTTGGGCCCGTGACCTCTCCAAGCAACATGACGGGCAAGATTGGGAGGAGACCAGAGCGCGGCTTTCTAGCTTATATAATTGTTCCGCAGGGTCGTCGAACACAGTCACCGTGAAAGATGGCAGAGAGCTTCACACCAAAGCTAGAAAGGCCGACACCATCCGGGTTGTAAGCAAATCACACCGACTACAGAAATCTGGTGTGGCTTCACAAATTATAGCCATGCTACAGTCGTATGAGTTGGCGTCGGAAACTTTGACCTACACCGAGGAGGCGCATCTAAACAAAGCATTCATGCGGACTATCTGTGCAACAATCACACAAGACGTGGAAGACAGTGGGCAATGGAGGAGATGCGAAGACGATGACCTGCCCAGCCCCGAATCTTGGCTCAACCTTCTGACAGGAGAAGGTTACACGTTGCCTTACACGTTCACATCAGCAATGTTGTTGGCCACGGAAAATCGTTGCTTATTCATTACAGAAGCGGGAAACCTCGGAATGTGCTACCCTGGGACGAAACCTGGAGACGAAGTTTGGGCCTTGCTAGGTATGAATGTGCCCTTCGTGCTGCGAAAAGCAAGTAAAGGGCATCGGCTCGAGAGCGCATATCACTTGATGGGGGACTGTTTCCTGCTTGATCAAATGGATGGGGAGATCATGCAGAACGGTGAAGAGACAAAGTCGATAGTTCTGGTTTAACTCGCGATTGAGGAACGGTCGGTACATGATTCGAGGCAGCGGTGTATGAAATAGATGCAGAAATCCAAGAAAACTCCTCACGTGAGATTCTATATGCACAAACGTGGTCTGTCGATAGGAGAAACCCTTACGAATCCAATTTCATTCAAGTACCACTTAAAAACTGATTGCAGAGATGTGACGCGTCATGCATGATTCGAAGTACGGATCTCGCAGTCAAAAGTTGAAGACTTGAGTTCCATAAACGTGGTTCGTATCGTTTATCTGACCGATTTTAGAGTTGTAGTTATTGATTGACATGTTTCGGTTGTCCTGTTCAGATAATCAATCGTCGACCTAAGGAGTGCAGTGGTGGAATCAAAAACTGACCTTTGAGAGCAAGGCGTCGACTAAGGCTTCATTGAGGTCCTTGTCCTGTTGTGCAGTGACTTCTTTGAGAGTAGGAAGACAGTCCTTAGAGCCGATGGCGGAAGCTTCTGCTCTGCACAGCCTGCGCTGCTCTTCGCGTGATGCAGGAAAGCATTCCACAAGACCATTGACAAGATCTGTGACGTGTTCGAGCAACTCCTTGAAGCGTTTCCTCTCATACAGTGCCCATTGCACTTTCGGTCGCAAAGGCGTGCTGTTTTGACGCTTGATGGACATAGCGCGCATCTTCTCGTGTAACGACTGGCCCGAGGCCTCCAGGTTTGTAGCCACGTCGAGGACCGTGAGATCCCCGTCGGTCTCCCCCATACGGCTTTGGTATTTCTTGGACTTACTCTCCATCTTTGCGAAGAGGTCCATTATTTGCCCTAGCACATTTCCAGCTTTTTCAATATCGTCCGGCGGCCCTGTCGCTAGTCTGATTGCGTGAGCATTGCTCAAGTCGCCATCCAACCCAACAGACTTGCCCCAACGTGAAAGTCGCAGCCGCAGAATATCTAACTTGAGCAGGCTGACTTGGAAATCTGTACCGAAAGCGCTACCGAGCTGGACGTATTCGAAGCAGTCTACGGCGTTGTTGAAGAGACCAGCCAGGGCGACGATGCCAACAGCAAGACCAGCCGGCTCCATAGTACCTACTTAGACAACGGTAATGATGACAGAGAAAACAATCGCACGATGATCTTTTGCAGTCCTGTTAGAAAGCGGCGCGGCTCGGCTTTTCATTTCCTGTGTTCACGCGAGGCTGAAACGTTGCCCGCAGCCTGTTGCTGCATGATCCTTCAGCCCCTTGGAGGTCTGCCTCGCGAAGCACCTGTCCAACTGCTCAAGCTCTACCGTCCGTTCAATGTGTTCCCGGGCTGAGACAGAGTCACACTACCTGCTTGTATCGCCCTGTTTTGCCTCTGGTCTGTCGCTTTTGCTCGTCCTGGCTGCTTGGTGGGCATGAACGCGCGCGCGACCGCCCAGACTATTGGCTTCAACAACGAGGGTGGGAGGATCGCTATTCAAGCGGCGGAGTACCATGTGCACGGAGATAACATCGTAAAGTATGCAACATTACTTCGTACCGAGATTGGCTGTCGCTAACAAAGCTGTAGTCAAGCACAAGAAGGTGGTCTGGAGAAGCTGCCGTACGCCGCCGAAGCGCCGTTCAACGCGTATAATCGGCAGCACGACCTGGAATGCCTTCCATCCACTCGAACCGCGCTCCTAAACGACATATACGCCTGGACCGATGGACTTGATGAGCGATGTGTCTACTGGTTAAACGGTCTAGCTGGTACCGGAAAGTCAACAATTGCGCGGACCGTAGCTCGTAGGCACTATGAGCGGAGAAGTCTAGGAGCCAGCTTCTTCTTTAACAGAGGTGGCGGCGACCTTGGTCATGCGCGCAAATTCGTAACAAGCATTGCCGTTCAGCTTGCATACAATGTCCCGGTATCTCGTCAGCACATATGTGATGCAATTGCAGAGCGCCCCGATATCTCGAAATTCACGTTGCGCGACCAGTGGCAGCAACTCGTCCTTCGTCCGTTATCCGCGCTCAATACTTTGGGTAACATCACAGCCTTAGTTTTGGTAATCGATGCTCTGGATGAGTGCGATGACGATGACGATATTCGGATAGTTATTGAATTGTTGGCGGAAGTGCAAGCACTCAGTGGACCGAAAGTGCGCGTATTCTTGACGAGCAGGCCTGAAGTAGCGATCCGGCACGGCTTCTACGACGTGCCAGATACATCACATCAGTGTTTCGTGCTGCACCACATCGCATCCTCTGTTGTCGATGCTGATATAGAGCTCTTCTTGAAGCACAATCTTGCAATCACTGGTCGAGAACAACGCCTGCCCGCTGGCTGGCCCGGCTCTGAGATCGTCGCAAAGATGGTACAGAGGGCTAATGGTCTCTTCATCTGGGCTGCAACCGCCCACCGGTTTGTTCAACAAGGCAGACGTTTTGCGGCACGAAGGCTGGAATCCGTCATCGAGAGTGATACAGACACGCAAGGAGAACCTGAGAAACACCTCGATCAAATTTACATGACCATTCTGCGAAGCTCGCTTCGTCCAGAGTATTCAGAAGGAGAAGGAGAAGAGCATTGCAAGAGACTGAGATATGTTCTTGGGACCTTGGTAGTATTGAAAGAGCCTCTCACAGCGGAAGCACTAGAAAAGTTGCTAGGTGTTGTGGAAGAAGGTATCGAGTCGATAATCGAAGACTTGCATGCCATCCTTGATGTACCAGCAGATAAATCAAGACCAATACGTCTTCATCATCCCTCGCTGCGCGACTTTTTGCTCAGCGAGAGCCGATGTAGCGACACGAGATTCAGGGTGGACGAAGCACAGATACATACTGCATTAGCATCGCGTTGCATAGCACTGATGACAAGCTACTTCAAGCAGAATGGAAGGGTTGATGAACAAATGATGGAAAGGAGGATCGATGACTTTTTCTCAAACTTAAAGAAGCAAAGTGATGAGATAGGGATGATAGAGAAAGCAGACTCCGTTAAGGTGGACGAAGCGAGCTTCGCGGAAGACCAACCAGGCTATCTCAGAAATAAGAGGATGAATCGGAACCTCCTAGTGCTAGATCTGAGAGCCAAGAACAGCCGTTTGACACGTCAAGTTCAGATGATCCGCTCCTTCGTGCAGGGGTCTAGGGACTTCACAAAGGGGTATACTGACTTCTATGGGAAGCATCTGGACTTCTTGAAGAGACGTGAGGACTTCTTGGAGAGGCATGAGGACTTCTTAAAGAGGCATGCGGACTTCTTGGAAAGGAATGCGGGCCTCTTGAAGAGGCATGCATACTTCTTGGATAAGGATAGGGACTTCTTGAGAAGGGAAGTAGAGAGATTTTCGAAGCACCCGCATATACTGGAAAGACTTGAAGACCTTGGATCAAAAGTAAGTCATGATGATGAAGCATTATATTCTGTCGAGCTACGGTACGCAGTGACCAACTGGGCTCGTCACTTCAAACAAAGCGGAGCGAGGCCCGTGGACTATGGAGAGGCTCATGTCTTCCTTAAAGAGTATCTTCTGGACTGGCAATTGACACTGATTCACTACGGGCGTGTTTGGGATGATGCGGGCAACACGAAGTATCTCATACACTGTGTCCCTGTAAGTCCTCCATCAGATGTTCGCGCGCAGATACTAAATGCACCTAGGAAGACAATGCTCCCCTATTCAAAGCTTTCCTTCAGGAGAATATTACGGAACACTCTAACGAAACGTGGGGATTGACCGGCACATTGTTGGGCCTCTGGCACCATGGGGGATTCGGCAAGGAAACATGGGAATTGATGAGAGCGAAATCATTATCCGATTGCAAGTTTTGAATATCTTATACCAAACCAGCTGAGAAGATATATGCCCAACCACCGGTGGATGGCAGGGGGTATCGTAGACCAAAAACAAAATCCAACCCAACAGCAAGACGAAAACAAAGACGTGCTCACAAAAATCGCAATCTAGCGCCAAAGTGATAGACAAATATGCCACCTGTTCCTAAAATCCCCACCCAAGCGACCGACCAACCAACCAACCTTTCACATCCACATTATAGGTATATCCGCGGGGTCATCGTCTCGTGATCGAATCGCGTCCATCGTCTCATCTCCTAGCATCGCTTTCCCTCCTATTACTTGGAGCAACACTGCTCTCTCTCCTATTACTTGGTGCAATACTGCTCGCCGCAATACTAACAACATCGCTCATGCTATCCTGATCCCTCTGGTAGCTATACTGCATACCCTCGCCAGGGCCCTTGAACCCGTTGTCCCAAGCGGAAATGCGCGAAAGA
>Ga0265797_10005516_pt1 | contig 18435 bp, 20 predicted proteins | sample P2T30metagenome_FD_192433 | JGI IMG/M metagenome (GOLD analysis project Ga0265797, IMG submission 192433) | Plant litter microbial communities from East Loma Ridge, Irvine, California - P2 T30 | ecosystem: Environmental > Terrestrial > Plant litter > Unclassified | place: USA: California... | reverse complement strand
TGTGTTGGAAGCTGGGACGTGAGGAGATGCTGGTTTCGAGGGCGGGCGCGCGGCGGGGCTTCCCTGGTCTTATATTCGGAGGCAGCTTGCACAATCACACGCGCTGGACGGCAAGCGCTAAGCCTGTTTCGATGGGAAGGCACAACACAAACTCCACTCTGCACTCGCCCAGATATTGATTTTTTGCTTGGTGCGATAGTGAGCTGGCTGTGTCGCTTCTTTCATTGTGAAATGATTGTTTCCCGCATATGCACTGTGTGAAGGTTGTCTCATTTGCGCGTCTCTGCTGCCGCATCGCCGACTCAGATTGAGCCCAGCGCGCTCTGCTTCATTTGAACTACTCGTAATGCTTCATCTGTGTTTCGTCTGCGCAAACACACAGTATACTATCTCATCTGATGTTCGCATCCATCCATCAGTCGTGTTGCAGCTGTTATCGCGACCGCCACAATGGTTGGCACAACGGAAAGCGGGGGCTTTTTCCGGCGGTCAGCTGCTCCTCGCGTCTTGATCACGCGGCCATCTCCATCACTCCGGATGTTCCATTCGTGTCCATTTCATCTCGTGACTTGTGCAGTGTGGTCAAAATACTCGCAGTAATGTTCAGTAGGCTCGTCCAGGCATCCTGAGCCTTCGCTGCCAACCAAAGCCCAAATCCCGCACATGGTCGCAATATCGCGCACGCGACGCTCGGATGATGATTAATTTCCAGGAAGTCGACCCACATTCGCGTGCTCATTCCATCGCGAATTCACCGTAGAATACGCAAAGCGCTTTGCTAGCCCCATACATGCAGTAGTGCATGATGCGAAGCCTCTTGGTCTGATCTCCGTACTTTGCGATCTGCTTGAGATCTGATGTACGCGGAAGGAACAGCACGACGTGAGTGGCCTTGGCAGAGAAAGGTTTATAAAGCGCCTCCATAGAGTAGGGCTGCATCAGATCCAGATCGAATACCTCGTAGTCAGTGTAGGTGGGGCCTAGATATTGTCAGCAAGATCATCTCTTGTAATTCTTACGCTTATACGTTACGACGCAACGAACCTCCCCAAGGCGGACTGCCGAAGACGACAGCTTTCCTCAGCTGACTCTGAAGTCTCGTGCCGAGCATTTCAAAGATGTCACCGTGAATCCAGAAGATCTTCTTTGCAACACCGTACACCTCTGCGTTGTGCTTGGCGCAAGCCAGGGTTTTCGCGTCCTTCTCCACGGCGAAGATTTGGTTCCATCGTCCAGATAGCGCAAAAGCAATAGCGTTGCCACCAGCTCCAGCAAAGCAGTCGATGATCGCAGTCTTCTCTTTGGGTGCAGTAGCAACCTCCTCGGCGATTTTCCTGGTGTTGTGTTAGCCGATCGTTGATGGGCAAATTATCACAAGCTCAGAACTTCAAAACACGAAGCGGACTTACTTCGCCACGGGCTCGGGAGTCACGCCAAACCACGCATCGTCGGTCATCCAAATACCCTCATCATATTTTGAGAAGATGTCGTATCTCTGATGCCAGTACTTTGAGATTTCGAAGGGGACTTGTTCTGCTTCGTCGTAGTGGTGAACACCGTCGGGCAAAGCCTGCTCGGCAACTGCCTCCGAAGCCATGATTGTCGCGGATTGATGGTAATTGCGCAAAGGTTCAATTTCGATCTGGAAGTTTTTCCAAACGTTTCTCGATTGGGTATGAAGATATGTACTATCAACTCGGGTGTTCAAAATGTCGCAGTGCGTCGAAAGGTTGATGTGAAATGGTCGAACAGTTCTTGAAAGTAACCTGAACCAATGAAGGAGTGACGTCCAGCAATTTTGCGCTAAACTGGATTGGTATAGCTTTCTAGCCTCAGGTTTCCAAGGGTCTCGAGTCCTGGTGCAGCTGTGCTGCTGCTGTGTATACCATTGCGCATTTGCCTATAACATCTGAACAATCAATCGATTACCTTGCTTGGCGTTCTCGTTGGGAAGCTTCATTGAAAAGCTGTGACTGAAGTTCTCATCACCCTAAATCGACACAGCATTCACATACAACACTAAACTCAGCAACAATGGCCAACATGTTCGGCGCCCTGAACCGCTTCATATCACGTCTCGACGCGAACGACAGTCAAGGAGCTCAAAAGCCTTCCTCCGCCGGCGCATTCGGCTTCCAAGTTCTGCGCAATACCAACACCGAAATCTCACTGGAGCCCTGGTTCGACTTCATCATTGGCATCAACGGCCGCACCATCGACAATGCCGACCCTACCCTCTTCAGCACTGAGATCAGGAACTGTGCCGGCGCGACAATCAGCCTCGGAGTATACAGCGCGAAGGGCCAGGTGATCCGCGAGATCTACGCGGGTGTGCCACACGATGCAGGACTGGGATTGCAATTGCAGTGGAGCCCGCTGAGTTTGGGAGAAGATGTCTGGCATATTCTGGACGTGATGCCGAACTCACCGGCGGACGTTGCTGGGCTTCTGCCGTACAGCGACTATGTCATTGGATCGCCCGAGGGAGTTCTACGCGGAGACGGTGGCCTGGGTGAGCTGGTGGAGGAGTTCATGAACCGCCCGCTTAGGCTATATGTGTACAACAACGAGTACGACGTCACACGCATGATCACGATCACACCGGCGAAGAACTGGGGCGGCGAGGGTGCTTTGGGATGTGTTCTCGGCTACGGCGCATTGCATCGCATCCCAGCCGCGTTGACAGAGCCTCCGCAAGCGCCTGGCGAGACGCTGTTCGAGTCTGGTCAGCCAGCAGCATCCAACGAGAAGTCCACTTTCGATCCTAACGTGCCGGACGGTCCTTCTCCGGGAGCGCCTGCTGAATTCCTCGTACCAGCCAATATGCCTCTCAGCAACCCAACACCGCCTCCTCCTTCGGGAGGACCGCCTCCGGGAGGCAAAGCCAAGAAAACTAGAGCATATGCGCCGGCGGTGGGTTTGGACGACTACTTTGCCGAAGGCGAGCAGAAGAGTAAGGAGCTTGAATCGACGTCGTCAACACCGAAGCCGAGTGGCGGACTGCCTCCACCACCAAAGGGACCTCCGAAGGCTGCAGACGCGGAGTAGATAGACCATGTGTGGAGCGAGAACGTATGATACCCAATCTTTGGTCTGTTCGTCCGTGGATCTTAGTGTAAATGTATCTTGTGGGCTTCATCGTAAGGACGATTGCATCGCCTGATTCCCCAGGAAATATGCCGCTTCTCATCACTCCAGTGTCCCATCAAGACATATCCAATGAATACATGTAATGTTTACTCAGTACGCCCCAGAGCTGGAGCAATCAGTTCTACATGCTCCAAATCGCTCTTCCGCCGATGTTCAAGTTTTAGGGTTAGTGTTGGGGTCGAGTGTGCGAGGCGGCAACGATGCTCAGTGACGCTACATTGATCTGATCGAGTCTCAAATGCACTGATGTATAGAACTAGCTTTTCGATATGCTTTGCCCGTTTGATATGTCTGTGTAGTCGTTATATCGCTGTCAATGCCACCAAAGGTGAATTTAGTCGACTCTGCTTGAAAGCCAGCAACAAACCGCAGCAAAGCAACGTCGATTTCCATGAGACTACTCTCCATGTACACACAGTCATCGATTTCGTTGGCGTTTTGATAGACCTGCGTCTAAGGAAAGGGTTTGAAGACGCGGACGATATCGGCTCTTCTTTCTTTTCTTCTTCAAATGAACGGTAGTTGACTACTTGAATGTTCTGTTCAAGCAAGAACGATCCCACAAGAGCACGGGCCATGCCCGGGCATGGTCCGAGCTCAAGAAATCGAACGTGAAATGCAGAAGACGGTGAACGCGAACAGAAGAATGGATGGAAGGTAAAGGTAGGTAATGGTTTGGAGCTACACTCTGTATCTCAAGGGGCATCTCCACTCAAACATCACTAAGACGATAGGTAGCAGCGATAGTGACGCAGCGTACCGCAGAAGTGCTATCATGCTCATCCACACTCGACATCCCTCGCCCAGAAGTCATACTCCCTCGCCTCCTCATCCAGCTCCCTCTCAACCCCATCGAGATCCTCCAGTCTGCGCATCACAACCTACAGGAACGTCTCCTCCAGTTCTCTCGCCCCAGCCTCCTCAGCCTCCATGACCTCGTCTTGCCACTTGCGAATGATCTGCACCAGACACTTCGAGACCCGCATTGCAGAGTTCTGTCTGGTGACCTCAGCGCCTTTGGCCTCACACCAGGCCTGGTAGCCAGCGAGAGTGGCGGCGGTCTCGCAGGTGGCGAAGCGCTGGCGGTCGAGCCCTGTTTCGTCTAGGCACTCGATCGCGGGCTCGAATCTGCTCGCCAGGCTCGCGAGGGTGAGTGGGTAGCGAGGGTATTGTTCGAGTTCGTGGCGGAGGCGAGAGAGGGTGGTTTTCATGCGAACTGAGAGGAGGGGTGCGGTAGGTGCGGGAGTCGTGTTTGAGACCCGCATGCTGGCAGGATATTTGGCCCAGTTGACCTTTAGGACGACGATCAAGCTCGGGCGTCTCAGTGGCGCAGAGATGTCTGAATAGGCCTGCTGCCCTGGTAGCAGCAGAGGTGCGGGCTGGTATGTCTGAGGAATAGTTCCGCCTGCCTGCTCGACCTGCTCGATTTCTTCCAGACGCGCAACGATACGCCTAGCGCGAGTGATCTCCTGTCGGACAGTGGAACTGGCCATACCATAGACAGCTCAGATTTGGTCTGTGGTGTAAGTCTCAGTGGCGGCGGCGAGGAATTTATGCCAGTACTCTCGCGTCTCGCGACCTTTCTGAAGATTCTTGCCGTTGTCAGGACGAGCCGCTTCAAGCTCCTGCAGTGAAGGATGAGCTGCTAGCGTCGGAACTGGCCAAATCAGTTACTCAATGACCATTGAGAGAGACAATTTCACTGTGAGGCAGCAAACATACACCCAATCGCCTCTCTCCTCCTCAGAGACCTGCGCAACGCTCTCGCTGTCTCGTGTTCACTCTCAAACCGAGCCTCAAGATTGACGAACCGGCGCTTGTTGAACTGAAGCCTGTATTCTGTCGGTGGGTGGCCATCGCGCAGCGCCACAATCTCGATATTACGCTTAAATTCGGCGTAGAAATTGGGATTCTTGATTTTGATGCCGTCTGCGCGGCCGGCGTTGATTTTGACCTCGACTTCGGCGTTGGTGTACCATTCCATGCAGCGCAGGAAGAGTTCACACTTGATTTCGCCGTGGTAGTCGCGCATGAGCTGCTCTGGGGTCCAGGTGGTGTAGTTGTTGACGGTAGCGGAAGCCATTTCGTGATGGAGGTGGCGGTGTCGCTGAGTGAGGTTTGCTGTCTCAGCGGGCTGGCAGAGCTGGTGTTGTGCTGGTGTTGGTGGGCAGCAGCATGTTCGGGTGCCTTGGTGGGATGCTTCGCCTTTCACTGTGATGGCGGAGATCGGGATATGGGCTGTAACCACATCAACATTCTGCCCGAAGGAAACAACGACAAACGAGCGTTCTTCTCACTCTAGTTTTCTATGCTTACCCTCAGCCTCTGAGTGCATACCTCAGTGGTCTTCCGCCTTGATCATTATATGTCGATGGCTAATGATAGCAGCTCAGACGTCGCGGAGATACGAAATTTAAAATGTCAAAGCTCTAAGCGGTATCTCAATGGCACTCACCCCATTCCCAGTGATGGCGTCTGATGGTAGTAGCGCGAACATAGCAGAGACACCACCATTTCAAGAGTGCTTGAAGTGAAAAATCCGGTAGCGACATTCCAGCAACATCGCGCTCTGTTTGGGACGAATGCCTGACCAAAAGTCAGCGATCAAACAAACAGATTGAAGGCTTCTCCCTTAGCAACATGTAGCCGACGGGTAAACGGCCGATCTTTGCTTGTCCAGTACGAGCGCATAGCAAACGATCTTTTACATGAATATAACGTCTTATGGTCGCTGGGATGTGATCTGAACTATGAAGACTGCCATAGCAATCCTCGGGACAAAACAGGCAAGACAACAAGACGTCGGCAACACCGCATGCCAACACGTTTAGAGATAGTAAATGTGAACAGCACGACTGCTCAGCAACGTTCGGTCCTTCTTGACACAGTGAGGCATACGTGCGATATCTCTTCTGCTTCCAGGCAAGGGACGTCGCGAACAAGAAAGGAGTATCTAAAGCAGTGAAGTCTAGACCCTGTGACCCATGTTCGGCTATCGCTCCGACGGCTCGGATGCGATGTGTGGCGCTGGTTCAGTGGATCATCATCATGTGGCGGTGCTGCTTCGCATAGTGGGTGGCTCTGGGGATGCGGGCGTCGGAGCCGATGCATGTAGAATAGAGATGTATCTTTATACCTTATATATACTTGGGTATGATATGGGAGAGGATGGTGCGAATAGCAGTTGTTGGCGTGGGGGTAGACATGAGATGGCGTATGATTACAATTATAGTGCCAATAATACTCTTTCACACCCGGCTGAGCTTGGGTCAGCGGCTCGAGAGGACCGTGGCAGCGGTTACGGTGACGCTGGGCCTGGGATGAGAACCAGAGTTTCAGAGCACGCCTGTCTGTAACCGCGCAGAAACAAGAAGAAGAGTTTCCCAAAAATCCGACACCAACGTCGCAGCGTCAAGGCTGCATGGTGGGTGCCATGCGAAACGAAACAACCCCCCTCATGGCCGTGGCGCTGAAATGCTCAGGTTTGAAACAAGACGACGTTGGAAGCTACCTGCCCACCGTATCAAACTTTGATAATGATGATTATGATGAATGACGATGCGCTGTTGTTCGTGTTGTCCAAGCACGCCATGGAGATTTACAATTAGTAGTGGAGCGCGATGTGCTTTCATCAGGCGGGAATGCATATAGTCGTGATTGATAGACGGCGCATGCGCTTGCAAGCTTCATGCGTGTCATGGCGATGGTGGTGAGCGACTCGGCCGCTGCAGGACTGGGCGCTTGACCTGACCGCTTATCACCGACACGTGGCTGATGCTCAGCGGTTCCCATGGGTTGTATACGATAGCGGAGCTGCACGAGGGGAAGAACGGCACATGTTACTGTGGTGGTGTGTTGGATGCTCTGATACAGCGCTCGTATCCTCGCTCCTAGGAGATGATGAAGGGTGAAAGTCAAGAGCCAAGAGGGCAAGGGTGAAGTTGGGGCGATCTGAGCGATGCGGACGGAACAAGGAGAGAGGCGATCGGCTAACTAAAGGTAGGCACTTTGTCTGGGGTTTACCGTGTCTCGGGCGGTTGTCGGGCCTTGCAGAGGGCAGCGATGTAGATTGGCGCTGCGTTGGCTGGATGAGGAGAGGACATCAGGCACAAGGCACGCGCAGGCGGTAACAAATCAGAAGAGAGTGCGGTGGCGAGTATCGAATCAGATGCCGCAGTGAATTGGATTCCTGCAGCGGAATTGCTCGCATATGCACCACTTACTGTAGGGAGTGGCGGTGCAGCAGCGGGCAGATCGGCCTCGGCCTCGGCGCGGAAGGAAGAAGGTGGTAGAAGAGACTCGTGTGCATTGATGCTGATGCGATGCTGTTGCCCTGATGGCGCTGTGGCCCTGCCTTTGTTGGCGCTGGCGCTGGCGCTGATGACGGACACAGGGTGCATGTGTCATTCGCAGTGAGAGTGCCGTACTGTGCTCAGGCGACACCTCATCTCGCTCATCGCACCCCATCGCCGACGCCGCTCCCCTTCCCTTCACCATCCGACCGACATCGACACCTTCGACCCTTATTATTACTCAGCTACCCTTCTCTGCCACCAACTACAAAACGCCACCCTTCCTCGCAACCCAACTCTGCCTCTTCCTCATCACCACCACCTACACTCAATTGCTGCCACTCTGCAATAGCCTCTCCAGTCTTGTCCACCGCCCGCCCACTGCTTCCGGTCCTGTCTTATCTGTCGCCGACAACCTCTCTTCATTGATCACACCAGATCACACCACATAACCTCAACAACTCACACATCACCGCGACCACCTTCGACACTCCCCTCCAACCGCCATCATGCGTTCCAACAGCATCTCCAGCGTCTCCTCCACCTCTTCCCGCGCTTCTTCTGCCGAGCCTGAGGAGAACATGCAGATCTTCGTCAAGAACCTCTCTGGCGACAGTAAGTCACTTTGCACCCAACTCAATCCAACCATTCACTAACAACCCTCCCAGCCTTCCCCATCACCATTCCCAAATCCACCACAGTCGCCACTCTCCACTCCCTCCTCGCCCTGCGAACCAACCTACCAGCCTCCTCTCTCCGCCTCGTCCACGCCGGCAAGCACCTGACCGAGCCATCATCGTCTCTCACATCGCACGCCATCACCCGCGAGTCTACAATCCACCTCGCCCTTCCCATCCGCGGCGGCGCACCTAAAAAGATCCGCTGCGGCTTCAAGGAATGCCGCGATGCCGCGCAACGCATCGTCGGCGACTGCGGCTTCTGCTCCGGCCACTTCTGCGGCAAGCACCGCATGCTGGAATCGCATAACTGCACAGGTCTAGAGGACTGCAAGCAGCAAGATAAGGAGCGCAACAAGGAGAAGCTCGAGAGCGAGAGGACAGTCGCTATCAAGGGCATCTGAGCGACGGAACAACATTTGATACGGCCCTGTCTCCGAGGGCTCGGCGTTTGATGATGACGAGATGAGCGTGCTGCCTTTTTCCTGCTGGGTTTTATTTGCGAAGGTGCCCTGGGCTACGGCTGGGTTTCTGTCTTTTTCCTTTTTGATCCTACTTGTTCTTTCTGCCCGCCGACGACCTTTCATCCAGCGAAGGCGTTGGACTGCTGTGGCTACTGAATACTGGTAGACGTTATTTTTGCTACCTAATACAAATACGATGCTCCTGCGGATAGTACGCGGAGACATTTTGTTCATGAATACAATCAGCTTCTATTTTACCGGCCATTCTTATATCATATTATATGTGAAACTGTCATATCGACCTCACTAGAGCCCCGGTCAATGTAAGTAGTGATCCGACTGTCAAAATACCACTGCGCATGATTCTACGTACAGCGATCTCCCCAGCTACCAAGGCGTTGTCTACAGGCGTAGTGAAATATTCGACGAGCACTGCCACTGAGATGCGACTTGTTGATCTAGGTGGCTCGGGTATTACGATTGAGTCCACTCCGTGTCACTTGAGGTACCGTCATCACATATCAACATTGAAACGACATTGGTTCCACTGAGATGCTGTTGCAAACTTGGCTATGTCAAGTGCTCATAGTAACAGTAGTCTCGCTAAGGGTGTGCCACCGTAATCTGGAAATACCACCGAAACAGTACAAAGACCGCTGAGAAATGTTGGCATCTCTGTTGTACACGTGCTGCTGTGATCGCAAAATAATAATGAAACGATATAGAGGCCACTGAGATACTACACTCGGGCTTATTAGCTTCTGATCTCAGTGGCCAGGATGAATATCCTCAATCTATGCTTCATAGTGGTGCGACATGTACTATGGAGATACTTTCTAGCATTATTTTGATTGGGTTTCAGTTCAAAACACCTGCATGTAATGGCGATAGCATAGATGTCTAGTGTCTAGTAGCGAGGTACGTAGAAATATGATTTAGCGCGTTCTGGAGATTCACAAGTGCTATAGACTTCTCACCACCCAAAGGTCGTCCTTTCTGCTTTGAGATCGATATGTGTATTGGAGAGTTCCACTCAAATATATTCTCCAACCCGCACTATATAGTGCTCACCATGAAAAGCGCACTGTAAGTCTAACGCGATACTGCCGCCTGATAGGGAATGACGGTGGCATGCATGCGAGAACGGCGCCTGCCTGTCACCTATAGCGGCTCCCATGCATCTCAGCACGATCACCATGGACATACCGGCTCTGCTGCTCGACCTACCAAGCGAATTTCAGCAGAATGAAAACATACTCACGGCATGGAGCCCACACAAATACCGGACCGCAACAGGCGCAAAGATGATGTCCTGCGAGATCGCACGGCAAGCGAGTGGCTGACTATCCACACCCTATGATCAAAGTGCATGTCGTGCGCTCTTGATCGTTTCTCGCCGGCACTGCCTACATCGCAGCCTGAGAGCTGCTACACAACCTGGTCAAAGGTCATCTATTGGTGGCATCCAGTCCCACCTCAAAGCAAGCCACACTACGATCATCCCCAGATCATGACACATGTTTAGGACTGCCGGCTCTACAATGGACCTCCTCCGTCTTCCGTATTAAAGTGGGTGCATACCACTATACCACTATACAGGATTGACTTACCCGCGCAAATGATCAGAAAGCCAAAACAATACTTCCATCAATCAACCCCGCCTTCTTCTAATACATGTAGCGCGCAAACGCACTTGGTCACACTGCAGAAACGCCAAGTCCGGGTAAATACCAAAAACACATCAAACTGAAACGTGCCAATCGTTTCGAGGCTATTAGCGATGGAGAGAGTTGTTGACTTAAAGGTCGCTTCATCCTTTATAGTTGAATCCTCTCCATTCGACGACTTATCAATCATAGCAAACTAGTACACCCAGATTACATCAATACTCTCGCAAACATGCGTGTCATCCAGAGCCTGCTCGCCCTCTGCTCGGCAGCCTCGGTCTTCGCTGCACCAACAACGACGTTGGAGTCTCGCCAGACGTCCTTCCAAGGGAAGAACCTTCGCGTGTTGCCTCTGGGCGATAGCATCACCGTAAGTACAACAATCGAACACAACGAAGCCAGCCCAATCCAAAAACCAGCAACGACTCTGACATGATCGAACATAAAGTATGGCATCGGCAGCTCCTCCAGCAACAGCTACCGTCAATTCCTTCTCACCTCTCTGACCTCCGCCGGCGCCAAAGTCGACTATGTCGGTACCGTCAAGAGCGGCACCATGTCCGACAAGGACAACGAGGGCCACCCGGGCTGGCTCATCGACCAGATCTCAGGCGCGGCCAACACCGTTGCCAACGCCGGCATCCAGCCCAACGTCGTCCTTCTGCACGCCGGCACCAACGACTGCAACACTTACGGCTGGGAGGACGCGCACAACCGTCTTGGAAAGCTGATCGACAACGTCGTGGCCAAGTGGCCGCAGGCGACCGTCGTGGTGGCCAAGATCATCCCCGCCACGAGCGCGAACACGAACAACAACATCAAGTCTTTCAACTCGAAGGTGCAGGGTATCGTTGACACTCGTGCCAAAGCTGGCAAGAAGGTCAGCGTGGTGGATATGTTCTCTGCTCTCAGCACGGCGACGGATCTAAGCGATTCTCTGCACCCGAATGATTCGGGCTTCAAGAAGATGGCTGCTGTTTGGTTCAACGGGTTGAGCGCTGCGAATGGAAAGGGTTGGCTTTGAAGCTTCTGAGGTAGAAATTGCTATACTTGCGCAGCAAATTTGATCGCCGTTCATTCCCATCATTTGTATCTCAACGGTAGGGTCAGCCAGGTGAGAGACCACACCCCTTGTTACTATCTCAAGAGCTATTGAGGTCACTGTGAGTAGACTCATGCGCAGCGATTCGTGGGGCTGATAGAATAGATGCAATTGTATGTGAGCACACATGTCTTCTCGGGCTATCTTCTTTTTCGTAACTCGGATAGTATCTGTGTGGATGTGCAACAATCAATGATTCTTGCCTAGAGATTCTTCCCTCAGCATCTCGCCTGCTTGGAACGCCGCACCAGCAGTATTGATAGACACACACCACCGATCAGGAAGAACACCAGATTCAGCGCAATGCTGACAACAGGCGACGTAGCCGATGAATTGACGCCGTACGCAACACACTGGCCTAGAGATTCAACACCTCTGACCAGCCCGGCAAGATGAAAAGCATCGCCAACTGTGTCCGTGAGAAAGGACGCCGTCCAGTACAGGTAAGTTTGTGCAGCCTGCATCGCAACAAACAGGAGCACCACGCTCATTGCACGACGAGCGAAACCGTCGTCGCTCCAGTCAAGTCGTGGGCCGGAGTAGCCGAGGACGGTGTCGGCGAAGTAGATCCAGGACGCGATGCAAAGCCCAAACACCGTCAGAGTCAGCAAGACCAAACGCGATGTGCTCCGCGATCGTTTGCGGTCTGCAAGAATGGCGATTATCGAAGACCCGATGATGGAGGCGATTGCTGTGAGCAGAGACGTGAGAGCTCGGCCGCGGACCGAGAAGTTCTTGTTGACGAACGTATGGGCGAAACTGTAATAGAAGTATGCGAACCAGGCGAATGGAATGAGTAGTAGGACGTCCGGCTGACAGATAAGCTTTCCCAAGCGGCGGTACTCGAGCCGATACGTTCCAGAATGCTCCAGGTGGACGCGATCGCCGTTACTATGGACGACTTTATCCGTTGGCGAGAGGAGCAGGGCGATCGGGAGAGCAAGGCACATGATCGCCAACGTGACATAATACACCTCGAATCCAACACTCCCAGCCTTGTTGTCGTGCGCACTGAGCCCTAGATTGATCGAAGACGAGACTATGCTGCCCATCTCTTTGAAAGCAACCCAACAAGTGATGCTCCGTCCACGCCACTCGTCGCGAGGATATCCAATGATGATGGCTCCCTCAGTGGCCCAGAACAGTCCGCTGAACAGACCGCGGAAGACCGCAGCGAAAATCAAGAACCACTGAATGCCATACTTCGTGTTGCAATACACCGCCGCGCCGAAGAGGGGATCGCCGCAGGTCCCGAGTGCAAGCGTCCACTTGACGCCTAGAAGGGTTACAATAGGGCCACCGAACATGCAGACGATGCCCATGAGCCCGAAGTTGATTGCTGTGGCGGCATTGGCGACATATGGCTTCTCCTGGCCCGCACCGCCGAGTCCTTGGAGGGCATTGAAACTCCCGATGGTGCAAAATGCTGTGCAAGAGACGAGGAGGACCTGTGTTGGAACCGAGCGGAAGCCGAAAGAAGACGAGTACCTCGTCTTATTGGACTCCTTCGAGAGCCCTTCCTCGGTGAGCATTATGGGCCTGTCGGAGTTTAGATGATGCGTCGTTATCTGATGGTCAAAGATATCAGATCAGAAGGGAGGAGGAAGATTTTCCGGCGTACTTGACCTCTTCCCGGTATAGCCGACGCATACTCTCATAACTGCACTCTTGCTCCACCTCACCAAATCGGTAGACGAGGAACATTCGTGAGTAGGTACGGCCCGATGAGTCCATACCACATAGTTGGTCGCTCAAATGCACAGACTAATGGAAGTACATTCCGCATGTGCCGCTGGGACCGTTGTAGCCGCTCGTATCAATACAGAATGGTCAGGAAAATGCCTGCGAAGGTTTGTAAGTGGGTATTGAGTCCAGCGATATGTCCGGAAGCCCAATCGATGAACAAGAATGTGATATTTTGGGTGTTGTTCACCATGCTCAAATCGCATGTCAGAGCAGAACCATGTCTGCCGGCGAGTACCATTGCTCCCGCCTTTGGGTTCTTTCTTTGCGGTCGCAGAGTCCAAACAAATTCGTTGTGAGCTTTAAACAGTAACATAGCCCGCGCATCATCAGCAGAATATAGACGGCACTGTAGCTGGTATGGTTGGTCAAAAGGACGTTCCAGGTTGCGAACTCATGTAGAAAGTTCACGAGGCGCTTTCTGGAAGGCCGGCCGGAGGGCCGTTTGAAAGTCTGTCCCGCATGCGTGCCAGGATGTAGCAGAAAGCATTTTCGCATGACTCCCTGTCACATATCTTAAACAATAGCTTTAAGCATCTTATTTCGAAGCGCAATGTTGTAAAATTCTCGACGTTCAGCATGTTTTCCGTTTCTTTCTCATTGTTGTGGTAGAAACTCAACGCTGGTATTCAGAGATCTGGCCTTGCCGGCTTGCCGGCATCGCGTTTGAAAGAGAGCTTAGCACTTATGAGTAGCCACATTCCCAGGGGTGCTCTCTCGTCAAACTAGACCAAGGCACCATCTGTACCAAAAGAAAGGTCTTGCATTCTTCAAATGTCGTGGTCTTCGCGGAGATACCCGCTCTCGCTTCGCTCCACGGTCCGGCACACAGAGGAGAAGGAAGGAATCGGAAGGATTCAAAGCTTGCAGCAAATGAGGGGGTTTGGGGGAGAGCAAGGAACGTGCGTTTGTAGTGTGGTATTTTAGTCACTTACCGTTTGGACGTCACTTCACTGGTATCGGTTTGGCTCAATTTGGAATTTTGTTCTTGATTTGTTTGAATTGATGCAGCTCATGTCGTAGCGTTTGGCCTCTTCGTGGTCACTAGGAACGTGATACGCAACGGGGCAGAATGAAGACGCACGACCATGTCCAATAGAGCAGAATACCAACGACACCACTAATGAATCGCACCTCAGCGAAACTCACGGCAATAGGGGCAAGAAAGAAAAACGAGAACATCGTCTAGAAAAACACCTTTCATCTTCATTGCAGAGACAGCCATCTAACCAGCCATCTCCAGGATCTCTTTTACACGAGATCCTTTCTTTCACGCCTTGCCTTCATGGAAGGCAAGCGTGCCTGGGATATCTCTAGCTAACATGCAAAAAGTCGTAGTCTCGCGCCGGAGAACTTCTTCCAAAAAGCAATGCCCATCTCTTGCTGCTGCTGCAGACTTGCGTAAAAGGAAATAAGAAAGCAAAAAGCAAAAGCTGAAATAACGACGAAGATGCAAACAATCGGCGACCAGAGAGGCAACGCCTTCCCAAAAGATGAAGCGCCGGCGTAGAGCCTTGCGCAGGAAACCTGAACGCCTTTGCTGATGAACTCCCAAAAGAAAAAGGAAAAAGTTGAACTGGTTGAGCAAATAGGAACACGGCAAGCAAGAGCAGTGCTCGAGCCTTAGACCTCTTCCCTCTGGCTGACACCGCCGCGGCTGCGGCTCTTGCTGAGCGTTCCGCTGGTGACGGAGCTGAGGCGGCGACGCTTCTCGGAGAACCACTCGCGGGTCATCTGCCTGTGCTTGCTGTAGATGGACATGCCCATGCAGCAGGCGCTGATGAACATGCAAGCGCCACTCCACAGCTGCACGGTGCGGAAGTCGTTGGCAAACTCGGTGATCAGGTGGCCTGCGATGACGGGACCTGTGAGAGCGAAGACCGCAGCGCACGAGTACATCATACCGGTCCACTGGCCGAGCTTTGCTTGCGCGGCGGGGTCGGGTCCGAGGATGTGGGCGACTGAGGCAGGAGGAAGGCCGATGACGGCTCCAGAGAAGACACCGAAGACGACGACGAAACCGATGGCGGCCTTGACAGTGTCGGCAAGGGTCCAGAGGATGAGGACGAGGAGTGATGCAACTGTGGTCACGAAGCAGTGCACGTTCATAGCGCCGAAGTGGTCGCAAAGGTAGGCTGAGCTGAGACGACCGATAGTGGAGGTGGCGTTCATGATGCTCAACAACCAGAAAGCACGCATGGCGTCAGGGTGTGTGTCGGCATCCACGAGAGGTCCACCACCGCGAGCATCATCTTTGTAGCCGATGCCAGTCTCGGCTGCCCACTCCTCAAGGTTGAAGAAGACAGCGTAGAAGCCGAAGAACAGGAATGCGATAGCGGCACAGAGCCAGGCGAAGGAGTGGTTGCGGAAAGCTTGGGTGTCAACCCAGACGCTGACTTTCTTCCAGGTTTCTGGCTTGCGGAAGAGATGTGCTGGGTTGGGTCGCGCAACAAAGATTGCGAGCAAGCAGGTTGCAGCAGTAAGAGCGGCGGTGTATCGCTGAGCATTGTTGAAGCCAACTTCTTGGATGAGAGTCTTGATCATCAGAGGGTAGATCAGACCTGCAATGCTGGCGCCTGAAGCGACCATACCAATGGCGAAGCCCTTCTTTTTTCTGAACCAGGTAGCGACGACTAGACAATCGTTAGTGAGTTGTCACTCGAAGCTTGAACGTCTCCGGTACATACCTTGCGAGCTTGTGACGAAGAAGCAAGCCATACCAAGGCCGGTAATCAGACCCTGGGTCAACCAGATCAAGCCATAGCTGCCTTGGCCGTAGCCACCGTCGCCAACAGAGACGCTGAGCAGGAACTGTCCGAGGACTACAAGGACAGAGCCGGTGATGATAAGCGTCCTGTGGTATCCGGCATCGAGGAAGCGACCGACGGGTGCTGATAAAAGCAGAACGATGAAAGACTGCGTTGAGCCGATCAGGTTGAAAAGAAGGATGTCTTGCCCTGGGAGGAGATGTTGCATGTAGTAGGAGGCATATGTGCCGTATGCGTTGACGATACCCCAGCTGTTGAACATGCTGTGATAAAAAAGTCAGCTGATGTGCATGACAGAAGGACACGAAGCTGTATCATGATAACAGCTGACTGATGAGCACTCACAGAAGAAAGCCACCAAGCAAGCAGGCGTACGCTCTCCATTCGGTCGGCCAATTAGGCTCAGCGTCAGGATATAGGTTGCTCTCAGAGGCCACGGACAGCGAGCGCATGGCCTCAAGAGGCGGCCGTTCGGGCACGTCATCAGGAGCGACGTTGTCATCTTCACGCTTCAGGTTGTCCTTACTAGGGACACGCGAGAGATCTAACGAAGTCTTCTCAGATGTGAAGCGAGACTCGTCGCCGAAGGTCAACTTAGGCTCGACGGGTTCTTGTTGCGGTGCCATGGCGGCGGTGGTGGGTGGCGGAAGGCGGACCGCGGGTCGAGGTCAATGGGTAGGCAGTAGGTCTGAGCGAGGGAACGGTGACGGCGATGTGACCAGACCAGACCAGACGATACGACACGAGTGTGGCGTTGTAACGGGAGTGCAGAGGTGAAGAGAGAGAGTACCGGAGAGAAGGTCGAACGTCTGGACCGTGGGTGTAGGTAATGATGGGGGATGATGTGACGGGAGTGCGAATGAGAGGGCGAGGTGAGACTATATCTATGCTTTTGGCTCGCGGGCATATATACATATAATGCTGCCATCCAGCAGCAACCCGATCCCAAGGTGCCCCCCGCGATGACCCGCCCACCCCATCTGTGCTTGTCCATCATGGGCTCCGACAAGGAGGTCGCACCTTCCTTCCGCCGCCTTCGCAGCCTCTCTGGCATGGCATACCGGTGCGTGCACGCAGAGGGTCGCGGGCCAAGCCTTCAACATGCAATCGATGGGCCGCCACGAGTCATCACCGCCGCGTGCTGCGCAGTCCGACCGCTCAGCGGCGACGGACGACTACGACTAGGTTACGACAAGAGCAACGGCAACGGCGTCGCACAGCAAAAGTCAGTTGGCAGCAGGTAGCATGTGTGGCCGGTTTCACATTGGCTTGGTGGTGATGAGATGCACGCGCGCCCCCGTGCGCAGCAGTGGGTCGCCGAGGACAAGTGATGTGCACGCAGTGGATAAAGAAAAGCGCAAAAGCATCACCACTCGAGCCACTCCTCGAGCTAGAAGCACGCAGGCACGCTGAAGGTAGGCAGATAGACGTTTGGGCAACCACGGAAGAGACCCACGGGTGAGGTTGATGGTGGAGCCCTGCTGGCGCCGCCAAGAACACCTGCAACAGCCCTTGCCCTGCTTTTCCCTTATCTCTATGTAAGCACACACTCTCTGGCAAGACAACGTCTCGTCGCCCGTGACTCAGCCAAGGGCCGTGTGTGACGGATGGTTGTTGCGGGTGGCCGGCGCGGCACGCCGCTGTGCTGCCACGACTACAAAGTGGACTACAAGTGGACGACCTAGGGGTGTTGGTTACTGGGCGCTGGGCACATATCAGGGCGGTGGCACGGTGGTGGCGTGCTTGGGAGTATGGGAGGAGCGCAAAAGGAGTGAAGGATGATTATGCTTACAGCGGGTGGCTGCCCGCCGGGCCAGGGAGGGTTGAGGAGTGTAGCAGGGCAGTGCAAAATGGTGCAGTATGACGCCCAGACGGGCGAAAAGGGGACTGGATTGCAATTGCAATCCGAGTATTTGGCATTGGATTCATCCACCACGCCGGATTGCAATTAGCTTCCTGTCTGCGAGCACCCCTCGCCTCCGTCCGCCGCATCATCAGCACCCAAGACATGCACAAGCACAAGCAGTCTCTGATACCGACCGGGTTATGCTCATGTCCGACCCGGCGGCATTTGACCGATGAGCGCATGGGTGAGACGAGAGATCAAAGAAAAAGGTCTTGGTATGGCTTGCCAAGGGCGCACGCCACGGCGGAAGATCTGCGCTTGACTTCGGCGCCGGAGTGCTTGTGGGAGGACAGCAGCAGAGCAAACGGAAGCAAGATAACGGCAAGCTTCCAATCCTTGCGCAGCTTGCACGCCGTATACAAGGGTCAAGGGTGTGTGTCGAGTAGGTCTGGGGGCGTGGGATGATGGCATCCTTGCAAGTAGTGGATGCATTTACATCATTATCGTCTCAGTCCACGACGACGACGACGACGACGACGACGACAAAAACAATGAGGACCAGATCAGACGTTTGTTGAGGCGTGCTGCCGTTGCTGCGCCTCATGCTGGTGACACGTTCTGATTAGTTAGCTGATAAGCTATGATGGCACAGATGCATGGATTGGTGTTAGGGGTGAAGATCTCCCTCCCCCACGCTATGTCCCTATCTCATCTCATCATCAAGAT
>Ga0265797_10005514_pt1 | contig 18440 bp, 19 predicted proteins | sample P2T30metagenome_FD_192433 | JGI IMG/M metagenome (GOLD analysis project Ga0265797, IMG submission 192433) | Plant litter microbial communities from East Loma Ridge, Irvine, California - P2 T30 | ecosystem: Environmental > Terrestrial > Plant litter > Unclassified | place: USA: California... | reverse complement strand
TCCGGTTCCGCCTCAAGGTAGCGTGAGGACGCATCGAGTCCTCCGGGCCACCGGATTGGTCGTGGGAATAAATAGTCCAAACGGATCGGGGCATGCCGTCTTTGACACTAGAGCGGGGAGGGGGGGGGCATCCGGCTCGAATCGAGCAAAGTTTGGGCACTATTGGGCCTCGAACTTGAGGACGGAGTCGATCGGGTCGCGGGTATGCATCTGTATGGAAACGGGCGACAGCAACCCGACGTTGATGTGGGGAGGAGGTGCGCTGCAGGTACAAGTAGACCGCGGGCGGAATGCCGAAGGGAAGGGAGGTGAACGCAACTCGCGCTTGGACCTCCAAGCTCCTGACACTCAACCACAAACATTTCCTGACCTTCCCGCGCGCGACAAAGAGCGACTGCCACACAGAACACCAAATATGTCGCCGTTGCAAGAGTTAGTTTGAGAAGGTTGGCAAATCAACCTACATTCCCCCCCTAACCACAAACTCTTGTCATCTCTCAGCTCGCATGCCCAGCTCAAACTAGTCCCCGACACCAGGTACTGCAGAGGCGCTGCCCCTGTAATTCACGTTTTTACGTCATATCCATATTAGGTTCTGTCAAGCCTCGGATGCGCTTCCCGGGCCCTGTGACATTACACTAGAGTCATGCCGCCATCACTTCGTCGCCGAGAGCAGCAGCACCACATGTCCCCGCCTACAGCTGAAGAAGACTCAGACAGTGAGACGGAGCTAGGCCGTCAAGACGAACACGGTGGCGTTGGTGACGGCGAAGCGCTTGGTGAAGAACTCGTACCTCTCCAAGGCGAAGAGGAAGAAGAAGAAGAGGAGCTGGATGAGGAAGAGGGCCTAGCATCACCAAATCATAACGACAACCCACTGCCTAACATCGACCCCCCGCCATCCTACCTTCGCGAGGTCAGTACTCTCGCATCATGGACCGTATCCTCTTCGAAACCAGGCTGTTCTATTCCGCAACTCCGACATCCTTCTACCAATCTTTTCTGGCAATCCGATGGCCCACAACCCCACTACCTGAACATTCACTTTTTCAAGCTCGTACGAATCGTCGGACTAAGGCTGTATCTCGACTTTGAGCAAGATGAGTCGTACACACCGACCAAGATCATCTTTCTCGCTGGTAGTGGCATGAACGATTTGCAAGAGTGGGGAGAGATGAGATTAGAGAGTCCGAGAGGATGGATATGGGCGGACTTTAGCGGTGTAGGAGATGCTGATAGTGAAGATGAAGATGCGGGTGATGATGAAGACGATGACGATGACGACGAGGGTGATGATGATGATGATAATGATAATAATCGCGAGCAAGGCAGGCAAGAGCCACTCCACATTACCGCGCCGCCGACAAACGTAAACGGAAGACGGGGCGCAAATGAAGCAGCTTCCTCCGACTCTGAGAATGCTGTACCACGCGACATTGACGTCGAGACTCCAGTGCAGCACCAGCATCATACCCCAATGCCAACCTATGACCTCCACCAAACCCCTCAAACTCAACATACCCACGACCTCCGGCACCGCGCTCACCAGCAAGTGACGCCGTCTCTCCATGCAACCTCGACGCCTGCCATGCCGCGCCCCCAACCCCGTCAACCCTTCACCTCACTCTCGCCGAACCCGGCGCCCCGCCCACCTCCTTCCACACGGCAGCGACCCCCAAAGATGCCCGTGCTCAGAGCGCATCTTGTCCAAGTAAAGATTCTCGAGAACCACCAGAACGGCAAGGACACGCACCTACGTGGCTTGCAGATTTTTGCGAGAAACGACGAGGACCTGGGGCGGAATGGTCAGGAACATGGTATGCGAGGTGATATGAAAGCTGTCACTGGTGCGCCGACTCCAACTATGCATCTTGTAGCAGGCAAAGAAATTGTGACGAGGAAGCTAAAAGAAGAGCGACTGGAATTAGGAAGAAGCGCGTGGGATATGGAGGGCTGCATTCGTTGAGCCAAAGGCCTGATTGGTACAAGATGAGCAAGCATTACTCTCAAGGATCAAGTTTTGAAAGACTGAATTATGATACTAGAGCTACGCCAACGATTCACAAACCCTCACCCCTGATACATATACCATTGCAAATATCCGACTTTTGTGTCCTAGTCCTCTCTCCAAGCATCTATGGCTAGATGAATCTGGGATATCTCAAGTCTACACAGCGCCTACAATCGCCTGTAATCATTATGTTGAAGCCCCAAAATGAGAAATAGAGACGCCTACAGCACCTCCGCTGCTGCACGTTTTCCTCCTCTTTGATACACCTCTTGTTGTAGTCTCGTGTCACTCGTAATCGTGACATGCAGGATGCTTTGTTCTTCAAAACTTTCCCTTGCCTTCCTTCTCGCTGAGAGTGTTGTTCACGTCTTTTGGCTCGGGCTCTTGCTCAGGCTTCCCCACAGACTCGCTCCTCTGGTTCTTCAACGACAGGTGGCTTCCCTTCTTGTTGGGCCTGCGGGCATTGCTTCCTGACCGCTGAGAGGCGTTGTCCTTGCCATTCGTATACTCGTCTTCGATCACGTCGCCAGCGTCCTCAACCTTGCCAACAAGGTCCTTGGCAATCTGCCTCGCCTTCTTGGACGTGGCATCGGCACCCTCATCAAGCTCCTGTAACTTCTCGCTAACCCGGCGGTTCACGTTTTCCAAGAACTTCTGGTTGGCGGGGCTCATGCTGCCCTGCCTCTCGTCCTTGATCTGGCTGCTGGCTGGCCTCCTTCCGCGAACAGCGTCCCTAGCAATGTTTACACCAGAGGAGATGGCGTCTTCGGCTGACTTGTCAAGGGAGTCAAGCTCACGCTCTACCCTGCGACTCGCGTCGCCGGCTGCGTCAGAGATGGTGCGGGGCTTGGAATCACGCTTCGTGTTGGGCGATGAGCGGCGGAGATAGGACTTGAAGAAGAAGCGCATAAAGAGGATGGTGAGAGGTGCCAGGTAGATCAGGTTGACATAGATGGCAAACGCTTGACCCGAAGTGTCGACGCAGGGAACCGTCTGGTACTCGTTGCGGTAGAAGATTTTCTCAACAGTCTCGTGGGGGTGGAAGAAGTCGTGTACTGCGTTGTGCACGGGAGCAGGCTCCTCGTTGACAACTACTTGCTGCTCCTGACGGATCGGAACAGGGTAGCCTGGGACAGGGATGTTTTCCGCGAGACCCTCATCGCCGGCTGCACGGTAAATGAGTTTTCTGAGGAAAGCCACAGCGGCACCAGTAGCAGTGGGCAGAGCTTCCGCGACAGACTCAGTAGCCGAAGCGACTGCCGACGAGACTGTAGACGAGACCTTGGGCGCAACCTTCTCGGCGACCTTGTATGCCACCGAAACGGGGACGGTGTAGGAAACGAAGAGGTGTATGGCGGCGAAGGCAGATCCAACAAGGAATTGGGTAATCTGGAGCGTGGTGAGGGTTCGCTTGACAATGTTGGGAACACGGAAGCCAAGAGCTGAGACAGTGTAGTACGTGTACTAGAAATTGTTAGTGAGGGGATAATTATGACGGATATGGAAGGGAATGCTGTTTACCATCATCGCGTGAATTCCCGAGTTGACAAGAGCAAACATCCAGATAGGCGGGGACATGAAGCGCATGCCAGCCCACATGGACAGCATAGCGCCGGCATGGTGGTATTTCTGGAGCGTGGTGCTTCGCTTGCCCTTTGCGAGAATGATAGCCGTGTCAAGGACTTCGTAGAACTTGGAGAGGTAGAACCACCAACCCCAGAAAGCCAGGCCCTCGTTCCAGATTCTGCCGACATCGCTGGTGTCGGGCATGCCATTAGGACCGACGAGAACGTTTGCGTTGAGGCTGGCCCAGGTGTCGTTGTTGGTGCGGTAGGTAACGGCGTCGCCCAGACCGCGGGGACCGTGAATCTTGCAGAGAGCGTCAATGGTGCCGACGACGGCATTGGGCTCGCTGTAGTGGGGAAACGAGTGCTTCAAGCAGCGGATCATGGCCACGCAAGTGACGGCCGAGTAGACGGCCAGGAAGATGTTGTGGAAGATGACAAAGGCGTAGAAGGGCCGGGTCTTTGCAATCCTCCACGGCTTGTTGCCATGTTGGCGGTTGTACCAGTTGACGTAGGTGACGGTAACGAAGTAGACGGAGGCGATGGTCAGCGGGACCTTGTACGAGAGGGCGCCCTGGTAGATGTCCTCAGGTATAGGGAATGGGTTTGCGAAGGTCGACTCGCCAGTCCATGGGGGAGGAATGGGCGAGGGCGCGGCATCGGGGGGGAACTGGAGGACTGCTCTCGAGGGCCAGTCCCCGGGGTGCAGAGAAGGGCCTGCGCCAGACATGATGACTCTGTTTGCGGGTTGTGCAGCTACCGGAAAGGCAGCGGAAAGGAGCCTGTGCGTGAGCAGTGGAGATGGGGCTTGTGGTCAGTGAGGTCAGAGTGAGGTCCGGAAGCCGGTCGCAGATTTTCTGTGGCCCAGAGAGGTCAATGCCCAGCCGTTGCGCTAAGATTGCGTCTTCGATGCCGCTCTCAACAGTTCGGGTGGGCTTATCGTCGGCGCGCGTCGTCAACACGGGGCGGTTGGTTGATGGAGCGCTCGTGGTTGTTGTTCTCAAGCACGCGAAGCCTCTCAGCGTCCCTTGAGCGTCCGTTTTGGTCAGCGCACAAACCGGAGACGGCGCACACAAGATATATCCGCAATTGAGTGCACAGATATGCTCGGACAAAGCACGGTTGTAGTAAAGGATGCGTCGGGCCAAAGGCTAGAAGGAGGCAGGCAAAGGCTCTGGACAAACGTTCTCTGGCTTTGGTTGAGAATTTAGCGGATGCGCAACTTTTTTGGCGAATAACATGTCCATGACGTGCCGAGGCAAGCCACAGCCGACTGCCACTGGACCGCCAGGCCCCCGTCCAACCCGCAGCCAAGAACGACGATGACCATGTACCTAGCAGCCGTCTAATGGCACTACGTGAGCCTCGCAAGGCTAACGGCTTCGGGCTGCACCGTACGGTACACTTTACATGGCGGTGGTATACTAGATTTCGTCGTCGAATTTGCTGTCAATTGTGGCAGGGATGTGGTGGGTGACGAACGTGTTGAGGGTCCGACGGCCCCAGCGCACATGGGGGGGAAGGGGCGAATCCCGCCGACCCATCATCTGGGAAGTGACGTTGGGGCAGCCACCGCTAGGCACTGCCGTCAACGGGGTATGCACATGATGGCCGCAATGGCTGGAATTATAGATACATCTACTCGACACGAGGCCCTAGAACTTTGGCTTGCTACCTAGAGGAATTGGCGGCGGTTCGTCTGACCCGTTGCTCAGCTCCTTCTTTTTTGGCGGCGGCGGCGGAGGTGGCGCCTTCTTCCCTACCGATAGTCTTCCCTGCATCTGTGTCGGCGACTGCACTGGTGGGGGTGCAGCAGCAGCAGCAGCAGCAGCAGTTGGTGCTCCACTCGGCGAGCCCAGGCTGTTCATCTTGCCCATGATGCCGTACTTCTGGTTGAGCGAGTTGGCCGATTTCCATCCCGATGCAACCTGATCGCCATGCCGCTGCTGGAAATTGTTCGCCGTCGATACGGCCCCTTTCAAGTCGGAAGCCGAGACCTTGGATGGATCGTCTCGAAGGTTGCTAGCTGTTCGAAGTGCCGCTTGCTTCTCTGCCCACGATGTGCCTGTCGTCGTCGTCGGCGGCGGTGCTGGCGCTGGCGCTGGTACTGGTGATTTAGGTCCCGTCAACTTGGCAAATCTGTTCTGAAGCTCATGCATCTGCGAGCCATGCCTACTCGCAACAGGCGGTGGTGGTGCACTTGTGCTAGAGCTGGAATTGACTCGAGGCGGGACCGGTGGAGAAGGGTTTGCGCGAGGCGGTACGGGAGGAGAGGCTGTCCGGCCGATGCCAAAGCCAGAGACGGATACTCCCGCTTGACCCAGACGGCCCAAAGCGCCCTGGTTCAGCACGCCATGTGAAGCTGTCTCCTGCTGTGTAGCCTCGTTGTATGTGGGTGGAGGCGCTGCCGAAAACTCGTGAGGATTCGAGTTTTGGCGCGGAGGCAGCCGAGGAGGCAGACTCGGTTTCGGCTTGACTGCAGGGCCGGTAGTTGTTGGTGAAGCAGCGCCTGGCCGGAAAGCAGGAGGCTTGGGTAGGTGTGCTGTACTGAGCCCTGTGGTATCGCGCCTATACGGCCCTGGGGCTGGCCTGCTTTCCTCTGCCACCTCTTGCTCTTGCACGCGGGACGGTACGGCATTGTAGTTTACTCGTTTTGGCGGCGGCGCAAATGAGGCTGGATCTTTCAACGACGACAGGGGCGTGGATTGGTGCTCTCGAGCTGCTTCGGCATGCACGTCTTTGCCTTGGGCCTTTCCAACCCAGCCTTTCTGTCGCAAAAGTTAGAAACCAGTTTACACCGAGACAAGGTACAGCTTCACGTACCACTTGCCCTAGCTTGGAGTCGCCTTGCCCCCCGGTGCTGCTGCTGCCACTATCGGCACGGCTCTTCTCTGGATGCCAGCCACCCTTAGCAACAGACTTGAACTTGTCCATGTTCGCGAATAGACCGTGGGGTCCAGCGTAGTGAATGTGTCCGCGGGCAGCGGACGTGTACGGGCCGATGAGATCATCGGCCAAGCCCTGCTCTAGCAAAAGTCACATCGCCCAGCGCTCGGGCTTGACTGATACAGTCGAATGGCAAACGACGCCGCCATCTTGGCCTCAGCAAAAATAAAACACACACTCACTATACACACAGCATGCCCACCGCCCATGAATGGCATCCAACAACTGTGGCAGCCATGACATTTGGCAGATCAACTTCAACACGTCATCCACAACTCTCTTCCCGGCCAATTGCTTAGCGCACAACCTGCTAAACAGGACGAGCAAAAAGCTCCGAAGAGCATGCGGCGGGGCAGTAGCGCAGCTGTGTGCCGCAGTCGCATGTTTCACCTTCAACTAGCTGCAGTCTCGCTGGGCTTTTGTGTATCGTGCGTGCAACCCCACCTCAGATAAGACGAATAGCCAAGGCCGTGGCCGGTAGGATTCAGCCATGTTTGCTACCCGGGGCATGGCGATGGCCAATCACCTCAGCTACCAAGACGATGAGATGTGATCTGCGCATTGGCATGCCGTCGAGTAAGTCCGACCGATCCATCGTCCTGTGCTTAGCTTATTCGCCGTGAATGCAGCAAACGGGTGTACAGTAGGAAAGTGAGGAAAGGGTACCATCTCTAGGCCACAGCAACAAGGACACTCTGAGCGTGTACTGAGCATGCAGAGCTACATCTCCACACACACACACTAAGCTTCCATAGATCGACGGCTAGCGACCTCCCAAAATAACTATCCCGAGCGGGTGGGGTTTGCACGTCTCCAAGCCATCGAGGCTGAGCCCGGCCTCTCAACCGTCATCACAGCATGTAGCCAACCACACCGAGTATCCGCAGCCGGTACTTCGGCCTTGGGCTGCAGCACACGGCGAGATACCCGAAGTACGGTAAGATGCCTGCGCCTCCTCACTTTGCGGCCTTGTCAAAGTAGCACCCCCTCTCGCTCAGTGGCACTTTTTATTTTCCATCTGGAACCCCAAGTTCACTACTTGCACAAACTCAATTATACCAGAAAGCCACTCACAACGGCAAATTTTTCGATATTTGTTGTGCTCACTGCCGTCATCGACTGGACTACCAACGTCAGGCGTAGAGTTCGTTTCGGCCCCGCATCTCCTACTACTGGCTGGGTCTTGGGGCATCATCGACATAGCTCAGCTCCGGCCTTGGTCATAATTCAAGAATCAGCCGTCTGGTGCCATCACTGGTGTTAACATTGATACATACCTGCAGCCTTTGCCTCCACGACAAGGAGTAGCTCTCGTCAGCGGTTTGCTCGACTCATAATGGCTCCACAACCTCCGCAAGCACCTCCACCACCCCAGGAGAGCGGGAAGAAAAAGGACGACAAAGACGACGACGACGATGATGACGATAATGATAATGACGAACTAGGTGGAAAGCCGCAGCCACCTCAGATCACTCCACCCATTGTACCAGCCGCAAGCACATACCCGGAAATGCCAATGGTATCACCTACACCTTCACCTGGTGGGGGCCAACAACCAACCACCTTCCCCAGTGTTGGGCCTGAATACCTCTCATCGGGTCCTGCATGGCCGACATACGCTTCGCCTTCCCCGACAACGGCTACTCAGTCTGTCCTTACATCAACAGCGACTCCCTATGCTGGCGGTTTGGAGAGCTCATTACTGACCACGACTCCCACGACTGTCGCGACATCCACGCAAACACCAGCTCAGCCTTCACCAGGCCCACTTGGTGATCGGCCTCCTGACTGGAACTGGTCAAAAGGGAGTAGTAATCATGCACCGTTGTACGCGGCTGCCGCAGTCGTCCCCGTTGTTGTTCTCGGTATCCTTGGAGTCGCTGCTTTCCTGTGTCTGCGCAAACGCAAGAAACGGAACATGGACGCTGCTTCCATTGAAGCGGTGGCTAAAGAGATGAAGCTAGAACCAGACGAGCCCAAGGTACTAGAGGGACAAACCGTACGACGTTACATGGCACCGCCGCCGCCAGCTGCACTGCGCTCAGAAGAGTGGGATCGGCCACCGAGTGAACTTCGACCGACATCAATCTGGAGCCAGAACCATCCGGTCATACTAGGGCCGATCGGATCTGGCTCGAACGGTATCTATCTCACTGGAATGGATACTTCAGATATGGTGTCGATAACGTCGAACTCGCACAGGCCCGCCGATCCCTTCGCAGACAACAGCAGTTTCGCGGAGCCACCGCCACCGTACCGACCACACAGTACTGCACCACCCAGCTTCACGTCCACTTCGCGCCAAAGCAGCCTTAGGATGTCGGTGGCCCGAGCCAACTCACGAGCGCGTTTTGTAGCACGATCCCCTTTCGATGACCCCGTTGACGACGCCGTCTCCGATCTATCGGGACCTACAATTGAGCGAGACGACGACTCAATGTCGGCAATTTCACGTCTCTCTTACCAGAGGGAGCCTTCGATGGGCAGACATGTCCGATAGTCTTGGGCGTAAGCACCCATCGTGGACGGAATAAAAGACATGTTGCGGGATGTTGGATAATCTTGGGAGTAGTTGGGAAACAGAATCTTGGTGACAATCGTCGGCCAAGCTGGATGTAATATAACATCGCTTTTCCTTTTCCTTTTCCTTTCTCTGTACCTATTACGACACGTTGCCAAACGTTCTGCTTTTTCCCCAACGTCTTTCGGTAGGCCTTGGTTTGGTCACGATGGCATGGGCTTTCGGTGTTGGTTTTTGGTGGGATAGGACGGCGCTGCACATGCATGCGGTACGATATATACATAATAGCTACGACGACGACGGGAATAGAAATGTCTGTGACGAACGTTTGTTCCCAACAACAGCCCCTCTCATTTCGCTTGGCCGAGGCCTAGAGCGAGATAGCTGTGCCTGCCAAGCTCAACAGCACAACGCACGAGATAGGGATGCAGCAACTTTCTTTTCTTAGACTCACCGGTGATTCAAGGGAGCTGAGTAGCAGTGTACCTTGCATGAATGGGCCGGCGCTAGAGTGGGACGCCAAAAGTGGTTGAATGACGAAGATGCTAGGGGAAGTAGCTTGTACTCGGAAGACGGCCAACCTGTGTATGCGTGTATGCTCTCTTCACTTCTTCAAGGAAAGCACGGGTTCGGCGAGTAGGTAGCAAGGCAGGCTGCCCGAGCCCATCTTGGCCCGGACAGCCCGTCGATAGCATGGGCTCCAGGTCTTGGTCTATGGGGCCAGGAAGGCGTGCGGCTTGGTTGGATGAGGAAAGTGCTGCTGTCGTGGGCGGCTTTTCCATGTCCTGCGAGCGGCGACGGCGACGGCAAACAAGGCCGGCCCGCGATTCGCCGGGGAACAAGGTCGTGTTCCAGGTTGGTGGGATTTGCATAATGACGCCTAGATTAAACGGCGTCGTCGGTGGTGGTGCTGACACATGCGCCTCCATCGACTGCCAGCTGGCTGCGGTGAGCACTTTTTTCTTCTCTTGCTTCTTCGCTGTGTGTGTGTGTGTGTGTGTGTGTGTGTGTGTAGCGGGCGCTCCTTGGAGACACAGGCAGGTGATTGGAGTCGTGAGCTGGGAGCTGCGAGTTTGGATACGTGTGACTGGTTCACGGAGCCACGGCCATCTAGCGTCGGCTCCTAGACAGGCTGGAGACGTCCGCGTCGGCCTGTCATTGCTACCCATCTCATCGTCACGGCACGCATTATCCCAAGCCATAGTGCAGTCGTTCCGTGTCCGGTTCGCTCCTTAGCTCATCGTTATGTACTCGCTCAGCCGGAGCCTCTCCTCCCATTCGCTGCTAGTTGGGTCGGCTGGACGAAAGCTTCGCCTGGCTGTCGGCGACGACGCTGAGCAAACTCCATGCCTCCTCCCTGCCATGACCACCCAATAATGACGGCCTCGCTATATCGCCATGAGCAGCCCCATGCGGCTCGGTGCCTGAGCTAGAGTTGCCCTAGGGCTCAGGAGAAAGGCATTGCATTCCTGCGTCGTTGCTTGCCTGTGGTGCTGCGGCGGCTCACGATCGGTACTATTCAATTATTCATCTTTGCCGAACTACAACCTTTTGCATTTGCAGCTTCAGTTTCCGCCCCACTGCTTCTCCTAGTACGTGAAGAAACCTTTCGGCCTCGGTTCTTCCCACAAACTGCTTGAGCCCAGCACCACCCTCCTTCCCCCATACGCTGCCGTGACGCCCCTCGCTCGGTACCTGCATCTTCGACGTCTCACAGCGCTGACATCCCCCCTGCTATCGCTACCCAGGCGTACGACCTCGGTGCTATCACCCTCCCGTCCGTCTGTCCCAATTGCCTCTGCTCCAGCCTGGCACTCGACAGTAGCAGCAGCACCACCACCAGCACCAGCCTCAGCAAAACTCAGCCAAAGCGTCCGCTGTCTCCGTTCCCTCCCCCCCCTCCTCACCCCTCCGCCCGCTCAACACCACGATCGAAGCTGTCGACGACGTCGTATACTGCGTGCTACATGGTCGGTAGAGAAGGAATACTGTGGTACTGGGCTTGCTATGGGGTTGGATCAGCATATACATGGGTATGGCTCCCTCCTGTCTGGTTCCCGTTCCCATGCGTTGTCTAGGGACAGTAATTATACGTCCAAAGTATTCGGGCCGGTGTAGTGAGCTTCACAGATACAGTAGCAGTGGTTTAGCGTGTCTGCCTGTTGGAAATGCCGCATTGGACCTAACCATGGCCCAATGGAGGCTTGGGGGTAGGCCTAGAGGCAGGCAGCACCGCGCGCTTGTCATCCGAAGCTCAGTGCCAACCGGCCCCAAGCTCGCCCTCAAAAATGCATTCCAGCAACGCCTGCCCATTTCCTGCAAAGGAAACTCCTCCTCTGCATTTCTCCCCTCTCTCTCCTCTTGGCTGATCGCGCATTTTGACATCTCTCAATGTTTCGGTTCGCAGCTGCAAGTGCCCCAGGCTAACGTGGGTCGCGTGCTAGATCGACCGACTGGCATATCCCAAGTCCATCTTCGACGCCCAAATCGCTGACGTTCCTGGACGCAAGTCTCAAGACACCCAAGACCGAAACCTTTCCACACTCACACTTTCTTGACGCTTGGGCAACCCCGCTACCCAATGGGCAGCACACCCCTGTCCAGACACCCTCGTTTACACTGGCGACATCCATAGACCGACCCTTGAGCTCCTACAGCCAACCCGTCCGCACCCCCGAGGACCCCGAGTTTCATGTCAACCATTTCGCTCCCCAGAACCTCCCCTTGCCACCCGTCGACGCCTCGCGAAGGTTGTCGTCGTCGCCAGACCCCAACAAGTTGAGGACCCTCGGCCGAAATCCGTCGTTGTGCTTGCAACAGGCATCACGCCCCGTCACCATGGACTTTTCGCACATGCAAACCCCACCACCGACCCGGGACGCTTCGTCTAGGAGGCGTCCCTCACAGGGTGGTGCAGCGAATGGCGTAGGCACTCCCGTCACTGTAATACACAGGACGCCCGTCCAGATGCCATCGTCAGAGGCCCTGTTCGACCAAACCCCGTTTGGCTTTGGCAACCTGCAATACACTTCGGACATGATGCATTTTCCCGGTCTTGACCCAATGTCGGCGCCGCCTATGCCTCAATCACGCTTGTTCTGGGATCCGTCCAACGATGGTATGCAAATGGATCTGGATGTACCTCTGGGAGTAGATCCTTTTGGCGCTACACCACACCGGGTGGATCGAAATATGAACTGGCAGGCCTTCAATCACCAGGAAACTAATTCAATGCAGACGCCAGCGTTCCAGGGTTTTCAAGCGACACCAGGAACTACGTCATTTTCAAATCTTCACGCGGAGCAGGAACGCGATTCGAGGCAGAACTCGTTCGTAGCCACATCCACCAGTGTAGATCCAAGTGTGTTGTTTTGCACCTACAATTCCGATATGGCCACCTCGCCTGTAACTCTGCCACAACAGCCAACTATGACTGTTGGTTCGAGGCAACCTTATGAGACTCAATTGCGCGACGCTCAAGCCGAAAGGGAACAAGCGAAAAGAGCGAGGAGCCAACACTCGCGAAGTAACACTAATTCATCGTCTGGCTCTGCAGAAAACACAAAACCTGGATTGCAAAGAAGCAACACCGATAGTATGATGAAGAAGATTCGGCCACTGCCGACAGAATCGAGGATAGCCATCCCACCTAATCTCTCTACAATTCCACGACGCTCGTCTCCGCTAAAACGTCAGAGTGGTGGATCAATGAAATCGATACCAGAGATCAGGAAGCCACGGACCCGCCTCATTATTGACGAGACTGGCCGAGCTCGTACAGAAACCGTTTCTGCTGAAGACGATGATGAAACTCCGAGAGCCATACGACGGGCATCACAGCAAGATCCTCGCCGACAATATCCTGGCTTGTACGAACAAGAGGAAAGTGGGTCAGAAGAAGATGAGCCAGCTCCAGTCCTTAGTCGCAATCCTTCCTTCACTATCCCACAGCCCGAACGTCGGGCACCGAAACATGCTCGTACGGATAGCGGTGGCTTTGAGGGAGGCGCATTCTTTAAGGTGGCGAGAGCCGCATCCAGACCATCTGGTGCTTTTGACATGACGTCGTTTCAGCCTACACGGTCGACGCGAGCTTCTGAAGCAGGATATGCATCTCAAAGATCCGCTTCGGCTGACCACTCTCGAGAGTGTGAAACTCATTCTCCTGGTGATGCGCTAGGAGCGCTGAAAAAGGTGGTCGGGGAGCGGCAGCAACGAATTGGTAGGACGGCCTAGTCACTTCTTCGCTTGCCTTGCTAATGAAGCCAGAACGTGCATCTCAAAACACACTTCGAGCCCATAACCAACGATGGGCTCAGGCATCAGCTGAAATTTCCAACACTACTCCACCCCACACCCATGGTCTTATCCTCGGCCAATACGATCCTTTTACCAATACCTTTAACGGCTCACCAACTACGACGCCCTCGACCGACCGCAGTAGTCTCTCGAGCGAAAACACGCGATGTGTTTGCAACGGTGTTGTTGATGATGACAATGCACCCATGGTGCAGTGCGAGTCCTGCAACAAGTGGCTTCATATGGGCTGTGTCGGTCTCGGCAAGGGTGCTCTACCGCGAGTGTATGTGTGCATCTTTTGCACCGGGCAAACCCCGATTGCGAGGGGCGGACGGCTGAGGGGGCCAGTACCTTTCGACTCGCCGCTCAACCACAAGACCGTTTCCCGAAGATGAAACCTAATGTCCGAACCCAACATTCCTTCGCAGACCACGACCTTTGCCACTCATTTGTGCACCGGCTGCCATTTCTTGGAGCACTCGAATCTAACGACAACCATGTAAAGAATCTCCTCAATCAAAAGACCATTGGTACTTACTCTATCTGGATATCCCAGTTCTGCCCATTTTCTACCGTTCAACATGGACTTCTTCGCTTGGTCGCATGCCTCTGCCATAAATCGACTATACCAATCTAGACCTCTTGTCGGACCCCCATGTGTAGGCATCATCGCCAGCATTCTACTACTTACTTCCTCTCTGCGACATTTTCTGATGCCAGCAACTAAGCAACAATAATATGATCACCCATTTGCTCCAACTCACCCCTCCGGCACAAATCCACCGGATCCACCCTCGATACCTTACTGATCTGCTGGACTCGGATCAATTTCGGTCATTATAATGTCTTGTCGGTTTTACTTTGCTTGTGTTCTCTGTTTTCCTAAGCTCTCTCTTCCGCGCTTTTGTACGAGATGACGGCTTGATATGGTAATGAAAATCTGCATATGTGAGATTTAGTAGAATGAAATTAGGAACGATTAGCGGAAAGTAAGGGGTTGGCAAGATAGGTGCGACGACAAAGAATTGTACATACATCATGCTCTCTGCGTTTGTTCTGGTGGATGCGAAAAACCCGACTAGATGTCGGAATATGATACCATGTTATCCTCCTATCTCCAATGCTTTCTCATGTAACCTGCTCATGCACAAATCTATGATCAACTATGCATCCATGAAACAGCGCTTGCAACGCCTAAGCAGTAGCCACTAAGATATCTACCGCCTCTTATTGCGCAATAACACGCTCTTTGTAAGCAGTCCGACAAGGCGATCAGGATATGTAAAACGAAGCATTGATTTCTTTTACCGACAGTGTCAACAGCTACTTTTACTACAGAACATATCTGAAATATGGGTTTTCCTTGTCCGTCAGATCCATAAAGGCAAACTTGTCCCTTTCTGCTTGGTCAATGGCAACATTGTCTCGCTTCTTGTTATCGCGCAAGAGAAGGACATACAGTGCTATAGCGGTGGCAATAGTAATGCAATAACTAAGGTTCTGGTTAGCTGACGTATACGTTGGAATTTTACCCAAGGCAGAAGATACCAGATAATTAGACCTATCCACAATTGCGGATAGTGTGCCGCCTTCTCCTGACTCTTGATCAACTGCGGGCCCACAATGTTGCCGACGCAGTAGGCGACAAAGATGGCAGCAGCCATGGCACTCTTCTTGGTTGCACCGGCAACATTCGACATGCCAATGACGATGGTCTGGCTGACTACGGCGCCAAAAGTGCCAATGATGGAGTAGCCCGCAACCGGTGCGGCGGCATGATATGTCCATTTACTCTTCCATATCATAGTGCAGCCTGCGATGACAGGGAGACAGTTCCCCGCCAGCAGGATGAGGCGGATGTTGGGTACCCGCGAGCTGACATGGCCGCACAAGAGAATGGAGAGGAGACACAGGCCGCCGAGGGGAAACTGCCATAGTATGGATTCCAGCGTCGACCAGCCAAACGTGCTAACAATCAGGGGCCCAAAGCCGGATACCGCGCCGTTGACGGTATACGCCGAGGCCATGAGGAGGAACACAAGATACACCTTTACATCTGCCGCTGCTTCTTTGAGTTGCGAGACTTTGATCTGCTGGCACCGGACGCCCGTAGCGCCTTTGCGAAGCCGCTCAACAGCGACAATGCGTTCCGCCGGCGTGAGGAACCAGGCTTCGGCACACGAGTTTGGGATGAAGAAACACCAGATGCCGAATAGAAAAGTCAGGCAGCCAGCGAGGAGGTAGATGTACTGCCATCTTTTCAGTGCGCCAGACGTGATCTGTGCAAAGCCGTAGTTCAGGCCGCCGCCGATAATGGTGAAGAGTCCCGTCGAGCTGAACCACCAGCTCTGGCGTACGGCTTGTTCGCGTTGGGTGTAGTAGCTGGAGATGATGGTCATGAAGCCGGTTGGGATGATGCTTTCGACGAAGCCGAGGAAGAATCGCTGCGCATACAAGCCCTGGTGCGTCGTCACGGCTGCGGTGAGCATGCAGATGAGCGACCAGAAGACTACGACGGCGCCAAGCATGCGGCCTAGGTTGAAGCGCTGGAGCGCAAATGTCATCGGGTATAGGCCGGCTAGCATGCCAAAGTAAAAGAGCGATGTTGCCCAGGAGAGACGCGATGTATTTGTTGTTGGCGGCGTGGTGGATGTGTCGACTATGCTGAGGGATAGGTCATTTGTCATGCCGAAGAGGACGGCGGAGCCGAGAATCGCTTTATCATAGTATACGAGTCCGTATCCTGTGTTTGTCTTTTTTCTTAGCGTTCACGACTTGCATGCTGTAGGTATATTGGAATGTTGTGGTTCAACGCATTGCATACCGACTATCATGGCTGGAATCAGGAACCAGTCTATCTTCCGAACAACTCTGGCTTCAATTTCCGGATCAATCTCGCGTGCGTGTTCGCCGACCAGTTCAATCGCGACATCCTTATCTAGCGATATTGAGATTACGCCTGGTGTTGGGTCTGGATGAGTTGCAGGTGATGAGGCTGCCATGGGAGCAGCCTTTTCATTTGCTTGAGAAGCAGTCATGGTCGGGAGGCTTGTTCAAGATCCAACAGTATAGCTGAGGAGAAAATGAACAACATCGTTTGCTTATACACACGCCCCAGGGCTTGGGGGTCGACGCGGGATGCCACTCCAAGCTAGCGCCACCTTGCAGCCGTTCAGCCATGACACGGGACAGACTCTCGTCTACCTCTCCCAGTCAATTACCATCGCCTACATCGGACGCAACACCAGACACAATTTTTCCCATTCAGAATTGTGATTGGCGCGGTTGGGCTAATTTATCCCGCGTGGAACTGGTAGAAGTCCGCGGCAAGGAAGTGCAGTGTCAGAACTAGTACCATATTGGTCTAGTGATGTTGATGACATAATCGTGAGAAGAATAAAAAATTGCGCTTCTTTCATCCACGCACATAATACCATCTGCAACCCCCCGTGTGACCATCACCAGAACGCTACTTTTCGTGTATTCACATCGTACGCGCACAGTATCTTTACTGTTCTCGCTCGTCTCCATTGATATATGGACAAAAGCCGAATGGCTACCGTAAAGCTTTCTCTTGTGGAACGGTCTCTTGCCTCGCTCAATCCGTTGTTCCATCAGCGAATTTCGAGCTGGATGCGCACATTTATTTCAGAATGTTGCGTATGAGACAAGAGTAAATGCGACGATCTTTGAGTACGGAACCGCCTGATATCATGTGTCGGACCTCCGTAATTTATCTGTCGATACATGCTGTTCGTGTAGGCTCGCTCTTGTAGGCTGCAGTAAATGATGCACGCCAAGTGGTCACCGTGTCGGGAGACACTTGACAAATATACGCAAAACACCTTTGATTTTATAAAGTAGGACAATATCTGTGGACAAGGCTAACCTTGTCGGCAAGAGAGGTTAGAACTTCCTGCCTGTCAACGGCGTTCTGTCATTGACAGTGGCTGTATCTACTACTTCCGAAACAAAGTCAAAACGAGGCCGAAATCAATAGCGCAATAATTCCAATCTCTGGGACCCTATGTCATCTGATTTACCCCGTCCCTCGTCTCCATCGCCATGAAAAGTGCAGGGTCGTAAGCGAAAGCATCGTATAACTGCACAGTGTTCTGGAAGCAGTCCCACACATGCTACCCAGGAACCTGGCATCCGCCAGCTTAGCGAAGTCACTTATCAGACCAGTCGAGCAAAGTACTTGTCGGCCGCATTGGCTTGTTGCGGTCTCCGCGCGGGAAATACATCTGGCAATAGTAGTCAAGACAGAGGAGAAGTCGGCGATGAGCAGCCTGCTACGGCTGCGTCTGCGTCGAATCAACCGCCTTGGCCATTCGGCGGTGTCCGCCCCCACTGGCTTTCGGCATTGTCTCGGTACGAGCTGAACAGTAACGGACTTGCCATATTGGGACCGCTTGCATATCCATACTGATGGCTGGTGGTGAAGTTGTTAGCATAGGGTGATCCCCAATTCGAAGGACTAGCCTGGGTGCCCCAGGTAGCGCCACTGCCAATGCCACCACTAAAACTGCCGCTGACTGGCCTTTGTGCTCTTGCAGTACTAGGAGTCACATTCTCCACGCTCAGGAGTGAGTTTGCCGAATCACCTCGGACATGGCCAGAAAAGTCAGGCTTTGTACCTATCATGGGAGACCTGCGGACATCATTTGGAAAACCATTGCTGTTCAGCATGGAGGGAGATGCCGGACCTGGTGTACGGTTCCAGATGGAGTTTGAGTTCCACTGGCCGTCAGGTACGGAGGGCAAGTTCGGCGGCTGGCGGATGGACGATGTGGAACCCGACCTGCCCATTGGGGCAGAAAGCAGGGTCGAAGGTGGAGCCGGAGACAAGGGCTTGTAGTTCCTAACTGAGTTGACCAAGTCATTGATGGACAGAGCTGCCGGCGCAAACATATTATCGTTGACGACGGCAGTGTCATCAAATGTCTGTTCGGGTGGAGTAGGTGGAATGTTCTCGTCTTCTTCAACCAAGGGATCCAAGCCAGCTTCGCCTCCTACTAGATCGTCTACCATATCGCGCATTGCATTGTCTTTGGCAATTGTGGTGGATGCGGACTCCGAACCTGCAGCGATGCTG